>SXGT01078473.1_pt1 | contig 29215 bp, 17 predicted proteins | sample 3176221 | NCBI WGS metagenome assembly SXGT01 (sample SAMN11356862, study PRJNA531348) | freshwater metagenome | isolation source: freshwater sample F1-120 | place: China: Fuxian Lake, Yuxi | collected 2017-12-25 | reverse complement strand
CGGCCCCGACGGCGCCTTCGCCCTCCCGCGTGGCACCGGCCTCTGGATCCAACTCGGAGGCGAGAACGACTTCGCGCTCCAGCTCTTCGAGGGGCCGCGCCTGCTCGCCGAGGGCGCCATCCGCCTCGGTGCGACGGGCGCCACCCCGAGCGACGACGGCCGCGTCGACGGCGCGCGCGATATCTGGTGGCTCCTCGCCGCGATCGTCATCCACCTCGGCCTGGTCGCCCTGCCCGAAGAGCACTTCTTTCGCGGCTATCTCCTCCCCCGCCTCGATCAGATCTTCGGCCGCCCGCGCCGCCTCTTCGGCGTGCCGATCGGTTGGGGCCTCGTCCTCTCCTCGCTCGCCTTCGCGCTCCTCCATCCGATCCTCATCCCGGGCCCGCACCGCCTCCTCGTCTTCTTTCCGGCTCTGCTCTTCGGCTGGCTCTGCGCCAAGTCCGGCAAGCTCGGCGCCCCGATCCTGGTTCACGCGGCGTCCAACATTCTGCTCGCGATCGTGGCGCGCATGGTCGGCTGAGCCTCCCGATCCCGGTGGGGCCTTTCGTCCTCGATCGGCGTTCCAACGTCCGCCACGCCCTCGCCATCTGGGGTCAGTCGTTCCCACCCCCGATCCGAAGGCCAACAAAATCAATGCGTTAAGCGTACGGCACGATCTCTGCTCAAGTGTCTGGCCTCTTCAACCGAGGACGCACCATGCGCAAGCAGATGACTGTCGCGATCTTCGGGTTCCTGCCGCTCATGGCCGCCGCGTGCGACCAGGGTGCCCTCGATCAGGACGCAGCAAAAACCGATGGCCAGGACGACGTCGCCCTCAACGGCAAAGCCGATGGGGTCCAACTGACGGCGTGCCACGAAACGCACATCCTCTCGCTGCTCAACGATCCGAGCACGACCACCGCGAGCCTGCGCGCGGTCGGCGTCAACAGCACCGCGGCCACCAACCTCATCAACGCCCGCACCACCGCGGCGTTCGCGACCATGCTCGAAGTCGACGCCGTGTACTACGTCGGCCCGGCGACCTTCGAGCAGCTGCGCCTCGCGGTCGACGCCCAGTGCACCGTGGTCGTCCCGTCCGACCCGGCCGTTCCGACGGGGCCGACCACCACCATCTCGGCCGAGTGCGTGCTCGCGAAGCTCCTCGCCTGGGTCAATAGCCCCGCCACCACCGTCGAGCAGATGGTCGCGGCCGGCGTCGCCCGGCGCGCTGCGACCGAGGTCGTCAACGCCCGCACGGCCGGTCGGGTCTTCGCGAGCCTCAAGGATCTGGACGCCGTCCCGCAGGTCGGCGACGTCGCGCTGGCCGCATTCCAGAAGGCCGTCGAGCCCCAGTGCATCGTGGTCGTCGATGGCGGCGACCCGAGCGAAGGCGACGTCTCGAGCCGGGGCATCGAGGTCATCTTCAGCCCGCAACTCTCCACCGAGAGCCACCTGGCGCGCGTCGTCGAGCACATCGACGACGCCAAGACCTCGCTCGACATCGCGATGTACAGCCTCAGCGACGCGACCGTCCGCGAGGCCGTCGGGCGCGCCGTCAAGCGCGGCGTCAGCGCCCGCATGATCTACGACGGCGCCAACAGCGACAAGGGCGCGGGCACGGCGATGGCCGCGACCACCTCGGCCAAGTTCGAGGACCTCGGGGTCGACGTCCGCTACGTCAACAAGATCATGCACCACAAGTTCGTGCTCATCGACGGCCCGCGCACCGGGACCAGCGAGGCCCCGAGCGGCGTCCTCATCACCGGCAGCGGCAACTGGTCGAGCTCGGCCGCCACCCGCTACGACGAGAATACGATGTTCTTCGAGGGTCACGCGGCGCTCAACCTGGCCTTCCAGGCGGAGTTCAACCTCCTCTGGAACAACTCGCGCGACTTCGTCTGGAACGCGGCGCTCGCCTTCTTCACCTCGACGCCGGTCAGCCAGACGATGCTCGAGGCCGACTCGACCGACCAGGCGTTCTTCACCTCGGCCAACTTCCGCACCTACGTCGCCGCCAAGTCGGGGCCGACCTTCGCGGTCGTCGCCGGCAACAACACGGTCGCCGACCGCCTGGTCGCCCTCATCCAGAGCGCCACGCGATCGATCCACATCGCCTCGGCCCACATCCGCTCGCGGCCCATCGCCGAGGCGCTCATGGCCAAGCAGCTCGCCAACCCCGAGGTCGAGATCCAGGTCGTCCTCGACGGTCAGGAGTACGTCAGCGACTGGGCGCAGAACGAGCAGGAGAAGGCCCAGGCCGAATGCCTCACGGCCGCCGGCACCAGCACCTCGAAAATCCAGGCCTGCTACGACGTCGGTTACAAGTACGGCAACGACCTCGACGACACCGCCGGCATCGAGCTCCGCTACAAGTGGTACGCCTACCGCTGGGACTACTCGTACGCCAAGCAGATGCACCACAAGTACACGATCGTCGACGGCCGCTGGATCGCGACGGGCAGCTACAACTACTCGGACAACGCCGAGCACGGCACGATGGACAACATGATCGTCCTCGACGGCGCGGCCTACCCCGAGCTGGCCGTGGCCTTCGAGAAGAACTTCGCGACCATCTTCCACATGGGCGAGTCGACCGGCGCCTACCAGGCCAAGCTCGACGAGGTCCAGAACGGCACCCAGCCCTTCCGCATCACGTTCGACGCGATGTCGCTGACGACCGCCCAGATCACGACCCTCAAGCGCGCGATGAAGGCCGAGTGCGCGGACATCGACAGCACCTGGTACCAGAACGAGCCGGCCAAGTATCAGGTCTGCTTCCGCTGAGCCCCCGCTGAGCACGCATCGGCGGCCATTCTTCGCGAAACGCGCATCGCGCTTGACCGCGAACGAGTGGCCGCCGCTTTGCACAGATCGCGGCCACGGCTGATCGCTGGTCTCTCCAGACCCCATCCACACGCTGACGGGATGCCCACCGCGTCCCCAGGTCCAACACCATGAATCGCCTTTTCCACCGCCTCGCTTCGCTTCTGACCGGCGCCGCCATCGCACTCTTCGCGAGCAGCGCCCACGCAGCCAGCGGCACCGACCTCACCATCGGCGACGTCACGGTCTCGACCGGCATCAGCCCGGCGGGTAGCAGCGTGGCCGTCGGCTGCAGCGTGAAGAACGCGGGTGACACCTCGGCCGACGCGAGCCGTCTCAAGTACTATTTCTCGACCGACGCGAGCTACGGCGCGGCCGACACCTACCTCAACTACGACAACGTCCCGGTGCTGGCGGGCGGCGCGGCGATCGCCGAGAGCGCGAACGTCAAGATCCCCGCCACGGCCCCCGAAGGCTGGGCGTTCATTCTCCTCGTCGCCGACCACGGCGCGGTCGTCGCCGAGCTCGACGAGGGCAACAACGTCGTCGCGATCCCGTTCCTCGTCGGCACCGCGACGCCCGTCCTCGTGCCGGTCGGCGGCGCGGACCTGGTGCTCGTGGACGCGGCCCTCAGCGCGGCCCAGGTCGACCCCGGCGCCGTCGCGGTGGCGCAGGTCGGCGTTCGCAACGCGGGCGAGGCGGCCGGCGCGAGCCAGCTCGGCTACTACCTCTCGAAGGATGCGGCCTTCGACGCGAGCGACGTCTATCTCAACTACGACACGGTCGACGCCCTCGCCAACGGCGCGGTCAGCGTCGAGTCCGCCAACGTGCGCGTCCCGGCCACAACCCGCGATGGGATGTACTCGATCCTGTTCGTGGCCGACCGGACCGGCAAGGTCGCCGAGGCCAACGAGACCAACAACGTGGCGAGCGTGCGCGTGGCCGTCGGCCGCGTGGCGCCGGATCTGGTCGTCACCGCGGCGACGATCGGCGCGGCCTCGGCCCGTCCGGGCGAGGCGGTGCCGGTGACGGCCGTCGTCCAGAACCTCGGCGAGGTGCGGGCCGACGTCACGCAGCTCAAGTACTTCCTCTCGCGCGACACCGCCTGGGATGCGGCGGACAAGCAGCTCAGCTACGACAAGGTCGACGCGCTGAGCGAGTTCGCCGCGAGCTCGGAGGACGCCGCGCTCCGGATCTCCGCCGCCACCGACGCGGGCCACTGGTACGTCCTCTTCGTCGCCGATGCCGACGGCACGGTCGCCGAGCTGAGCGAGACGAACAACGTCCTGCCGCTCGCGCTCGACATCGTGACCGACGACCCGAACGCTGCGAAGGCCGACCTCGTCCCGACCGCCAACGCGCTCGTGCCGAGCTTCGTGGCGCCCGGGGGCGCGGTCGTCGCCTCGACGATCGTGCAGAACATCGGCGCCGTTCCCGCGGCAGCCAGCCGCGTGAAGTACTTCCTGTCGACCGACGCGACCTTCGATTTGGGCGATCGCTACATCAACTTCGACAACATCCCCGAGCTCGCGGTCGGCGTCCCGAGCGCGCAGAGCGCGTCGATCCCGGTTCCCGCCGACCTCGTCTTCGGCACCTATTACATCCTCTTCGTCGCCGACCACACCGAAGAGGTCGCCGAGCAGCTCGAGAGCAACAACGTCGTCGCGGTCGCGCTGACGGTCGGCGACGCTCCCTCGGATGACCCGATCGACACCCCCGATCAGGACCTTCCCGACCTGGTCGTCGCGATGGCGACCATCGACACCCCGTCGGTGCAGGTCGGCGCGCGCGCCACGGTGCGCTGCGAGATCGGCAACGTCGGCCCCGTCACCGCGACGAATGGGAGCCGCGCGAAGTACTACCTGTCGCACGACGACGTCTTCGACGCGGGCGACAAGTACCTCGGGCTCGACACGGTCGAGACCCTCGCGACGAACGCGAGCAGCTTCGAGGACGTCACGCCGACCATCCCGACCGGCACCTCGGCGGGGACCTGGTTCATCCTGATCGTCGCGGACGCGGCCGGGGACGTGGTCGAGCGCGTCGAGAGCAACAACGTGGCGGCCGTCGAGTTCAACGTGGCCGTCGACCAGCCGGGCGCCGCGCTGCCCGATCTGCGCATCGACGGCCTCACGGCGGACAAGGCCACGGTCGCGCCGAACGCCCGCATCCTGATGAGCGGCACGTTCGCCAACTTCGGATCGGTGACGGCGAGCGAGAGCCGCCTCAAGTTCTACCTCTCGAGCGACCGCCGCCGCGACTCGGCCGACGCCTTCCTCGACTACCGGACCATCGAGGCGCTCGGACCGCGCCAGACGCTGCCGCTCGCGGTGAGCCTGCGGATCCCGGTGGGCGCCGCGATTGGGCCGCAGTTCATTTTGGCCGTCGTCGATGCGAACGCCGAGATCGACGAGACCTACGAGAGTGACAATGTGGTCGTCTTCGCCGTCACCGTCGGCACCGAGAGCACGCCGCTCCCGACCATGCCGTATGCGTGCCCGAGCAGCATCGCGACCGACCCGGGGCTCCTCGGTTTGAGCACGGTTGCCACGCTGAACGCGCTTCATCTCGGCTGGGACAACAAGAAGGACATGAACGCGCTCGCGTGCGTCGCGAGCCACTTCGACCTGGTGGGTCTCGTCGAGGTCGACGCCGAGGCCGGCCTCCAGAGCCTGGTTCTCGCCCTCACCGCGCTCACGCACGAGAGCTGGAGCTACCACGTCAGCGACCGCGCCGTCGGCCACGACTCGTCGACCGAGTTCTACGGCTTCGTGTGGCGCACGAACCTCGTGACGATGACCGCGTCGCTCGGGTTCTTCGACGACCCCAACGACGTCATCAAGCGCGAGCCGTACGGCGCGAGCTTCGAGATGGGCGCCTTCGACTTCTCGCTCGTCGTCTTCCACGAGCGCTACGGCGACACGATGGCCATCCGCCGCGCCGAGGCCGAGCATCTCATCGAGGTCTATCAGTATTTCCAGCGCGTGAACGGCGCCGAAGACGACCTCTTGATCGGCGGCGACTTCAACCTCGCCGGCAACGACGCGGCGTTCACGCTCGTCGGCTTCGACGGCGTCACCTCGATCACCGATCCCGAGCAGAAGACCAGCATCGGCGCCGACGGCCTCGCGAGCAGCTTCGACAACATCTTCTACTCGGCCGACCACACGAGCGAGCTGCTCTACGCCGGCGCGTACAACTACCTCAACGGCAACCACACGCTCCTGCGCGAGACGGTCAGCGACCACATCCCCGTGTGGATGGCCGTCGACACGACGCACGACGACGACTGAGCAGGGATAGCAACACGACGAGCGCGGTGGCCGCCGCGGCGAGAGACTCCAAGGCGCCCCCGCCCGCCACACAGCCCGTGTCCGCGCGATGCGGGGTGGCCTCCGCCTGGCGCTCGGCGTCGACCTCCGCGGCCCCTTCGGGCGCAGGCTCCGGGCCGGCTTCGGGGGGTACGACGGGTCGATCGGGGCGCGTGTAGAGCGCGCAAAAACCGGCGACATCGTCCGGGTCGAGCTTGCGCTTTGCGCAAGCCCCGGGGAGGACCAGCCAGTGCATCGTCGCCGCGGGCACGTCGCTGTGATCGAGACCGAGCGTGTGGCCGACCTCGTGGGTCAGGGCGGCGCCGAGATCGAAGCGCTCACGCACACACGCCTCGCCGGCGGCGAGGGCTGGATCCGAGGCATTGACGGCGATGGTGGCGTCGGTGATCGCGCCGGTATCGTCGTCGAACGCGACGCGCGTGCGCGCCAGCTCCGTGCTCCCGTACTGGGCCTGCCACTCGGCCTGGCTGGTGATCCAGATGATCGTCACGATGCCGTCGTCGGGGACGATCGCGGCCTCGGTGTCGTAAGTGAGCGAGGCGAGCGTCGGCGGATCGCACTCAGCGAGCGTGGTCCACGCTTCGAACGCGGCCCGGATCGTCGCGAGGGTCGCCGTCGGATCCAATCCCTCGGGCGGCGGCGATTGCACGCGCACGTCGAGCGCCGCACCGCGGGGCCACGCGAGGGTGACGCCGTGGGTCGTTCGAAGCGCATTCCACGCGCGTCCGGTCCCGCTCGGCGTGGCGAGCGCCAAAACGAACGCGATGGATGCGAGCGCGCTTCGAGGCATCCGACGCAGGATGCGCGTGTCGCGGCGAAATACAAAGCCAAGGGGCCCCAGGCCTTGCCGCAAGCGCGGCGGAGAGGGCGCGACGCGCGTAACCGCATTCGGCACCCGGCGCCGCAGGGGTCGCCGGGCGCTGACTTGACACCCCCTGGAACTCCCGCCACGCTCCAATCGTGGTAGCGTGCGCACGTGCGCGCGCTGCGGCTCTCGCCTGTGTCAGTCGACGCTCGGCCACCGGTTGGACCCTTGGCTCATTGCCCCATCTGCGACGCGACCGGAGCGCTCGGTTCACCCTGCGCGTCGCGCGGGTGCGCGTCACGGGGGATCCACTTCGTGCCGGCCGAGGACGCGGCGCAATTCAAGGCGACGCCCGCCACGCAGGCGGAGTCCCTCGTCGGGACGTTCATCGGCGAGTACCTGGTCCTTGGGCGCCTTGGGCGCGGCGGTTTCGGGCGCGTCCTCCTCGGCCTGCAGCGGCCGCATTTCAAGCTGCGCGCGGCGATCAAGCTGCTCGAGACGGACGGCGTCGAAGCGAGCCTGCGCCGCGGCATGCTCGAGAAGTTCGACAACGAAGCGCAGGCCCTCGCGATGTTGCGCCACCCGAACATCGTGAGCCTCTTGCGGTTCGGGCGCCTGGCGGGAGAGCCCTTTCTCGCGATGGAACTCGTGCCGGGTGCACGCACGCTGAGCAGTGTGACGGCGGCCCGCGAGGGAACTCCCTTCGAGCCATCGGTCGTGCAGCGCATCGTCGATCAGCTCTTGCGCGGGCTCGACGTCGCGCATCGGGCTGGGATCATCCACCGCGATCTGAAGCCCGACAATGTGATGCTCGAGGAGATCGATGGCGATCCGTGGCATCTCAAGATCGTGGATTTCGGGCTCGCCAAGGACTACCGGCTGCGCCAGGAGACGAGCGTCGTGGTCGGCACGCTCGCCTACATGGCGCCCGAGCAGCTCGCGTGCATCGCGCTCGGCCCATGGACGGACCTCTACGCCGTCGCCGTCCTGGCGTTCGAGCTCATCACCGGCCGCTATCTCTTCGATGGGTCGCAGCTCGAGATGATGCGGCAGAAATCCGAGCCGTTCGCGCGCGCCGACGTCGCCGAGGTGATCGCGACGCTGCCGGCCCGCTTGCAGAAGTTCTTCGCGCGCGCGTTGGCTGCCGACCCCAAACGGCGCTTTCGAACCGTCGCCGAGCTGCGCGCGGCCTTCGTCGGCGCCACCGCGACTCTGGACGCGAGCCCGCGTGACCGGACGACGGAACCCGTGTTTTTCGGCGAGCTCGCCGCGCGGCCGTCGCGTCTCCGCGGGCGCACCGCGATCGCGCTGTTCGCCGGCATTATCGCGGTCGCGGGGACCGGTGCCGCGATTCTGGCGGCCTCGGGCGAGCCGCCGCCGACCGCCCAAGCATTGGTCGAGGCACGGATCCTCGGCCCCAGCGCCGACCCCCCACGCAAGGCCGCGATCGTTGCCGCGGCTCCGGCAGTAGAGGTCGCCCGCGACGAAACGGCGCCCGCCGCGCCCGTCGCCGCACCGCCATCCGCGCCCGTCGCCAAGCCCGCAGCGGCACGCGTCGAGTCGCCTCCGCGGATCCCCGGGCCGGTCTCGCCCAAGGTCGGAACGCCTCGCGCCGCGAGCCCCAAGGCAACCCGAGAGGTGGCGCCGCCGGAGGCCAAGGCCGCCGCCGTGTCGCCGCCCGACGACCTGCCGGTGGTTCACAAACACGACGCCGGCGACCTGATGACCGTGAAGAAAGCGGACGCGGCCCGCCCTTGAAGCGCTTCGTTGCCGCTCTCGTCGCATGGGGCTTCGCGGTCGGCGCGCCGGCCTTCGCCGCGCCTCCGCCCGCGGATCTGCCCGCCGCGGCCGCGTTGCTCGACGCCGTCAAGGCCGACCTCAAGCGCGCGTCGGCGCTCTACACCGAGTCGGGCGACTACGTCGGCGTTCTCGCCGCGTGCCGGCTAGCGTTGACGAAGCTTGAAGCCTACCGATCCGAGTGGGGCGACCAGGCGCGCGCCCGCAGCTATGGGGCTCACGCGCAGCTGCTCAGCGGTTTTGCCGAGGAGAAGTCCGGACACGTGCGCGCGGCGATCGCGGCCTATCGGACGTACCTCGAGCGTTATCCCGAGGCCCCCGCCGCGAGCCGTGAAGAGGCCGCGACGAGCCTCGGCCAACTCGAGCTGCTCGGGTTCCTCATGCCCCAGCTCACGCCGACGAACGCCGTGATCGAGATCGACGGGGCCGTCCTCGAGCCGGACGCGACCGGGCGTATCGCGCTCGCGCCTGGCCGGCATGCGATCGTCGTTCGCGCGCCCGCGTTTCTGACGAGTCGCCAGTTCGTCACCGTGGCCTCGGGCGAGGACCTCGCGCTCACGGTCGCGCTCGCCTCGGACGGCTGGTACGCCCCCGTCGCCTGGACAGCCGTCGGCGTCGGCGGCGCGGCGCTCACGGCGGGCATCGTGTGCTTCATCGTCGCTCAGCGGAACGAGGACAAGGTCGAGGGCGCCAAGGTCGACGGCGTCATTCCGGTCGGCAGCCCGATGACCCAGAGTCGCGCGATGCGGTTATGGTCCGACCGCGATGCGCTCCATGGTTGGGGAACCGCAGGGTTCGTCACGGCCGGTGTCGCCGCGGCGACCGCGACTGTGTTCTTTCTCTTGCCCGAAGGTGCAAGTGTCGAGGCCAGCGTCGCGCCCATGGATGGCGGCGCGCTGGTTCAGCTTCGGGCCGGTTTCTGAGCGCGGCGCAGGCTACGGGGTAGGCGCGGATCGGTCGATGGCGTCGCGGTTCGACGCATCGAACTCTTCGTGCAGGCGCGCCCACGGACGTTTGATGAGCAGGCGCGCGGCGCGCGTTCTCAGGACCGGCGACAGTGATCCTTGCAGCGCCCCGGGGAGCGCTTGGGCGAGCTCGCCGGCCGAGGCAAAGCGGTGCGCGGGGTCGCGTGCCAGGGCGAGCGCGAGCAGAGAATCGACGTCGTCCTCGATATCGGCGAGGTCCGATGGTCGAATAGGCGCGCGCGAGACGACCGCGATCATCGTCTGCCGTCCGTCCGCGAAGTCGAACGGCGGTCGACCCGTGAGCACGCGATAGATGAGCGCGCCGAGTGCGTAGACGTCGCACGCCGGACCGACCCGCTCGCCGGCGGCCTGTTCGGGCGCCATGTAGGAGGGCGTCCCGAGGACTTTGCTCTGGGTGATCGTCGCCGAGCCGGTCGCGAGCACCGCCACGCCGAAGTCGAGCACCTTCCAAACGACCTGGTGGCCATCGAGATGCCGGAAGATGTTCTGCGGCTTGATGTCGCGATGGACGATCGACTTGGCGTGCGCCACATCGAGCCCGGCCGCGACCCCGCTGACCATCGGCACGAGCTCGGCCCAGACGCCCTTGGGGTCGACGCGCAGGAAGTCGTTGAGCGTCTGGCCATGCAGGCACTCCATCGCGATGTAGGGCAGGACGTCGTCCTCCCCGGAGATCTCTCGCACGCGCACGATGTTGTCGGTGTCGAGGGCGGAGGCCAGCTCGGCCTCGCGCAGGAACCGCCGGACGAGCTGCGGGTCGTTCAGCCGATGCGTATGAAGGACCTTCACGGCCGCGGGTGGACCGCCCCCGACGTGTTCCCCGAGGTAGACCTCACCCATCCCGCCACGGCCGATGAGCGCGCCCATTTTGTAGCTGCCGAGCACCTGGCCGGTGTAGCGCCCGGGTCCGCCGGTCACGACGAGGCGGCCGAGATCGCGCTGGGCCTCGGATAGGAGGGCCTCCTGCCGTGCGTTCTCTCGCTGGGCTAGCTGAAGCCCGCGTAGCGCACGTGTCTGGGTGTTGTGGGCGCGCCGTCCCGCGAAGAACAGGCCGAGGATCACGCCCTGCACCACCAGCAACGAGCGCACGAGCGTCCCTGGACTCGTGCCCGGTCCCGCCTGGAAGTCAACGCTTCCGGCCAGGCCGCCACCCGTGATGACCAGCAATCCGGGCACGAGGTGCACACCCAGCGCCAGAACGGCGATCGTGATCGCGCCCGCCCGCAGCGCGTTCTGCGCGAAGACCAAGACGGCCACCATCAGAAACGCGACGTGCATCGAGAAGGGCCCCCACGAGGTGAAACCGGCACCGAGTCCGAGCGCGACGCACACGCCAAAGATGAAACCGACGCGCGGGTCGTAGCCGGGGCCACGCGTGACCACGAGTGCTGCGGCGGCGCTGACACACAGGAGGATGGCGCCAGCCGTCGCGATTGGGTGGGTGCGTGCCGGGGCGTGGTCGATTGCATCCGCGAGCAAGAATCCAATGGACGTTAGGAGGATGGCTATGGCGACGAAGCGGATGCGGTGCTTCTCGCCTGCGAGCACGACCTCGTTCGGTGTCGTGAACGGGCGATGTGCGCGCGGACCAGGCGCCCAAGATGACAACGGCGACATGGCGACCTCTCGTGGACGGTGCCCGAGCGTAGGAGAACACTCCCAGACAGGCAAGCGTGGCGGCGGGTGCGTGGATGGGGGGATGGGCGAGGTGGGGCGCGGTCGCGCTCGGCCGCACCGAGCGCCTCTCCGACGCTCACTCTGTCCCCGGGTCCCCGTCCGCGCCGTTCGAATCCGGACGAGGGCCGTCGCAGGGCCCACCCTCGCCACCGGCACCGCCCAGGCCGCCGCCGTTCTTCACGGTGATCGTGTAAGGCCACGGGGCGCCGCGTCGCACCAGTTTGCCGCCGTTGCCGCCCGCACCGCCGCCGCCGCCGAACCCGCGATTGACGACATCGCGCACACAACTCTGGCAACCGTGAATCCCTTTGGCTGCGCCCCCTGGGCCGCCGTTTTCGCCGGTGAGGTCGACCTCCCCCGATCCGGCGACCTCGCCGAGGACCTGGATGTAGAGCAACTGTCCGTGGCGACCACGCTTGCCACCGCCGCCGCCGCCGCCGTCCTCGCCGGCCTCGCCCGCTCCGCCGAAGGTCCTCGCGCCAGCGCCCGGCGCGCCGGATTGGTCGAAGCCGCGGCCACCTGCGCCGCCGCCTCCCTCCGTCGCCGCCTCGCCCGGCCTGCCCACGTAGAGTAGGCAGGCGTTCTCGAAGACCTTCGCGCCCCCCTCGCCGCCGCCGCCATTGCCGCTCGCGGCCGCGGCGGGCTCGAAGGATGTGGTGTCGCCCGGCCCGCCATCCCGCTGTACCGGCGTCCACGAGAGGGGGTCGCCGTGGAGGTCGTTCAGCGTGCATGACGTGCCAGCCTCCGGGCAATCGGTCGCGATCGGTTCGTGGGCTGACGCCGCGTTGGCGGTCTCGCCGCTCGACCCCTTGATCCGCCCTTCGAGCGTGAGCGTTCCGCTGACCCCGATGACCGTCCAGGCCAGGCTCGGTCCGAGGATCTCGAGTTCGCCGTCGCTGGTGATCGTCAAGTTGCGATATTGGAGGACCGTGCCCGCCGGGATAGTCACAGGGTGATCGATCACCCTGTCGAGCAAACCGTGAGACGCGGCCGGCCACCCCAGGTCCAGCGTGTCAGTCTCGGTCACAGTCTCGGTGACGGGTGCAGTCGTGTCCGTCTCGGTTACGGTCTCGGTCTCGGTTTCGGTCACGGTCACGGTTACGGTTACGGTCTCGGTCACCGTCTCGGCGTCGGTCTCGGTCTCGGCTCCGGCATCGGGCGAGGTATCAGTCGCGCCCCCGCGAACGCACACGCGCGCAACTGCATCGCACACGAACCCTGGCGCGCAATCGCCGTCCGCCGTGCAGGCGAAGACGGCGCTCGAGTCCCGGAGGCAACCCGCCGACGTCCAGAGCGCGCCTAGCGCCATGAGCGCGGTCGCGCGCCGCGCGGCCACGAGAACGACCGAACGCGAGAGCGTGCTGCCGTCAGAATCCGGAACCATGGCTCGATTCTCCGTGCGGGCACCACCGGACGCTGCCGAGCGTGGGGCGAGTCGCCACGTGCGTCAAGCGCGGCGCCCGCATCTCGCAGTTCGTCCCGGGCCCCCCATCCGCGGCGGAGGCGGCCCTTGACGCACGTGGCGACTCGTTCCACGCTGGCCGTTGGCCGGTTGTGTCCGTCCCCGGGGAGTGGCGACTTGGCTCATGGGTCCGATCACAGGACGCGCGTGTGGTCGCCGACGCGCGCGGCCGACCGACGTGCGCCGGCGGTCATGGTCATCGCCGCCGTTGGGCTCTGCGTGGTGTCAGCGTGCGGTGGCGCCACCGGCGCGGTGTTCGCGTGCGAGACCAACGCAGGCTGTGCCGACGGGTTCGTCTGCGATCCGGTCGCCCGCGTGTGCGTGCCCGGAGGCATCGCCGATGCCATTACGACGACGACGCAGGAGACGACCGACCCCGACACGACGCCGCCTGACACGACCGAGGCCGAGACGACCGAGACCGTCGTATGCGTGGCCGGCTCCGCCGACGTCTGCTTCATCGGCGGCGAGTGCTTCGCGGAGGGAGATGCCAAGCCTGGGGAGCCCTGTCTACGCTGTCGGCCGACGATATCGACGACTGAATGGACGGCTGCACCATCAGGGCCGTGTGATGACGGCAACGACTGTACGACCGACAGCGAGTGCGTCGGTGGCACGTGCAAAGGGACGCCGATCGCCGACACGATGCCCTGTTCCAGCGCGACCACGTGCGCCCCATCGGTCTGCATGAGCGGCGCGTGCGAAGCCCATTTTGCCGACCGTGGGACGCCCTGTATCGAAGACGGCGACAGCTGCAGCGGCGACGGGCGGTGCGTCCAGTGTCTCACCGGGGACGAATGTGACTCGACGGTGTGCGCGAGCGATGGCCACTGCGATCCGGGCTGGCCGTTCGCGACCGACCCGTCTTCCGACAAGGTCGTGACTGGCGATGAAGTGATCCCGGCGGGCTCCATCGTCCAGTATCGCAACCTGACGATCGCGAAAGGCGCCACGCTCGCCATCGTTGGACCCGAGCTGGGACCCGGCCTAGCCTGGACGATCATCGGGGTGCGCGGGACGCTCAGGCTCGACGGGAGGATCACGGGGGCTAGCGGCGAGGTTACAGGGACGGCCGAAGCACGCGGGCCGCGCGCGGGGGATTGCGCCCCGGGGAGTGCGTCCTGCGGGCCGGGAGACCTCGACGGCGAGCGGCTCTTTTGGACGACGACGCAGCAGCTGGGCGGCGACGGCGGCGGGGTCCGAGTCACGGGCACACATAGCGATCAGAGTGCCGGCAACGGCGGCGGTGGTGCGGGCGGCCCAACCTACGCCAGCGCGGATGGATTATGCTCGTTTGCCTCGGACGGCTCCACCGGAGGTGACGGCACCGAAGCCCGCGGCGGCGATGGCGGCTTCGACTTCCACAGCTACGGCGAGCCAGGCGTAGGTGCGATGTCCTTCGGCGGAGACGGCGGGATCGGCCGGGACGGTGGTGGAGGGGGCGGTGGCAAGCGCGGCCGTCATGGACAACCCGTGTATTTCAAGGTCCTCGGTGAGGTCGTGGGGGATGGGAGGGTTGAGCTCGGGGGCGAGGACGGCGGCGACGGTGGTTCGGCCGAAGGCGCTCATGACTGCGTTGTGATCTGCTTGTACGGCGTCAACCGGGGGTGCGGCGGCGGTGGGGGCGCAGGCGGGAACGGCGGTGCACTCGCCCGACGCGGGGCCGTGTGGCCGCCGACGATCACCGTGGTGCTGAAGGGAGGCGCGCCTGGTCTCGGAGGCGGGGGCGGGGCCTGCGACACCGACCGCTGTGGCGCGGACGGTCAGCCCGGTACGGACGGTGAGCTCGTCGAGTGAGCAGCCTCGGCAGTCGCGGGCTAGCGCGAGACGCTAGCTGTCGGAGACCGCGATGCGTTCCGGCTGCCCGCGCGTGACCCACCCGGGGACGCGCTCGATCAGGGTGCCGACGACCATCGCGCCGACGAAGACGAGGGCCGCGGGCGCGCCGGTTCCCAGCGCGACCAGGCTCGGTCCCGGGCAGTAGCCGGCGAGCCCCCACCGAAGAGGGCCGAGCCGCCGATGAGTCGCGGCGCGAAGACGGGCGCCGGGAGGGGCGGGTGAAACGTCGTGTCGTAGAGCGGCGCGGGGCGCTTGAGGACCAGGCGTCGCCCGAGCGCGTAGACACCGATCGCGCCGACCATCACGAAGGCGAGGCTCGGGTTCCAGCGGCCGAAGAAGTCGAGAAAGCCGATGACCGCCTTGGGTTGGGTCATGCCGGAGAGGGCGAGGCCGACGGCGAAGAGGACCCCGGCGAGAACGGCGACGACGGCGTTCACGCGGCACCTCCCGCGAGGCGTACGACCAGAACTGTGGCCGCTCCGGTGGCGATGAAGGTCACCGTCGCGACCAGCGAGCGCGGCGAGAGACGGCCGATACCGCAGACGCCGTGCCCCGACGTGCAGCCGTTCGCGAGGCGTGTGCCGACCCCGACGAGGAGCCCCGCGACGGCGGAGCCGGCGAGCGCGAGATCGGGCGCCTCGACCGCGTCCGGGGCGATGAAGGCGAGCACGAGGCCGGTGCCGACGAGCCCCGCCAGGAACCAAAGGCGAAACGCGCCGCTCGCGAGCGGCTCGCGAAAGGTGCCGGCGACGATGCGTCACGGAGCCAGCCGAGCCAGGCGCGGTCGCTTTGGAACAGAGGCGTGAGCCAGCGGGTCGCGCGTTTGGTAGAAGCGCAGCGATCGGCGACGGGTCGCCGCGAAGGTCGCGAGCTGGGCGGCGAGGGGGCAGTTGGGATTCGCCAGCGCGTCGGCGAGCGCGAGCGCGTCCCAGAGCGCGAGGTTCGTCCCCTGACCCAGCTGCGGACTCATGGCGTGCGCCGCATCCCCGATGACGACGGTGTCGGCGTCGTGCAGGCGCGCCATGCGCACGTCGGCGTAGCGCGAAAAGAGGAGGGCCGCCGGATCGGGGATGGCCGCGACGAGCGGCTCGGCGTAGGGCGCGAGAGCGAGAACATCCTTGCACCAACTTGCAAAGTTCGTCCGCAGGGCGTCCACGCGATCGGCGCGCACGCTCCAGAACAGCGTGGCCAGCGGTGTGATCGGCGGCGTCACGGCGCCCGCACACGGGCCGAGGCCGGTCGGCAGGACGCCGAGGAACGTGCGATTTCCGCGCGCGACCTGCCGAAGGTGAGCGGCGCCGCCGGGATCGGGCCCGACGAACCAGAGCGCGCCCCACGCGTAGGGCTTGACGCGCCGTGGGGCGACCAATCCGGCGATGCGCGAGCGCGTGCCGTCGGCGACGATCACCAGGTCGTGCGGCCCGTGGCGCACGTCGGCCGAGAGGACCCAGCGCCCGTCGCCATCGCGTCCGAGGCCGTCGACGTCGACCCCCGTGCGGAGCGTGACGTCGGCGGCGTGGGCGCTCGCGATGAGGCTTTCGAAGAGGACACCGCGGTGGACGCCGATCCCGAACCAGGTCGGGTCGAGTGCGTCGTACGAGAGATCGACGATGCGACGGCCGCGCGGGCTGACGACCTTCAACCCGGTCAGGCGCGTCGCGCGCGCGCATACCGTATCCGCGAGGCCGAGGCGGCCCAAGACCGCGAGGCCCGTGGGCTGGAGGATGATCGCGGCGCCGACGGGGCCCGGTACTTCCGCGCGCTCGTAGAGCGTCACGCGATGCCCGTCGCGGGCGAGGAAGACTGCTGCAGCTGTGCCGGCAAAGCCAGCGCCGACGATGCCGACGTTCATGCGACGATGTGCGCACCGATCGGATCGACCGCGCTCACGATCCCGTGGGCGCCCGTGCCGAGCGCCGCGAACGCCTCGACCATCGCGTCGGCGACGGCCATGGCGGTCTCGCGATCCGGGCACAGCGCGAAGAGCGCGGGGCCCGAGCCGCTGATGCCGGCACCCAGCGCGCCCGCCTCCACTGCGGCCGCGACGACCTCGTCGTACCCAGGGATGAGCTTCTTGCGGTAGGGCGTCGCGAGGCGGTCGTCGAGGCAGCGCGCGAGCAGCCGCAGGTCGTTCGTCATGAGCGCCTTGGTCAGGCCGATGACGGCGCCCATGTTGCGCACCGCGTCGCCCATCGGGACGTCCTTGGGAAGGGCCGCGCGCGCGTCGGCGGTGCGCACTTCGAAGTCGGGCTTCACGCAGGCGACGACCAGCTCGCTCGGGACCGGCAGCGTCACGAGGTCCACGTGCTCGCCGTCGCCGGCCAAGCACGCGACGACCCCGCCGAAGAGCGCCGGCGCGACGTTGTCGGGGTGCGGCGAGCCGGTCGCGAGGCGCTCGCCTTCGCGGCACGCCTGAAAGAGGAAGTCCTTGGGAAGGCGCGGGTCGATCAAGGCCCCGACGGCGACGGCCGCAGCGACCGCGGAGGCGGCCGAGCTCCCGAGGCCCGAGCCCAGCGGCAGCCCCTTGTGCAGCCACAGGCGCACGCCCATCTCGACGTCGCCGAACTCGGTGAGGACGTGACGCGCGGCGACCCCCGCGCAGTTCTCGGCCGCGATGCGCGAGAGGCGCCCGTCGTCGCCGGTGACCTCGACCAGCTCGACCTCGCCCGTGGTCGTCAGCTCGGCCGTCACGCGATCCTGCGGCCCTTCGAGACACAGCCCGAGCACGTCGAACCCCGGTCCGAGGTTCGCCACCGTGGCCGACGCCATCGCCGTTCTGCGCATGCCGCACCTCCGCGCCGCGTCGCGTCCGCTCGCGCTCGGGCATCGACCGGCACCATAGCGCACGCGGGAAACCTTTGACACCCGAGGCCCGGCGCCGCTATACGGCCACGACCTGAGCCGCACCGGAGGCCGCCTTGGCAACGTCGGACACCCAGAACCCGCCCCCTCGCGCCGCCGTGAATGCTACGCACACCAACGATTCGACGGCGGCCGCCCCGCTGGTGTCGATCGTGGTGCCGGTGTTCAACGAGGAGGCGCTGCTCCAGACGGCCGTCAACGATCTGATCGTGCGGCTGCGCGAAGAGCTGCCGGAGCTGGCGTACGAGATCATCGTCACCGAGAACGGCTCGACCGACAAGACGCTCGAGCACGCCTACGAGCTCGAGCGCACGTATAGGCAGGTCAAGGTCCTGCACAGCCCCGAGCCCAACTACGGCAAGGCCCTGCGCCGCGGGATCTTGGAGGCCAAGGGGACCTACGTCCTCTGCGATGAGATCGACATCTGCGACGTGAGCTTCCACAAGCGCGCGCTCGAGCTGCTACGGGCCGACCAATGCGACATGGTCGTCGGCTCGAAGGCGCACCAGGAGGCGCAGGATCAGCGGCCGCTGGTGCGGCGCGCCGGGACCGCGGTGATCAACGGGATGCTGCGCTTACTGCTGGACTTCAAGGGCACCGACACGCACGGCTTGAAGGCGTTTCATCGCGAGCGCCTCCTGCCGATCGTGTCGCGCTGCATCGAGGACAAGGACCTCTTCGCGAGCGAGTTCGTCATTCGCGCCGAGCGTGACGCGTTCCGCATCGTCGAGGTTCCGATCGTCATCCACGAGAAGCGCCCGCCGTCGATCAACCTGTTCAAGCGCGTGCCGCGCGTCCTGCGCGGGCTCGCGAAGTTGACGTGGGCGATCCGAATTCAGGGGCGGTAACGGCATGCAGCGAGCGCTTCTCCGGGGATCCATCGCGCTCGCGTGCTTGACGGCCTGCGGCTCCGGGGGCGGAGCCGGAGGGGCTGACGTGCTCCCCGTCGACGCCGCGATCGACACGGCGTCCACGCCCGACAGCGTCGCGGACGTCCCTCCGAGCGTCGACACGACGCCGGTCGAAACCGGCGAGGTGCAGGACGCGGATGATGCGGACGGCGCGGACGGCGACACGGCGGTGACCCCGTCGGCGTGTGACGAGACGCATCCCGATCACACCGTGGGCCTTCTTTCCTGCGCCCCCGCGGCCTACGCGGGCTACACCCTCTTCGCGCCGCTCGCGGCCAAGACGGTGTACCTCATCGACATGGCCGGGCGCGTCGTCCACACCTGGGACACCGGCTACAGCCCTGGCAACGTGGTCAAGCTGCTCGAGGACGGCCGGCTGCTGTTCACCGGGGACTACAGCCCGGACGAGAACCCTCGCTTGCACGGCGGCGGACAAGGCGGCCTCGTGCGGTTGCTCGACTGGGACGGCGCGGTCCTGTGGTCGTACGCCTACTCGACCGCCACGCATCGCCAACACCACGACGTCGCGTGGCTCCCGTCGGGGAACGTCCTCCTGGTCGCCTGGGAGTTCAAATCGAAAACCGAGGTCGCGGCGGCCGGGCGCGACCCGGCGACCGGCACGAACGCCATGGGGCCCGACACGATCGTCGAGGTGGCGCCCTCCGGCGCGAGCAGCGGGGACATCGTCTGGGAGTGGCACGCGTGGGACCACCTCATCCAGGACAGCGATTCGCAGAAGGCCAACTACGGCGTCATCGCCGAGCACCCCGAGCGCATCGACCTCAATGCCGACGGGCCCCACACCCCGGACTGGAACCACGTCAACGCGGTCGCCTACAACGCCGATCTCGATCAGATCATGATCAGCGTGCACGAGTTCAGCGAGGTCTGGATCATCGACCACAGCACCACGACCACCGAGGCGGCGGGCCACACGGGCGGCAACCGCGGGCGCGGTGGCGATCTGCTGTACCGTTGGGGAAACCCGAAAAACCACCACGCCGGTGCCGCCGAGGACCAGCAGCTCTTCGGTCAGCACGACGCGCATTGGATCCCCGAGGGCCTGAGCGGCGCGGGCCATGTGCTCGTGTTCGACAACGGCCGCGGGCGAACCGGCGACAAGTTTTCGCGCATCGTCGAGCTTGCGACCGGCGTTCAGCCGGACGGGTCGTATGCGCTGGTGGGGGGCGCGTACCCGCCAACGGCGCCGATTTGGGAGTACGTCGCCGATCCCCCGACGCGCTTCTACTCGAGCTACATCTCCGGGGCGCAGCGGCTCCCCAACGGCAATACGCTCATCTGTAGCGGGGAGAGCGGGCGGCTCTTCGAGGTCACGTCGGCGGGGACGCTGGTGTGGGAGTACATCAACCCGGTGTTCGCCAATGGCCCTCACCCCCAAGGTGAGCCGCTTCCAACCGAAGCGGGCAAGTCCACGAACAACGTGTTCCGCGCCTATCGGTTCGGGGCTGATTTTCCGGGGCTGGCCGGTCGAGTTCTGACCCCTGGTGCCCCGATCGAGCTGCCTGCAGGAGAGTGAGCCGCGCCGTCGTCGCCGCGGTCCGGGCGGGTAGGGCGGCGCGTGACGATGCGACCCGAGCGCGTCGGATCCGCCGCCGCTAGCGATAGCCTCCGGTCAGATACGGCGAGCGTGCCGTCGGCGGGCTCAGCTGAATGTCCCCGCGCGCGGGGCCTTGGGCCATGCCGACCGTGACGCTCTGCGGCGAGAGGTATCCGCCCACGGCCCCGCCCGGGTCCTTCTGGGGCCGGAAGTTGTCGCCGTCCGCGGGGTCCGCGTCCACCATCGCGAGCACGAAGTACCGACCGGGCGGGAGCCCCTCGATGCTGTAGTGATACGGAAACGTCGGGGCGGCGACGCGCTTGATGGCCAGCGGCTCGCCGTGGGGCGGGAACGTCGCGAAGACGGCGACCTGCAGGTCCCCCGCGACCGCGCCGTCGTAGGCGATGGTGCCTGCGATCGCCGCCGACGGCGGGGAGGAGCTCGCGGGGCCGGAGTCGTCGCAAGCGGTCCAGGGGCCCGCGAGTGCGGCGACAGCGAGAGACGCGCGAATCGCGTGAAGGAGGGAGTTCATGGCGCCAAAGTCCTTGTCTGCGGGGGTGTAGGCATCACTCGATCGCGATCGGGGTGCCGACGGTCGCGTTGTTGGTTTCGTCCGATTCGGGCTGCTGGGCATTCGGGTCGGCAATGGCCCCGAGGTAGTAGCGCCCAGGCTCGACCGAGGCGGGCACGTAGACCGTGGTGACGGCGGTCGACGCGCCGCCCCCGGCGAGACTTGCGGTGTAGCGCGATCCGATCGCGCGATCGGCGGTGGTGATGGTTGCATCTGAAGACAAATAAAGCGCCACCTCGACGTATGCGTTCGAGGCGTAGGTCGTCCCCCGGTTTCGCACGGTGTTCGTGACTGCCAGAGTCTCGCCGATCTTGATCCGCGTGGTCGCCGTCGTGACCTCTTCGATGACGAGGTCCGCGTCGCGATAGACCTCGACCTGGGCGCCGGCAAGCGCGTTGTTCGACTCGTTGGGCTCGGGCTGGAGCCCCGAGTAGTCGGCGATCGCGCCGAGGTAGTAGAGGCCGGGGACCATGTTGGCGGGCACGACGCCGGGGGTCACGACCGTCGAGGACGCGCCGGGATCGAGAAACCACAAGAACCGCGTGGCCAGCCGCGTGTCCGACATCGTGATGGCCGGATCCTCGGACAGATAGAGCGCCACCTCCGCATAGGGAGCCGAGAGGATGGTGCTGCCCTGGTTCGCCATCGTGTTCGTGATGTCGATTGCGCTGCCCAGACCGACGGCGGCCACCGGCAACGACACGTCGGCCATGACGAGGTCCGCATCGCGCACGATCTCGACGGTCGCCTCGGTCAGCGTGTTGTTGCCTTCGTCGGACTCGGCCTGCTGGGCGGAGTAGTCGGCGACGGCGCCGATGTAATAGATGCCTGGCTCTAGGGTCTTCGGAATGGTGACCCCGGTGACGGCCGTCGACGCGCCGCCCGGGGCGAGGATGTTCGTGAAGCGCGTGCCGAGCATCCTGTCGGCGCTCGTGATGTGGTCGTCCGTCGAAGCGTAGAAAGCGACTTCGATGTAGCCGGCCGTGGTCACCGCGTTCCCGTTGTTCACGAGCGTGTTCGTCACCTCGAGCGTCGTCCCGATCTTGACGCTTGCCGCGCCGAGGCTGGCGCGGGTCATGGCCAGATCAGCGACGCCGGCCACGCAACCGGTCGCGCTGCACGTCTGCCCCCGAGGACAGATGTTGCCGCAGCGGCCACAGTTCGAGAGGTCCTCCGTCGCATGGATCTCACAGCCGTCGTCGGCGACGCCATTGCAGTCGAGGCGCCCGGGGTCGCAGACGCACGCGTCCGCCGCGCACCCCGTTCCGTCGGGGCACGGCGCGCCGCAGGACCCGCAGTCGGCGTCCGTCGTCAGGCTCGTTTCGCAGCCATCCGCGGCCGCCTCGTTGCAGTCGCCGAAGCCGCCCACGCAAGCGCAGCGCTGCGCCGCGCAGACTTGGTGGTCTCCGCAGGCGCGGTCGCAAGCGCCGCAGTGGGCGTCGTCGTGTACGAGATAGGTCTCGCAGCCATCCGCGCGTCGGCCGTTGCAGTCGCCGAAGCCGGCGTTGCATGCGCACCGCCCGCCCTGGCACGTCGCCCGTGCGCCGCAATGGATGTCGCAGGTGCCGCAGGTGTCGACGTCGCGCGCGAGGTCCGCTTCGCAGCCGTCGGCCGCCAAACCATTGCAGTCGGCCAGCCCCGATACGCATTCGCAGGTGCCGGCCGAGCACGTGCGCGAGGCGACGCAAACCCATCCGCACCTGCCGCAGTCGGTATCGGAGTCGAGCGGCGTCTCGCAGCCGTTGGTCGGGTCCAGGTCGCAGTCGCCGAGCCCGGCGGGGCACGGGCAGGCGCCCTCGCACGCCGTCTCCTCGAGCAGCACGGTGTCGCCCACCATCTCCTCGAGCAGCACGCTGTCGCCCACCGTCTCCTCGAGCAGCACGGTGTCGCCCACCGTTTCCTCGACCGGCGTGGTGTCGCCCACCGTTTCTTCGACCGGCGTGGTGTCGCCCACCGTCTCATCGACCGGCGTGGTGTCGCCCACCGTCTCATCGACCGGCGTGGTGTCGCCCTCCGTCTCCTCGACCGTCTCCTCGACCGCATCGGGCGCGATGGTCTCCGTCGCCGGGCTGTCGGCGATCGAGCTCTCGGCGGCCGTGTCGTCGAGCGCAGAGTCGACACCGGTGGCGTCGACCTGGTCGTCGGCCACGTCCAGAGCCGTGTCGAGCGCCGTGTCGTCGGCGTCGGCGTCGGCGTCGGACTCGGGGGCTTCGGACGTGGCGCACCCGGTGACGCAAAGAAGCAGCCCGCTGACGAGGCCAAGGCGAAAGCGCGCGAGGCCGCGCATGCCGCGTCTCGGTTGCGCGGGCGCGGGCGTTTCCCCAGGGACCTCGGACTCCATGCAGCGCTCCTCCGGCTCGGGCGAGGCCCCCTTACGATAAGTGTGCCGCCTCCGGCGCAGGCCTCGGGTGCAAGGGTCGGGCGGCCGTCAACGGCCCGGTTTGGGCGCCCGCGCGGGTCGAGCGTGCGCGACTTCTCACGCCGCGCGGGGGTCCTCCAACGCCACCCTGAAGGTGGCACCTGCGCCTGCGTGGGCGGCAATTGAGTGGCGCGCGCGGACCCATCAGCGCCGTCGGGGCCCGCAACTGGCGATCGAACAGCTTGGCACGAGGGGTGCTCAGAGCGGTGACCCCAACGGAGCGGCGGCAGCGCAATGGACAACGTGGTGCTCAGACACATGGTCGCAAGAGGGTGGTCGGTCATTGCTGCTCTCACGCTCGCCGGCGTCACGCCCGCGTGTACCGGGGGCGATCGCGCGGCCTGCGAGGCCGACGACGAATGCCCGGGCGGGCAGCTGTGCTACGTCGACGACCTCTGTTTGCCGACCGGCGTCATCAAGAATCGCGGCGAGGTGATCGGCTCGGAATGCGTCGTCAACGATGGCCGGGTGTTCGGGTGCGACGCATCCGAGATCTGCCGCATGGGCTTCTGCGTTGCGCCGGCGCCCGACGGCGACGCGGTCGCGGAGGTCCTCGACACCGCCAGCGAGGCGGAGACCGATCCGTCCTCCCTCTGCACGGCCGGGTCGGCGACCAACAGGGCACCGCTGTTCGGCGGCGTGAGCGAGGCGTGGTCCGAAGGGCCGAACGCGATCGGGCTCCGGTGGATCGAGGCGGCCGACGAGACCTTGCCGGAGGCCATCGCCTATCACGTGTATCTCGCGACGGCCTCTGGCGCGCAGGACTTCGGAGCGCCGGTCGCGACCGTGGTCGGGCAGACCTCGACCGTCCTCGCGGGGCTCACGACCGAAACCGCGTACTTCGTCGTCGTGCGGGCCCGCGATGCCGAGGGTCAGATCGACTGCAATGCGAAGGAGGCCTCGGCGACCCCTCGCGCGGCGCCGACCTGCATCGACTACGCGAGCGAGATTCAGAGCGTCTTCGACGCCAACTGCGTCGGGTGCCACAAGGGCGACGATGCCCCGCGCGGCCTGCGCCTGACCTCCTACGAAGACGCCGTCGCGGGTGGGGAGGGCGGCTCGATCGTCACGGCGTGCCAGCCGGACAGCAGCCTCCTCTATCTGAAGGTGGCGCTGGCGTCGCCGCCGTCGGGCGAGCGCATGCCCAAGGGCGGCCCCTATTTCTCGGACTCACGACTGGCGCTCATGCGCCAGTGGATCGCCGAGGGCGCGCGGGAGAGTTGCGCGCTGCCGGATCCGTGTGGCGACACGATGGCGCCGACGTTCGGGGGCTTGGAGAGTGCGACGCTGGACGCCGGAGAGACGAGCGCGACGATCTGCTGGGCGGCCGGCTCCGACGAGACGACGCCGGCCGAGGCCCTCGTCTACGACCTCTACCAAGGCACGGGCGCGGGCGAGGAAGATCTGTCGTTTCCTGCAGTTACGAGCGAGGCCGGGGCCACCTGCGCGCAAGCCGTCGGGCTCATGCCCGATACCACCTACTGCTGGGTCGCGCGTGCCCGCGACGCGGCTGGCAACGCGAGCGCCCCGCCGCTGGTCGAGCGCTGCGTGACCACGCCGCCCTCGGACTGCATCGACTACGCTGGCTTGATTCAGCCGCTGCTGAGCGCCAACTGCGCGGGCTGCCACAGCGGCGCAGGTGCCCCGCGCGGGCTCCAGCTCACGAGCTACGACGTGCTAATGGCCGGTGGCCAGAGCGGGAGCGCGGTCACGGCGTGCCAGAGCGACGCGAGCCTCCTCTACCAGAAGGTCGCGATGGAGAGCCCGCCGATTGGGTCGCGCATGCCCTTGGGCGGGCCCTACCTCGAGCCTGGCGAGATCGCGCTCGTGGACGATTGGATCCGCCAGGGCGCGCGCGAGAGTTGCGCGGGCGCCAACCCGTGCAGCGACGCCGCGGCGCCCACGTTCGGGGGCTTGGAGACCGCGGTCCTGGACGCGGGAGAGACGAGCGCGACGATCTGCTGGGCGGCCGGCTCCGACGAGACGACGCCGGCCGAGGCCCTCGTCTACGACCTCTATCAAGGCAAGGGCGAAGGCGCGGAAGATCTGTCGTTTCCTGCGGTTACGAGCGAGGCCGGGGCCACATGCGCGCAAGCCGTGGGGCTCATGCCGGATACCACCTACTGCTGGGTCGCGCGCGCCCGCGACGCGGCTGGCAACGTCAGCGCCCCGCCGCTGGTCGAGCGCTGCGTGACCACGCCGCCCTCGGACTGCATCGACTACGCGAGCTTGATTCAGCCGCTGCTGAGCGCCAACTGCGCGGGCTGTCATAGCGGCGCCGGGGCGCCTCGCGGCTTGCAGCTCACGAGCTACGACGCGCTGATGGCCGGCGGCCAGAGCGGCAAGGCCGTCACGGCGTGCCAGAGCGACGCCAGCCTCCTCTACCAGAAGGTCGCGCTGGCGAGTCCTCCGATCGGCTCCCAGATGCCGCTGGGCGGACCCTACCTCGAAGCCGGGGAAACGGACCTCATCGACCAGTGGATCAGCGAGGGCGCGCGCGCGAGCTGCGCGGTTGCCAACCCGTGCAGTGACGCCGCGGCGCCGACGTTCGGGGGCTTGGAGACCGCGGTCCTGGACGCGGGAGAGACGAGCGCGACGATCTGCTGGGCGGCCGGCTCCGACGAGACGACGCCGGCCGAGGCCCTCGTCTACGACCTCTATCAAGGCAAGGGCGAAGGCGCAGAAGACCTGTCGTTTCCTGCGGTTACGAGCGAGGCCGGGGCCACGTGCGCGCAAGCCCTCGGGCTCATGCCCGATACCACCTACTGCTGGGTCGCGCGCGCCCGGGACGCGGCTGGCAACGCGAGCGCCCCGCCGCTGGTCGAGCGCTGCGTGACCACGCCGCCCTCGGACTGCATCGACTACGCGAGCTTGATTCAGCCGTTGCTGAGCGCTAACTGCGCCGGCTGTCACAGCGGCGCCGGTGCCCCGCGCGGGCTCCAGCTCACAAGCTACGACGCGCTGATGGCCGGCGGAGCAAGCGGCAAGGCCGTGACGGCTTGTCAGACCGACGCCAGCCTCCTCTACCAGAAGGTCGCGCTGGCGAGTCCTCCGATCGGCTCCCAGATGCCGCTGGGCGGACCCTACCTCGAAGCCGGGGAAACGGACCTCATAGACCAGTGGATCAGCGAGGGCGCGCGCGCGAGCTGCGCGCTCGCCGACCCGTGCAGCGACGCGACGGCGCCCACCTTCGGCGGGCTCGCGACCGCGACGCTCGACCCAGGTAACGCCAGCGCGACCTTGTGCTGGGCCGCCGGCAGCGACAACGCCACGCCGGTCGAAGGGCTGCTCTACGACGTCTACCAGGGCATCGGGGCGGGCAACGAGGACCTCGGCTTTCCCTCGTCGACGAGCACCCCCGGGGCCACCTGCGCGAAGGCGTCGGGCCTCATGCCCGACACCACCTACTGCTGGGTCGCGCGCGCGCGCGACGGCGCCGGCAACGTCAGCGCCCCGCCCTTGGTCGAGCGCTGCGTGACCACGCCCGCGGCGGCGTGCATCGACTTCGCGACCGTCGTCCAGCCGATCCTGACGGAGCGCTGCAGCGACGCGTGTCACAAGGGCGCGACCGCGCCACGGCACCTCGCGCTCGACACGCTCGAGGGCATCCTCGCCGGCGGGGACGGCGGCGACGTCGTGACCGCGTGCAGTCCGGCGTCCAGCATGCTCGTGCAGAAGCTCTCCGAAACGCCGCCCTTTGGCGCGCGCATGCCCTACGGCGGGCCCTATCTCAGCGCCGCGGAGATCGGGGTCATCACCCGCTGGGTGGACGAGGGCACGCGCGCGTCCTGCGCAAGCGCGGATCCCTGCTCCGATAGCGCAGCACCGACGTTCGATGGCCTGGAGAGCGCGACGGCCCTCGACGCGACCCATGCCGAGCTGTGCTGGTCGTCCGCGGCCGACGACCTCACGCCGCCCGAGGCCATCAAGTACAACGTCTATCAGGGTGACCGGAGCGGCGCCGAGAACTTCGCGCGCGTCGCCACGACCGTGACGAACGTCACCGCGGACACGACCTGCGTGGAGATCGCGGCCCTCAGCCCCTCCTCGACGCATTGCTGGATTGTGCGCGCCGCGGACGGCGCCGCGAACGAGGACCAGAACACGCGCGAGCTCTGCGCCACGCAACCGACCCTTCCCGGGGGCTGCGTCGACTACGAGACGATGGTGCAGCCGCTCCTCGACAAGAACTGCACGCGCTGCCACGCCGGCAATGCGCCGCCCCAGTGGCTGCGCCTCGATTCGTACGAGCAGGTCATCACCGGCAGCGTGAGGCGCAACCTCGTCGTCGCGTGCAACTCAGCGACGAGCCTGCTCATCAACAAGGTCGGCGGGGCGCCGTCGCCTGGCAAGCGCATGCCGCTCGATGGACCGCCCTACCTCACGAGCGCCGAGGTGGCCCTGCTCGCGCAATGGATCGACGACGGGGCGCGCCGCTCCTGCGAGGAATCACCGGCCTGCGGTGACAAGACGCGGCCCCTCTTTGGCGGCGTCCAGTCCGTCGATCCGGTCGACGCGACGACGCTGCGCGTGTGCTGGAATGCGGCCACGGACAACCACACGCCGGCCGAGTCCATGCTCTACCAGCTATGGGAAACCGGCATGTACACGACCGGTCTGCCCGCCGCCGCCGTAACCGGCGAGACCTGCCTCGACGTGAACGTCGGCACGCACACGAACATGTGTTTCATCGTGCGGGCGCGGGACCTGGCGGGGAACATGGACTTGAACAGCGTTCGCGAGCTGTGCGCCGAGACCCCCGCCGCGGACTGCGTCGACTACGCGACGCTCGTCCAACCGATCCTCAGCGCTCGTTGCACCCATTGTCACAAGGACAACCTCTCGTCGGCGCGGCAGCTCGATTTGCAGAGCTACGCCGGGGTGCGCACCGGCGGCGTTCTTCGCAACACGGCGCTCGCCTGCAACTGGACTCAGAGCTTCCTGAACACCAAGACGAGCGGCTCCAAGTGCGGGCGGCAGATGCCTCTCGACGGCCCGCCGTACCTCAGCCCCGCCGAGCGCTCGATCCTCGAGACGTGGGTCACGGCGGGCGCGCGTGAAGATTGCGCCGCCGCGAGCCCGTGCGGCGACGTCGCCGCCCCGGTGTTTGCGGGCGTCACGCGCATCACCGAGATCGACGCTTCGACCGTCGACGTGTGCTGGGACCCCGCGACCGACGACACGACCGCGGCCGCGCATCTTCGCTACGAGCTCTACGACGCCGCCTCGCCGGGTGACGAGGACTTCACCGCGAAGGCTCCCTATGCGGTGTCGGGCGGCGCGACCTGCCGGCAGGTCTCGGTCCCGACCGGGCAGGAGACCTGTTTCGTCGTGCGGGCGCGCGACCTCGCGGGCAACCTGGACACCAACGTGGTCGAAGCCTGCCACACGACGACGGCCGAGTGTTTCGCGTACGATGACGTCGTGCAACCCGTGCTCACGGCGCGCTGCGCGCACTGCCACTCGGGTCAGTATGCGCCCGCTGGTCTTCGCTGGGACAGCTACACGGGAGCGACGGCCGGCTCGAACTGGGCCGTGAGACCGTGCCGTGCGGACAACAGCAAGATCATCGACGAGATCAGCGAGTGCTCGATGCCCGCCGACACGCAAAGCGGCTACGCGGAGTGCAAGGCGTGCATCTCGGACACGGACATCCGGATCTTCACCCAATGGATCGACGAAGGCGCCGCGGCACGCGATTGCCCATGGGGCACGTGCCCGCGCTGAGCGACGAGCGATCAGGCCGCGCGCGACGGCGTGCGTCGCACGCGCCGCATCCATAGCGCTGCAAGTCCGATCCAGATCCAAGCGGGCGCATTCCCGCCGCCCGTTTCCCCGCCGCCAGCGCTGCACCCGCAGCCCGCGTCACCGGCCATGCCCGCGCGATCGCTGGTGCCCGCCTCGCTGGTCGCCGCCGCCATCACCGTCGAGGCCGTTCGCGTTGTCGCAGCACTTGGTCCTCGTTCTCGATCACGGCATTGGGCGCCGCGGTCCCATCCCAGTCGTGGTCGGCGTCGCACGGGATTGCCTATGGGGCACGTGCCCGCGTTGAGAGCCTAGGACGCCGATCATGAAGCGAGACGCGCGGGGGAGCCGCCATTGCTCGCTGCGTCGATCGACAGCGGTTCCCCGCTGTGATCCTCTGGCACCCGACCGGGCGTTCCGGTCGGTGTTGGAGGTGTCGCATGAAGCCT
>SXGT01470100.1_pt1 | contig 29218 bp, 19 predicted proteins | sample 3176221 | NCBI WGS metagenome assembly SXGT01 (sample SAMN11356862, study PRJNA531348) | freshwater metagenome | isolation source: freshwater sample F1-120 | place: China: Fuxian Lake, Yuxi | collected 2017-12-25 | reverse complement strand
TGAAGCCGCTGCCCCGGCTCCTGCTGAAGGCGCTGCCCCGGCTCCTGCTGAAGGCGCTGCCCCTGCTCCTGCTGAAGGCGCCAAGCCCCCCGGCGGCCCGGCTCAGCCCCCGCCCCCGGGTGGGGCGCAGGGCGGCGTTCGCAAGGCGCTTGGACGCACGGGGATCGACCGCATCGGCGACGTGGACATGGCCAGCGGCATCGAGGGCCTGAAGTCCCTCGAAGACCTGAAGACCCAGATCTCGCAGGCCTACACCACGCTCAAGGACTCGCCCGGGAAGAAGACGATCGTGATCCTCTGCGGCCACGGGGAGCTGTGTCCCTTCGAGTCCCAGGACACGACCATCCCGCCCGAGCTCGCCCAGGCGTTCGAGTCGCAGCCGTTCGTGAAGAAGGCGGTGGACGACATCAAGAGCCTCGAGGGGCGGCTGAACCAGCACAGCGACGCCATCCGACAGTTCTTCCTGTCGAAGGGCTACCGGTTCGAGAAGGTGCAGGCAGGCAAGCCGATCCCGGAGACGATCGACGCGCTGGTGGTCTACGGACCGCGTAAGCCGTTCTCCGATATCGACCTCTACGACCTCGACCAGTTCGTCCTCACCGGCAAGCCGGTGCTGCTGTTCGTGAACAACTTCACCGTGGCCGTGAACCAGTGGGCGGATTCGTCCCCCTACAACCTCGGCTCGAGCTTCGAGTCGGTCGACACGAACCTCGACGGCTTCCTCGCGCACTACCGGGTCAAGAACAACAAGGACCTGGTCATGGAGCCGGAGAAGACGCTCCAGGAGAAGATCAACACGGTCTCGATGACGCTCTCCAACATCGGGGAGATCCCGATGAATGCGAAGTACAGCTATCCGCTGTTCCCGATCTTCGAGGGCTTCTCCACCACTGACCCGCTCGTGGCCGGCCTTAGGCGGGTGACCCTGCCCTTCGTCAGCTCGTTCTCGGACGCCGGCGCCACGCAGTCCGGCCTCGTGTTCGAGCCGCTCATCACCTCCACGGCGCAGGCGGTCTCGAAGTCCAAGGACTTTGTGCTCGACCCCAAGACGCTGAAGGACTCGATCGCGAGTGAGGTGGCCAATGGTCCGCACCACGTCGCGGCCCGGATCTCGGGGACGGCGAGCTCGTTCTTCGCCGGACGCGGTCGCCCGGACCGCCCGAAGGCCGAGCCGAAGCCGCCTGAGGGTGACGAGCCGCCTCCTCCTCCCGAGGAGGTCAAGGAGCTCCAGCAGAAGGACCAGGGCAAGGTGAACCTGGTGGTGGTGGGCTCCAACCTCGGCTTCGAGGACCTCGGCACCAAGCGAATCCTCGACGGCTTCAACATCGGGGCGATCGCCCAAGAGAAGGTGATGGGCCTGTCCGCCGCGATCCCGTACTACATCCGCTACGTGAACGCGTGGGGCCGCTTCATCGGCTTCCAGAACCCGGTGCACCTCGGGCAGCGCGGCAACGTGACCCAGCTGCCGGGACAGCAGGTGGACTTCTGGCAGAAGAACCTCGACTTCCTGTTCGGCGTCTTCGACTGGGCCACGGGTGACGAGGGCCTCGCGCAGGTCCGCGCTAAGGCCGACAACGATCGTCCGCTGTCGTTCAAGACCGACGGGCGGAAGAAGGCCGTGGTCTATGGCCTCGTCTTCGGCCTCCCCGCCGCCTTCATCCTCCTGGCCTCGATTCGTTTCGCAATCCGCCGCGCCGCCCGCCGGCGCCTCTCGGTGGCGTGATCATGAAGAGTGGAACCTTCGTCGTTCTGGTCGCCGCGATCGGCGTCCTCGTCTTCCTCGCAACCAGAAAGTCGGACGGGCCTCCCGCGCCGTCTGCCATCTCGATCTCGGGATACCTCGACAAGGCAACCCAGGACGAGTGGCAGAAGCGCAAGGACAACCCGATCCTCTTCCTCAACGAGAAGGAGGAGGATCGGAAGAAGCGCTTCAAGGAGGCGGCCTGGGATGAGGTCGTGGTCACACGCGAGGGCAAGTCGGTCACGCTCAAGAAGGAGGGCGAGGACGAGTGGAAGCTCGCCGCGCCTGCCACCGGAGAGGTGGAGTCGTACCGCGCCAAGGCCATGATCGAAGCGTTCGCCACCGACACTGCGCTCGACCCGGCGCAGGCCGTGTCGTCCGAAGAGCTGCTCGTGGACTACGGCCTCGACGCGAAGCGCGCCATTCAGGTCACCCTGAAGGAGAAGGGCATCGCGAAGGTCGATCTCGTGATCGGCGCCGCGAAGAAGCTCGAGAAGGCTGGCGAGGATGGCGGACCAGAGAGCTACGACACGTTTGTCCTCATGCCCGGTGACGCCAAGCAGGTCTACGTGGCCCGTCGCAAGGACCTGCGGACGCCCTTCGCCGTGGAGCTGGCCGAGCTGCGGTCCAAGAAGGTCTTCCCGTTCGACCTCACCGAGATCAACCGTGTGACCATCGAGGATCCCGCGGCTGGCGACGCCAAGAAGATCGTGGTCTCGGCCGCCTGGACGGACAAGCCGAAGGACGCGGTTCCCGAGGAGAAGCCCGCTGGCGCCGAGGAGAAGAAGGACGACAAGCCCGAGAAGGACGGCAAGTGGACGCTCGTCGAGCCGACCGTACCGGACTTCACGCTGCAGGAGATGCGGTCCTACTGGTCTTCGGTGGCTGGAATCCGCGTGAACGAGTGGGTCATGGAGGCGCCGAAGCCCGAGACCGGGCTCACGGACGCCACGAAGGTTGCACGCCTCACGGTGGAGCTGGCCGACGGCAAGAAGCACGTGGTGCTCTTTGGCGCCGAGAAGGAGAAGGACAAGTCGCTGTACGCGATGATCGAGGGCTCCGGCGAGTACTTCATCGCCAGCGACTTCACGAAGAAGAACCTCATCAAGGCCCTGGCAGAGCTTCGGGACAAGAACGTCCTGGGCATCGCCGACGACACCGAGGTCACCAAGATCAGCATCAAGAGCGAGCACACACCCGACGGTCCGATGGTGTTCGAGAAGACGGGCGAGGCGTGGACGCTCACACCTCCGCCGGCAGCTCAAGCCACCCTGGGCGTGTCGCTCACCCCGGACGAATCCGAGATCAAGGCCCTCGTCAGCGGCCTCCGCTACTTCCGCGCCACGGACTTCGTCACCCCGGCGCCGAAGCTCGAGGATGTGGGGCTCGCTACGCCGGCCATCACCGTCACGGCCACCATCAAGGGCGTGGAGCGCACGCTCAGCATCGGGTCAGTGGAGAAAGACTCCAAGGTCCATGGGCGCATCGACGGCACGGAGCTCTACTTCACGCTCGGTTCCTGGTCGCGCGACAAGTTCCTGAAGAAGCCCATCGACTTCAAGAACAAGCGAATGACCGACGTGAACCCGGATGAGGTCACCGCGCTGGAGCTGAACCACGGCACGGAGCTGGTCACGCTCACGAAGGGCGCCACGGGCTGGCAGATGACGGCGCCCGAGGCGATCACGAAAGACACCGGGCTCGACGAGACCGTGGTCACCTCCGTGGCGCGGGCCTTCCAGACCTTCGACGTCAAGGCGTTCACAGACAAGACCAAGGACGGGGTGGGCCTCGCCACGCCCGCGTTCACCCTCACGGCCACGCTCAAGGACGGGACCACCCGGAAGCTGTTCGTCTCAGACACCACGGAGGGCGAGGCGCACTACGTGGCCATCGAGGCGCCGAACGTCGACCCCGCCGCAGTGTTCACCCTGGACAAGTGGCGCGTGCAGAACTTCCGCAAGAAGCTCGCCGACCTGAAGCCCGCGAAGTAAGCCGGTCACGCCTCGTGGGCGGTGCGGTGCTCCCCACACCCCGCCCCTGCACCTCCGGCCGCTCCCCCGACTCCCCACAGATTTCTTCCGCGGTCCGAAGATCGCCCGCGGCGCTCGCTCGTTAGCACGGGCTCTCTCGCTCGGAGGAGCCCCATGCGCCTGACTTCACTCGCCGTCCTCGCCGCCTTCGCTTCGCCTGCCGGCGCCGCGACGCTCGACCTCACTGCCGCCGCATCCAACTCCCACGTGCTCGCGGGAGGTGACGGGCGCCTCAGCGTCGAGGTCGAGCTCGTGGCCACGGCGGCTCAGGCCGGCAACCGACTGCCGATGAACCTCGCTCTGGTCATCGACCGCTCCGGCTCGATGATGGGAGACAAGATCGAGCACACCCGCCGCGCCGCCGAGGAGTTCATCGGGCGCCTGGGCGAGTCGGACACGTTGAGCATCATCAGCTACTCGGACGACGTGCGCGTGGACCTCGGCGCCGGCCGCGTGACCGAGGCGTTCCGGAAGCGGGCGCTCGCCGCCGTGCGTGGAATGCGGGCCAGCGGCTCCACCAACCTCTCGGGTGGGCTCTTCCGCGGTCAGGAGGAGGTGGGCCGACGCATGGCCACCGGCCAGGTGAATCGCGTGATCCTGATGAGCGACGGGCTGGCGAACCGCGGCCTCACCGACACACGGCAGATCGCCATCGCGGCACAACGCGCCGCGCAGCGCGGGATCACCTGCACCACCATGGGCGTAGGCACCGACTACAACGAGGACCTCATGACCGCCGTGGCCGACCATGGCGGCGGCAACTACTACTTCATCGCCCAGCCCGGCGCGATCGCGGGCGTCCTCAGCACCGAGATCGACAAGATGTTCGCCACCGTGGCGCAAGGCACGAGCGTCGTGGTGCGTCTGGATGACGGCACCGACCTCGTCAGCGTATTGGGCTACACCTACACCCGCCGCGGCAGCGACGTCGTGATCCCCCTGGCCGAGGTGTTCGCCGGCCAGCGGCGCTCCGTCCTGCTCGAGCTCGACGTCGCCACCGTGCGCGCCGGCAGCTTCCCCGTGGCCACCGTGGAGCTCCAGTACACGGACATCCTCGGTGGTGGCGAGCCCGCCCGCACGTCCACCCGCCTCGACGTGACCGTCACGCGGGACCTCGGGGTGATCGAGGAGGGCCGGAACCGGCGCGTGGAGGAGCGCGTGGAGGAGCTGCGCGCCGCCCAGGTCATGACGCGCGCCGCCGACCTCGTGCGGGATGGCAAGCGCACCGAGGCCCAGCAGGTTGTTCGTGAGGAAGCCGTGCGGCTCAAGGCCCGCGCGGCGGCCCTCGGGGGCTCGGGCCGGGTGCAGACCCAGGCCGAGGCGGTCGAGAAGCTCGAGTACGAGTTCAACGACGACGCCGCCGCACCGGCCACCATCAAGGCCACGAAGGCCAAGGCCTACGAGCTGAGCAAGTAGCGTCTCCGCGCGCGAGGTGGTTGCGGGCTCAGCCCTAAACTCACACTCTCCCTCGCATGGGGAAACTCGCGCGAAGCCTCTCGTCGGCATTGTTGGCGATCTCGTGTGCCGGCGAAGAGCCCGACCTTCAGAACCAGGATGCCGTCGGGTCTGCGGACGCCGTTCAGGTGTCCGACACCGATACCGCTCCGCCCGATCTGGCCACGCCCGCGGACGACGCCCTCCAGCTCGACACCGAGCCCTCGGAGCCGGACGTGTCGGAGCCCGCGGACGTTCCTGCCGCTGATATCGCAGACACCTCGCACGCTCCTGATGCAGACCTCGCTGAGCTCGAGACTCTGGCGCCTGACGCCGACTCGACCGATCCCGACGCCGACTCGGCCGACACTTCCCCGCCCGTCCCGGCCTTGGTCTGGCTCGAGCCCCCTGGCGCGACCGGCCCGCCGGGGAGCATCGTCAGCCTCGCGTGGAAGAGCGACGGCGCGTCGGCGTGTGTGGCCAGGCTGGACGGCGCGGTCGTTGGCGAAGGCGCGTCGGGCACCGTCGCGGTCGAGGTCAAGGGCGTACGGCGCGTGGTGGTCTCGTGCGAGCCAGCGGGAGCCGGGTCGCTCGCGGCCGGGTCCGTGGCACCCACCTGTGTCGGCGAGACAACGCTCCAGGGCCTCTCCGGGTCCGCGGACAACGTGACCGACGGGCTGGGCCAGCCGGTCCCACTCGGGGAGAGCTGTCTCGTCGTGGAGGGCGACGCGATGACCGCCGGATTGGACCCTGTCTTCGCCGCGCGGATCACGGCGATCACCGGGCAGCTGTTCCTCTTTCATGGTGGCGACAACGGCCTCGACTTCGTGGCTCTCGAGTCCGTCGGTCGGCTCCTACCCGACTATCAGAACGGCGCGTATCCGCCCAATGTGGAGGGCGTAGAGATGGAGTACCTGTCGTTCCCGGCGCTGGTGAGCGCGGGGGGATTTCCGGTGCTCTTGCACGGGGGCCGCGCCAGCTTTCCGAAGCTCGAGGCCGCGGGCTTCTATTCCGTGGGTTCCGTGGAAACCTTCGACCTCCTCCCCACCACACCGCTCGTGAGCTTCGACTATCGAAAGTCGGATTTGGCAACGGCCCCGCGCTTCGTCGGCGCCCCCCTCGCCGGGGTCGTGGGTGACGTCACGATTCGGGACAACCCGGCGCTACCCCAGACCGAGGTCGATGCCGTCGTCACGGCGCTCGGCCCCATCGGCGGAGCCCTGCTCATCTGTGGGAACCAAGAGCAGACCGTCTGCCCCGACTAGCGTCGCGGACTTAGACCTTGAATCCCCGCAGCGCAGCGCGCGCGGCGTCTTCTCCAAGACGTACGGCCTCGTCGAACACCGCGGAGCCGATGAAACCCAGGTGCCCCACCGGCGGCTCGATGAAGACGTCCGCGATCTGACGAACGCGCTCGGCGTGGCCGATCGTGCTCAAGAAGTTGGCCTGCATGAGGAACTGAAAGAGCGGCGCCTGTCGCTCGGGTTGGCGCGGGTCGAGCATGTGCACGAGGTGCGACAGACTGCTGCGCTTGGCGAGCGCGAGGAGGTGATCTTGGGCGGCAGGTGGCACCACGTTCGCTGCGATGATCCGGCCTCGAGTGTCGGTCTGGGCCACGTCGATGGGCAGGTTGTCCATGGTGAGCCCGTCGACCAGGACGTCGTTTCCGAGCACCACCGGGGGGAGCAGGCCCGGCACCGACACGCTCGCGCGCAAGGCGATGCGCAGCAGGCCGTCGCGGTGGACCACGCGTTTTGCCCGCAGGAGGCTCGAGCTCACCGCGCGGAACGGGCGCCAGAGATCCTCGATGGGCGCATCACCGAACATGCTCTGCGTCCAACGCTCCATGCGGCGCCCGGCCATGACAGCGACGATGGGTGTGGTCAGGTCGATCATCGATCGCTTGACGAAGGCGTCGTGCATCTCGCGCCGGATCTCGCTGGCGTTGAGGCCCCACGCCACGAGTGAGCCGACCACCGCCCCGATGCTCGTGCCCGCGATGAGGTCGATCGGGATCCCGCTCTCCTCTAGCGCCGTCAGCACGCCGAGGTGCGCGAAGCCGCGTACGGCGCCGCCAGCCAACACCAGCGACACTGACCGTCCCCCGAGGTGCCTCGCAAGGCGTGCGACGTCGCCGGGATGTTCGACCCGCACGTGGTGGTGGCCGTCCGCGGGGACCACGGCTCTCCACGCCGTGGCGCCAGTGGGACGGGACGTCGAGGTGGGGTGCAGCAGGACCAGCTCGTGGCGGGCCGTCGAGTGGGTACGGCGCAGGGCGGGGAACGCCGCAGGTGCCCGGTGGGCGTGCGCCACGAGGAGCACGAGGTCGGCGTGTCGGGCGCAACGCGCCGACCAGGCGGACTCGGGGTCGTCGGCCACCAGAAGGACCTGGTCGGACTCGCACTCGGCGTCGTGAACGAAGTCGCTGAGGTGCGCGGCCTCCACGCTGCCCCGAGGCGCGTTCGCCGTCCCTGGCCCTATCGCGTCGTCAACGACCAGGTGGTCGATCATGCGTACACGCCCGTGCATCTGGAGCTCGGCGGACAAGGCGGCCGCTAGCTCTCTCACCGGGGCATAGGGTGTGGCCGCAATGATCGCGATCGCCCGTCGGCTCACCAGAGGTGTGCTGCGACGCTCCTTGAGGCGCTGCACCATGATGCGACACAGCGCCAGCAACACGGCGGGCTGGGTCTGCACCACAGTCGGGAAGGTCGACGCGGACAGGCGCACCAGGATGGAGTCACGCGCCGCCCGCACGGTTGCGCTGTGGGGCTGATCCGAGAGGAGGCTCATCTCGCCCACCGGCTCGCCCGGGTTCACCGGGCCGAGCAGCTCCCCGGAGTCGCCCACCACCTCCAGGCGCCCGGAGACGAGGATGAACATGCCCTGGCAGGGCTGGCCGTTGGCGAGGATCTGCTCGCCGCCGTCCGCGTGAAGCCACTCCAGGGAGGGGAGCAGCGCCTCGAGCGTAGAGGCGGGCAGCTCCTTCAGCAGTCCTTCGCTGCCGAGGCGAGCGCGAAGCGCCGCAGTGGGTGGTCCTCGGAGGAGTGTGGGCACAGGCTCTCTTTCAGAGAACCGGCTTGGCGAACAGCCCGTAGATGCGCTCGCTGGCGGCAAGCATCGCGAACAGCTTACGGGAGTGGTTGTCTTCGCGGATCATCGCTCCCATCCAGGTGTCGTAGCGCGAGTGACCGCGGACGAAGGAGTAGTAGACCATCGACTCGAACAGGCCCTTCCGGCGGTGGGCTGGGTGAACGCCAGTTGTCTTGCCGATGCAGACGCGAGGTCTCGCGGCGGCAATCCGCGGCCAATGTATCGCGTAGTCCAAGTCGCGCGCCGCGACGCGGTCGGCGCCGGCGCCCTGCACGGTGATCGGGCCGTAGTGAGGATAACCCAGGGCAAAGCCCGCCAGGTCGCCCCCGGGTCCCGTGACCATCACGCTGCTCTCCGGATCCACTCTCCGTAGCAGCGCGTCCGAGTACATCTTCTGGAAGGCCGGATACCCGACCGGGCTATACGCGAAGTTCTGCGAGAACACCTGGTCGACCATCTCGTAGAGCTGGGGAAGGCCTCGCACCCACGCCTCGGGCGTGGGGGTCTCGAACCGATAGCCCTGTGAAAGCAGCGTGTTGTAGAGCGGCTCTACCATTCGCAGGGCCATCTGGGCCGTCTGGAAGGGGATCAGCTGGGTCACGTACTTCTGGTGCACCGTGAAGCCGAGCGCCTCCAGCATCGCCGGATACGACTCCGGATTCTGGGGCTCGCCCAAGAACGGGAGGGCGCCGGGCTCGGCCGACAAGCGGAGACGATACCCGGTGGTCGTGTTGAACTGGATGGGACCGTAGAGCCGCCGCGCCCCGCGCTCGCGGGCCCACGCCTCTACCCGCTGCATCACCGCGGCGTTGGCCTCGGCGTCCCCCGTGCTCTCGAAGAAGCCGAAGAACGCCACACACTCGTCGTCGATGCGCAGAGCCGGCTCATGGAACGCGGCGCAACGGACCTTGCCGGGGATGCAGAACGTGCGCGCAGCCTTCCGGAGCGCCGCGTCATCGCCGCCGAAGTAGGCGTTGTCGGCCGAGAACATGGCCGCTACCGACTCGGGGTCCTCGGGGATCCATAGCGGCTCGTTCGCGTAGACCAGCCCCGGCAGCTCCGTGAACCCCTCGGGGACGCCTGCCACGCCGTCTTGTTCCAGGACGTTCATTCTGCCTCCAGTCGCTCGACGGTGCCGGTGGAACCATCGATTCTCAGCGTCTCGCCGTCACGCACCGTCTTGAGGAGGTTCGGCACTCCGACCACCGCGGGGATCCCCAACTCTCGCGCGAGGATCGCGGAGTGCGAGAGCGTGCTGCCGCGCTCGACCAGGATACCCCGCGCCAGCGGAAAGAGCGGCGCCCAGCCGGGGTCGGTTCGCAAAGTCACCAGCAGCTTCCCGGCGAGGTCGATGTCGTCCGTCGGGTTCAAGATGATCCGCGCGGGCGCCTCGACGACCCCGGGATAACACCCCGTGCCCTTCAGCAGTCGCGCCCCGCCCACCCCACTGGCAGTGAGCGGCTCGCCCAGCCGATTGCCGTGATACACGGGGCCGCGCGTGACCAGGCGATGTGGCAGCTCCCGCGGCCCGTAAGCCGCGAACTCCGCCTTGCGCAGCCTCGCCAAGCCGGCCGTGTCGGCGGTGACTGCCGTGCCGGCGCAGTACGCTTCGACCTCCTGGATCGTGAGGTAGAAGATGTCGCGAGGCGCGTCCAGGCGACCCACGGCGGCCATGCGGTCGCCAATCGCGCGATACAGGTCCCTGACGAGGCCGAACATGCGCGTCCTCAACAGCCGCATGTTCTCTCGATACTTCACCGCCGAGCGCGCGGCGTTCAGCATCGCCGTGGGGAGGCGTCCGCTCGCGCGCTTCAGCTCCGCTTCGGCCTCCTGGCGCAGCTGCTTCTCCTTCTCCGCGATGGCGTCCGCGTCGAGCTCTCCCCGGTCTAGGTAGTTGCGCAGGAGCCGCACGAGGAAGCTCGGGTCCTCACGGAGGGACACCGTCTCGAGCTTCAGCTCGCCCATGCAGCGGTCGCCGTAACGAGCGATGTAGCTGTCGAGGGCTGCGGTGAACTGCGCGTCGATCCCACGGAGGCTCTGGAGGGTGGCGCCGGGATCGAGCAGCGCGGCCCGCAAGCCCGGATGGGTGCGGGCTCTCGCGCTCATCTTCAGGAGCTGCCGAGTGGGCTCCGTGGACTCGATCCCCTCTTCACCGCCCATGAGGTTGGCGAGGAGGGCCGGCGCGCGGTCGGCGCCCACGCTGCGCTCCACGAAGCGCCTGATACGGCCGCTGGTGGTCATGACGTAGAGGTCGTTCAGGATCGGCGTGTGCCAGCGGCCGAGCAGCTTCTCGTCCACCGTGCGCAGGAGGCCGCGAAGCTCGGAGATCGTGAGCTTCGGGAACTCGGCGCGGCGCCCGTCGATGCGCCCATAGGCTGTGTCGAACTCCGCGATGAAGCGCGCCACCTCGGTGTCCATGCGGCGGAAGCGCCACACGAGCTGGAGACCCAGGCCTACCAGTCGGACGATCCGCTTCGCCTTCGCCCAGCCCACCTGGCGGGTGTCGACCACGAAGTCGACCGGCTCCTCCAGCCCCATCATCTTCTCCATGTCGTGCTTGTTCTGCTTGAACGACGGGAGGTGGAGGAGCATCCGATACCAGTTGTTGATGTTGTAGTAGACACGCCCTTCGAGGAGCCCGAGCAGGTTCTGGAGCACGGGCCTCTCTCGCGCGATGTCTGCTTCTGGCAGGCGCGCGATGCGCATAATCTGTTCATACACATTCCCGTAGGCGTTCAGCGCGAACGAGAACGTGAGCGGCGTGGTCACACCGCAGTAGCTCTCCTGGATGTTGCTGTTGTCCCAGACGATCTCGGGACCATGGGGCTCGGGAGGGGCGTCGGCGGGGCTCTGCGCCCGCTCCGCGACTCCCCCGAGCGTCGTGATCGGGCGCGCCTGAAGGAGGTAGAGCTGGTCGTCGATGGTCCACTCGATGTCCTGCGGGCCACCGAACGCCTCCGCGACCCGCAGCCCCTCACGAACGAGCGCCGTGGCCTCTTCCGCGGTGATGCACCGGACGTTGCGTAGCGCCTCCGGGACCTCGGCCTCCATCGTCCCCGGCCCGTCCGAGCGGCGCACGATGTGCGTGTCCTTGTCGGCCACCTTGAGCGACAGCTCGCGGCCATCGTGGCCGTAGACCAGCTCGTCACACGCACATTGCCCGGAGACCACACCCTCCCCCGCGCCCCAGCAGCCGCTGATCATCGCCTGGTCGCGGCGCCCGTTGATCGGGTTGGCCGTGAACAGAACGCCCGAAACCCTGCCGGTGATCATCCGCTGCACCACCACGCCCACCTTTGGGAGCTGCGCCACAGTCCCTGCGCGGGCGCGGTAGACCAGCGCGCGGGTGGTGAAGGCGGAGGCCCAGCAGCGCACGATGGCCACCGGGATGTCTTCGGCGCGCTGGAACAGGTAGGTATCGAGCTGGCCGGCGAAGGAGTGGCTGGCGGAGTCCTCGCCCACCATGGAGCTGCGCACGGCGAACGGTCCGGAGCCGAGGGCGGCCACCTCGATCGCCACGCTCGCGGCAAGCGCGGGGTCGAGCGGCGTCCTCTCGATCAGGGAGCGCACCGCCTCGGCGCCCCGTTCGAGCTCCGCGAGCTGGGTCCGTGGGTCCAGCTGGGCCAACCCGTCGAGCGCGGCGACCAGCTCGGCACCGAGGGCGCCTCCCCCCCCGTCATAGTGCGCCGCGAAGCCCTGTGCGGTGACCACGAAGAACGCCGGGACGTTTGCGCCTGCTCCGAGGAGTCTGGCGAGGCCGTGCGCCTTGCCGCCCGCGAACGACTCGGCGTCGCCTTGCAGCGCTCCACCTCGGACGAGCGTGTCCATCGAAGCTGTCCCCTCTTGGGCGCCAGTGAGCGGGCGCGGTCGCTAGTGCTACAGCGGAAGTGCGCCCCCGACAACCTCCGCCCCCGCGGTGGCCCACACCGGTCCGGTGGCCGCGTCGTCGGGCGAGGTCTCGCGCGCGGTCTGCGGGTCCCCCGCTTGGCGCCCTCTCGCGCGGGGCGTAAAAGGGTTGCCGTGCAGAGCGTGAACCTCGCCGCCCTGATGGTGTCTCAGTGCACCGATCGGGACCAACAGTTGGCTCTAGTGATCCCGCCCTCGGTCGGAGACTTCACGAGCGCCTCTAGCATCACCTACGGGCAGCTGCGGCGCCGCATCGCACAGCTCCAGCGTGGCCTCGCGCGCCTGGGACTGGTTCCAGGCGACCGCGTGGTCATGCTGAGCCCGTTGGGACCAGACTTCTTCGCCCTGGCGCTCGCGCTCCTGGCCAGCGGGCAAGTCCTCGTGTTCCTCGACGGACGGCTCGACCGCAAACGCGCGCTGGCCGTTCTCCGGGCCGCCAGGCCGCGAGCCATCGTCAGCGTTCGACAGGTCTTGCGGTTGTGGCCGCTGCTGCCCGTGCTGTGGGGCACGAAGCGCATCATCACCGACGCGGCCACGAGCGGCACAGCCCTCGGGACCACACCCCTCGAGGCGCTGATGATCGAGGGACCCGACATGCCGGAGGTGGCGCTCCAGCCGCCCGACCGGTCGGCGCTGCTGTCGTTCACGTCTGGGACCACCGGTCGTCCCAAGGGCGCCGACAGGACCCACGGCATCCTCCTCGCACAGCACAACGCGCTCGCCGGCCACGCGCCGGATCGCGCGGGCGAGATCGATATGCCGTGTTTCCCGGCGGTGGTGTTGCACAACCTCTCGGTGGGGCTCACCACGGTGCTCCCGCCCATCGATCTGAGGCAGCCCGGCGCGGCGGATCCTGCGCGGGTCCTTGCCGCGATCCGACACTTCGGCGTCAACAGCATGAGCGGCGCCCCGGCGTTCATGGCGCGCCTCGCGTCTCACCTCGACCCGTCGCCGCACGAAGGTATGCGGAGAGTCTTGATCGGGGGCGCCCCCGTGTCCCGCGCCCTGGGTCGCGGGCTCCTCCGGGCCTTCCCGGGGGCGTGCGCCGAGGCCGTCTACGGCTCGACCGAGGCCGAGCCCATGACCAGCGTCACCCTCGAGGAGCTCGTGGCCACGCCGGGCCACGGGTACCTGGTGGGCCGCCGCGCTCCGGTCGCGGACCTGCGCCTCGTGGAGCTGCCGGAGATCGCCCCACCCCTCGGCGTGTCCGGGCTCGACCCCTTCACCGTGCCGACCGGCCAGGACGGCGAAGTGCTGGTGCGAGGGCCGCACGTGAACCAGACCTATGTCGGGGACGACGAGGCGGTCCGGCGCTTCAAGGTGCGCGATCCGGACGGCAGCCTCTGGCACCGAACTGGGGACGTGGCGCGCCTGGACCCCGAGGGGCGTTATTGGCTCACCGGCCGGGTGCCCGACCGCGTGACACACCGCGGGCGTGTGCTGCAGCCGTTCATCGTCGAGGCCCAGCTCTCCGAGCAGCTCCCGGACCGGGTGGCCCTGGTGGCCCACGCCGGGGCCCCGGAGGGTGAGCTGGTGGTCGAAGGGGCCCGCTCCGTCGCGGACGTCCGCCATGCGCTCGACGCGCTCGGTCTCCCGGACCTGCCCGTGCGTACCGTGGCCAGCATCCCGGTGGATGCGCGGCACAACAGCAAGATCGACCGTCCCGCGCTGCGCGCCCTCTTGGCCGCGCCCTCCCAGAAGGCCCTCCCATGAGCAACGACTTCACCGCCGGCGCAGATCTCGCGGTCATCCGCTACTCCCAGGTGTGGGAGGACCACGCGGTTCTTACCAGTGCCCTCCGGATCGGCCCGGACGACGACGTTCTCTCGATTTGCAGCGCCGGGTGCAACGCCCTGGCGTGCCTCCTGGCCGGCGCGCGCCGCGTGGTGGCGATCGACATCTCCGCGGCACAAGCCGCGCTCTTCCGGTTGAAGCTCGCAGCGATCGCCCACCTCGACCACACCGAGCTGCTGGTCCTGCTGGGTGTGGAGCCGGGCGACGCCGTCGCCGCATACACGGCAGTGCGCTCGCATCTGGACGAGGAGACCCGGGGGTTCTGGGACGCGCGCCACGCGCTCCTGGCCGAGGGTGTGGTGCACAGCGGCCGGCTCGAGCGCTACTTCCGGGGCTTTCAGACCGAACACCTCGCGCGGCTGGTGGAGCCGGGGGTCATCGAGCGCCTCGTCTCGTTCACCGACGTCGCCGCGCAGGGGGCGTACTTCGACGCCCACGTCGACTCCCCGGCCTTCGAGGCGGCCTACATCGCCTACTTCGGGCAGGAGAACCTGGCCAACCGCGGCCGGGATCCTGCGCAGTTCCGGCATGTGACCGAGGGGGACGTGGGCGCGGTCTTCCTGGGGCGACTTCGCGCGCTATGCCACCGGGTGCTGCTCTCGGACAGCCCCTACATGACGTACTTCTTCACCGGCCGATTCCCCGAGGACGCCCGGCGGGTGGCGTGGTTGAGGCGCGAGAACCACCAGCGGCTTCGGGACACCCTGAGCCGGGTCGAGGTGGTCGTGACCGACCTCGGCGCCTACCTCGACGCCCAGCCCCACGGGGCGTTCAGCAAGGCGAACCTCTCGGACATCTTCGAGTACATGTCTGCAGACGACACCGCTGCCCTCATGGACCACCTGGCGCGCCGCATGCGCGCTGGCGGCCGCCTGGCCTACTGGAACCTCCTGGTCGACCGATCGTCCGCCGAACGCGTGCCCAGCCTCGTGGCCCTCGCGGACGAGGCTCGCCGGCTGCACCAGACCGACCGCATCTTCTTCTACGGCGCTTTCCACATCGACGAGGTGATCCAACCATGACGCGCACTTCAGGGCCCCTCAACGAAGACCAGAAGATCCCGGCGCGAGGCATCTACACCGAAGCGGCGCGCCTCGAGCGGCTCGAGTGGCTCAAGGCGCGCACAGGCGATCCCGACCTCTCGGCCCTGGCCGTGACCCGGCTTAGCCCTGAGAGGCTCACGGGCAACATCGAGAACCTGATCGGCGCCATCGAGGTGCCCGTGGGCCTCGCCGGCCCGCTCCACTTCAACGGGGAGCACGCCATCGGCCCCATCTACGCACCGTTCGCCACCAGCGAGGGCGCCCTCGTCGCGTCGGCCACGCGCGGCGCCACCGCGATCACCCGCTCGGGCGGCGTCACAACGCGCGTCGTGGCGCAGCGGATGATGCGGGTCCCCCTCTTCACCTTGTCCAACATCCACGGCGCGGCGCGGTTCTGCGCTTGGATGCGCGATCACATGGACGCGATCCGTGCCCAGGTGGCCACGGTGTCACGCCACGCCAACCTCCTGTCTTGTTTGCCCAACATGCTCGGGAAGATGGTCCACGTCACCTTCCTGTACGAGACCGGAGACGCCGCGGGGCAGAACATGACCACGTCCTGCACGTGGCAGGCGTGCCAGTGGATCATGACGCAGTTCAAGGACGACCCCACCGTGGTCTTCGAGAACTTCCTCATCGAAGCCAACGTGTCCGGTGACAAGAAGGTCACCTACAAGTCGTTCATGGCGGGCCGCGGCATCCGCGCCGTAGCCGAGTGTGTGATCGACCGAGAGGTCTGCCGCCAGGTCCTGAAGACCACGCCTGAAGCGATGGCCGCCACCTACACCAGCATGATCGCGGGCAGCATCCAGGTGGGGATGGTGGGCTTCAACGTCAACGTCGCCAACGTGCTCGGCGGCATCTTCCCAGCCACGGGCCAAGACATGGCCTGTATCCACGAGTGCAGCCTCGGGCAGCTGTCGATCTCGGTCGCAGACGGCGATCTCTACGCCAGCATGGTGATGCCCGCGCTCATCGTGGGGACCGTGGGCGGCGGAACCCACCTGCCGGCGCAGAAGGCGCTCCTGCAGATGATGGGGTGTTATGGACTCGGGAAGGTGCCTCGCCTGGCCGAGATCATCGTGGGCTACAGCCTCGCCCTCGACATCTCCACCATGGCCGCGCTAGCAACCGGCGAGTTCGCCAGCGCACACGAGAAGCTCGGGCGCAGCCGCCTCGTCCGGTGGCTCCAGAAGGAGGAGCTCACGGCGCCGTTCTTCGAACCCGCACTTCAGCGCGCCCTCGGCGATGCCGCGCTGCGCCTCGAGACCATCACGGCGGACTCGCTGGAGATGGGGTCCAGCATCATCACGGAGCTCACCGCCCGCAAGGTGAACAAGCTCGTGGGGCACTTCCCCTTCGACTTCCGCTACCGCACCGGAGACGGGGCGGAGCACTCCGCCGCGGTGGTAGTGAAGGTGAAGCCGCTGGACGAGGAGGTGGTGCTCATGATCAACAGCATCGCCCAGATGTGCGGCGGGCTGCTTGCTTCAGCCCACTCCAAGCACCGTCACCGCACGGGCTTCGTCGGTTGCCACACCCGCGAGCTGGCGCTGTACGAGGAGCGCGACCCCCGGTTCACGCGGATCGCGCCCAAGGTGTACGGCACGATCCGCGACGACGAGCGCGAGATGTACGTGGTGGTCATGGAGAAGCTCGACGACACGGTGCTCATGAACAGCGCCGACAACCCCAGCGGCTGGACGCGCGAGCACATCGAGGCGGCGCTCCGCGGCATCGGGACCTTCCATGGCATCTGGTACGGCCGCGAAGAAGAGCTGAAGGCGCAGCCGTGGCTCGGGCCCTACCCCACGGTCGAGAGCATGACGGACATGCGAGACCTCTGGGATGCGCTCATGGTCCACGGCTCGGAGGAGTTCCCCGAGCTCGTGTCCGAAGATGAGCTCGAGCTGATGCGCGACCTGGTCAAGGCGCTCCCCGACTGGTGGACCAACATCGAGCAGATGCCTCGGACGCTGATCCACAACGACTTCAACCCGCGCAACATCTGCTTCCGGGTGCCGCCGCCTGTGACCACGAACACGGACGGGCAGCCTCAGTCACGGGCCTCCTACGAGCTCGTCGCGTATGACTGGGAGCTGGCGACGCTCCACCTTCCGCAACACGACCTGGCCGAGCTCCTGTGCTTCGTCTTGCCGGACAACACCACCAGCGCAGACGTGGACCACTACCTGGACGTGCACCGCCAGGCGCTCATGGCTTCGTCGGGAAGACACATCGACTGGCATGAGTGGCGCGAGGGGTACCGGTTTGCGCTCCGGGACTTCTGCGTCAATCGCGTCTGCCTCTACCTCATGGCTCACACCGCCCGGCGTTACCGCTTCATGAGGCGGGTCGTGCGCTCCGCGCGCACGCTGCTGCTGCTGGAGCTCTGAGCGGCCTGGGACCGGGCGCCGAAGAACCCCGGGAGCCCCCAAAAACTGGCCCCCCGACGCATCCGCCCCTAGTTTCCCACAGGTGAGCCTCCCTCTCCGTTCAAGACCGGTAGCACGTGAGATCGTCGACGATCGCTACGAGCTGGTCTCCCCGATTGGTCGCGGCGGCATGGGCACCGTCTACCGCGCGATTCAGCGCCCGATCGGCCGCGAGGTGGCCCTGAAGCTGCTGCGGCGCGCCGAGCTCCAGGATCCGGAGCGCGCGGCGCGGCGGTTTCTGCAGGAGGCACGGTCGATCGCGGATCTCCACCACCCTCACATCGTGCCGCTGTTCGACTTCGGAGAGACGGAAGACGGCGACCGTTACCTGGTGATGGAGCTGCTGCCCGGCGAGTCGCTCGGCGAGGTGATGCGCCGGGAGCGCCAATTCACCGTCCAGCGCGCCGTGGCCATCCTGGACCAGGTGCTCGATGCGCTGGGTGAAGCGCACGCCAATGGCATCGTGCACCGCGATCTCAAGCCAGAGAACATCCAGATCGGCCGGCGGGGCGACCGCACCGACTTCGTCACGGTCCTGGACTTCGGGATCTCGCGAACGGTGCGCCTCCCCGGCGGCAACGACAGCCGCACCACCATCGAGGTGGCAGGCACCCCCGCCTACATGGCGCCCGAGCAGATCCTCGGGACGGCGGTCGATCCGCGCACGGATCTCTACGCGGTGGGCGTTCTGTTCTTCGAGCTCCTGTCCGGGCGGCTGCCCTTCGACGCCGAGAAGAACGTCGACATCTACGTGGGGCACCTTCGGCACGCGATCCCGAGGCTACGGGACCACGGCGGTCCGGCCGACGACAGCCTCGACGCGCTGATCGCCCGCGCCCTCGCGAAGAACGCCAACGAGCGCTTCCAGGACGCGGCCTCGCTGCGCCGCGCGCTTCAAGGCATCGCCTCGCCGCGCCTCCGAGCGGTCCCATCCGAGACCCAGGTGCCGGTGGCTCGCGTGGCGGGCTTCGAGCTCGTCGCCGTGGCCGAGCCCGACCACGGGCGGGAGGTCGAGGCCCTGGTGACCCAGTGGGCCATGCAGGTGGCCGAGTGCGGCGGCGTCCTCGCCGAGCGCGACGGATCACGGCTCCGAGCCAGCTTTCAGCGCAGCACGGCGCTCGAAGACGCCGTCTCAGCGGCCGTGGCGCTGAAGCGCTTTACGCGCGCCGAGCGCCTCGGGAAGCGTTGCCCGCTCCACCTCCGTGTGGGCATCCACGAAGAGGCTGCCATCGCCCTCAGGCTCTGCGATGAGGCCCCGCGTGACGGGATCGCGGCGGCCGCGGCTGCGGACCTGCCCGACCTGCGCTTCGAGCCGGCGCCCGAGCTTCGCCTGCGCGGACGCAAGGTTCCGGTGTTTCACGTGGTCTCGCGGGGACGCGAGGACCGCAAGAGCTCGCCATGAGTCGGGCGTTCAGCGTCTGAAGCGCTTGTAGGAAGTCCGGGTCTCGGCGATCGTGCCGGCCTGGAGGTTCCTTGCCCAACGTCCGCCTTCCTGACGCTGTCTCCCCCGAGGTGGGTATCTCTCGCCTCATGGCCGGAAACGAACGCTTCGCCCGGAGCGAGGGCCTCGCGTCGCGCAACCCGCGACCTGACCTCGCGGAAGGGCAGCGCCCGTTCGCCGTGGTGGTGGGCTGCTCCGACTCGCGCACGCCGGTTGAGCTGCTCTTCGACCAGACCTTCGGTGAGCTGTTCGTCGTGCGCGTGGCGGGCGCCGTGGTGTCGCCCGCGGTCGTGGGCTCGGTGGAGTTCGCGGTGTCCATGTTCGGGCTACGGCTCATCGTGCTCCTCGGCCACACGCGCTGCGGCGCCGTGGCGGCAACGGCGAACGCCCTCCAGCCGGGATATGTCCACCCGAGCAACCACATCCGCTTCCTCACCGATCTGATGGCGCCCCTCATCGCGCCCGCGCTGCACGAAGACATGCCGCTCTCCACACCCTCGCTCCGGGCCGCCGGTCGGGCCGCCGCGACCTCGGGCGCCAGCGCGCTCACGCGGGCGAGCTCGCTCCTGGACGAGCTGGTCGGAGAAGGACGCCTCGTGATCGCGCCCGCCGAGTACGAGCTGGAGACCGGACGTGTCCACTGGCTCTGAGCGGTGGCGAAACGGCCCGGGCGGTGTATGGTTCCGCGCGCCGGGGACCCGGGACGGCTTGGGCGGCGAGTGCAAATTGGCGGCAGGCGCTTCCAGCTTCCCCGCCGGGTTCGTTCGGGCGCTCTCGTGCCACGGCGAGCTCCCGAGTGAGACCTTCGGAGGGACGACGCGTTGACCGCCATCTACCCCGGCTCGTTCGACCCGATCACCAACGGCCACCTCGACGTCATCCGTCGTGGGCTCGGCATGTTCGGCGAAGTCACCGTCCTCATCGCCAAGAACCCCAAGAAGACGGGGCTCTTCTCGCTCGCGGAGCGGCGCGTCCACATCCACGCCGCCGTCGAGGATGACCCGAGGGTCAAGGTGGACGTGTTCGAGGGTCTGCTCGTGGACTACGCCCGCGCCATCGGCGCCAAGGTGGTCCTCCGGGGGCTCCGCGCCGTGGCCGACTTCGAGTACGAGTTCCAGATGGCCAACATGAACCGGCATCTCTACCCCGGCATGGAGACCGTCTTCCTCGTCACCTCGGCCGACAACTTCTACGTGTCGAGCTCGCTCGTCCGCGAGGTGGCGCTGCTCGGCGGCAACATCGACGATCTGGTGCCGCCCGGCGTGGCGGCTGCCCTGCGTGCCAAGAAAGAACCCCTAGGAGACCCATGAAGCTCGCATCCCGCACAGCCTCCATCCCCGCCTCCGAGACCCTGGCCATCACCGCGCGCGCCAACCAGCTCCGCGCTCAGGGCAAGGACGTCATCGGGTTCGGCGCCGGCGAGCCCGACTTCCCCACGCCACGGCACATCATCGAGGCGGCCAAGAAGGGCCTCGACGACGGATGGACGCGCTACACCGCCGCGCAGGGCCACCCCGACGTCCTCAAGGCGGTCGCGGCGCACCTGAACGGTCAGTTCGGCCTCGCCGTCGAGCCCGGGCAGTGCATCGTGAGCGTGGGCGGCAAGCACACGCTCTACAACGCGATGATGTGCCTCGTGGAGCCCGGCGATGAGGTGCTGCTCCCGGCGCCTTACTGGGTCACCTACCCCGTGCAGATTCAGATGGCGGGCGGCGTCACGGTCCCGGTCTCGGCCACGGCGGAGAACGGCTTCCGTGTCACGGTCGCGGACCTCGAGCGCGCCTGCACACCCAAGACGCGCGGCATCATCCTCAATAGCCCGTCCAACCCCACCGGCGCCGCCTATACCGAGGCCCAGCTCCTCGAGATCGCAGAGTTCGTGAAGGCTCGGGATCTCTGGGTGGTCAGCGACGAGATCTACGCCCGGCTCGCGTACGACGGGTTCAAGTGCCGTTTCTTCGGCACTCTGCCCGGGATGGCGGAGCGCACGCTCACGGTCTACGGACTGGCCAAGACCTATTCGATGACCGGCTGGCGAATCGGGATCGCGGCAGGCCCGAAGCCGGTGGTCGAGGCGATGGGTCGCCTGCAGGGGCAGGTCACCAGCAACCCCACCTCCGTGGCCCAGGTCGCCACCATCGCTGCGCTCACCCAGCCCGACGACTTCATCGCGGAGTGGATCACCGCCTTCGACGCGCGCCGCCGCGTCATGGTCCAGCGCCTCAACGCGATCCCCGGCGTGCGTTGCAACCTCCCGGAGGGTGCGTTCTACGCCTTCCCGGATCTCAGCGCGTATCTCGGTCGGTCGTGGCGTGGCAAGGTCCTCGCCAATGACTGGGACATCATCAACCTCCTCATGGACGAGGGTCTCGTGGCCCTGGTGCCGGGCTCGCCCTTCGGGGCGCCGGGCTTCGCACGCCTCAGCTACGCCACCAGCATGGCCAATATCGAGAAGGGCCTCGACCGCATGGTCCGCGTCCTCGGCGAGGTGGAGTGAGCGCGCCGTTGGTCGCGCGGTCCTCCACGCTTCCCCGCGGGCTGGTGCCCGCGATGGAGGCGCTGGTCCGCGTGGTCACGGCGGGTGAGAGTGATCGCCGAGGGCTCACCGCCGAGGTGGCGCAGGCTGTGGGCGAGGTGCTCGTCCCGTTCCCGGCGCATCTTCGCGCGGGGCTGCTGGCTGGGCTCGCCACGTTCGACCAGCTAGCGCGGATGCGCCCCTCGTCACGAGGGCGCGCGTTTTCGCGGCTCTCGCCCGAGCTGGCCGAGCGCGTGTTCAAAGCCTGGTGGCACTCGCCCATCTTCCCGGTCCGCCAGTGGGCCAAGGGCATCAAGGGTGTGGTCGCGCTCGCGTATTGGGACCACCCGGAGGTACGCGGCGCGATCGGCTTCGCGCCCGAAGGTTGGATCGCTCACGTCACCGAGCGGCGCCAGCGCGACTACGCCGCGGACATCGCGGCCCACGCCGAGCGAGTCACCGCACCGAACCCGCTGGTGTCGAAGTGAACCGCGCCCTCCCGGCCGGGGTCTTCGGGCCCGAGGACTATGGGAAGGCCGTGAAGCTGGACGTTGGCGTCCTCGTCATCGGCTCTGGCGCTGGCGGCGGCGTCATCGCCGCGGAGCTGGCGGAGGCCGGGTACGACGTCGTCGTGGTGGAGGAGGGCCCCTGGGCGCGCACCGAGGACTTCCGCCCCGAGGCGCGGCGCACAATCCAAACGCTCTACCGCGACGGCGGAGCGTCCATGAGCATCGGCAACCCCCCTGTCATCTTCAGCGAGGGGCGGGTCGTCGGCGGCTCCACCGTCATCAACGGCGGGATGAGCTGGCGCACGCCGGACGCGATCCTAGAACGGTGGGTACGCGACGACGGCATCGAGCACGGCGATCCCACCTCGATGGCTCCCTACTTCGAGCGGGTCGAGCACTTCATCAATGTGGCGTATCAAGACCCGGAGAGCGCCTCCCGTGACAACGAGCTGCTCAAGGAGGGGGCAGACAAGCTGAACTGGAAGGTGATCCCCAACCTGCGCAACCAGAACCACTGCGCCGGAACCAACAACTGCGCGTGGGGTTGCCCCACGGGCGCCAAGCAGTCCGTGCTGGTCACGTACGTGCCTCGGGCCCTGCGATTCGGCGCGCGGATCTACACGGGGATCCGGGTCGATCGGCTGACCTTCGACGGGACGAGGGCCACGGGGATCGAGGGGCGCGTGGTGGGCGGCGGGTCGGTCTCGATCCGCGCGCGCGCCGTGATCGTGGCGTGCGGCGCGATCCAAACGCCTGTGCTGCTCAAGCGCTCGGGCCTGCGCTCTGCCTCGGGCCGGATCGGCACAGACCTGTCGCTCCACCCGAATACCAAGGTGCAGGCACTCTTCGACGACGACGTCGACGGCTGGAAGGGAGTCCACCAGGGGTATCAGGTACGAGAGTTCCAGGAGGAGGGCGTGCTCTTCGCAGCGGTGAATCTGCCGCCCGGCATCCTCGCGATGACGGCGCCGCACTTCGGCCGCGACCTCCTCGACCTGATGACCAACTACAACAAAGTGCTCAACGCGGGGCTGCTGCTCGAGGACGAGTCCACCGGGCGCGTCCGCGTCGGGCCCGGGGGCATCCCGCTGCCGTTCTACTCGCTCAGCCATCGCGACGCCGAGCGCCTGGTGAACGCCACGCTCACCCTGTGTGAGCTGCTCTTCACCGCCGGGGCGCGCAAGATCGCGGCGCCCTTCGATGGGACGGAGGAGCTCAAGGGTCCCGACGACGTCAAACGGCTTCGCGGCTATCGCGTCAAGCGGTCTGCGCTGGAGCTGTTCACCGTGCACATGATGGGCACGGCGCGAATGGGCAACGACCCGAAGCGTCACGTCTGCGACTCGTGGGGCAAGGTCTACGGAGCCGAGGGGCTCTGGGTCAGCGACGCCAGCCTCTTCCCGTCGCCCATCGGGGTGAACCCCATGGAGACCATCATGGCGCTCTCCACTCGGAACGCCCGTCGCCTCATCGAGACCCGAGGGCTCGCATGATCATCTACGAGTACCCGAAGTGCTCCACCTGTCGGAAGGCGCTCACGTTTCTGCGCGAGCGCGGCCTGGCCACCGAGAGCCGCGACATCACCACCGGGCCGCCTCCTCGCGCTGAGCTCGAGCGGCTGTATCGGCTCTCGGGGCTCCCGCTCCGCCGCTGGTTCAACACCTCCGGTGAGTCATACAAGGCCGGGGCCTTCTCCGAGCGCCTGCCCACGCTCTCCGAGGCCCAGGCGCTGGACGCGCTCGCCGCCGACGGGAAGCTCATCAAGCGGCCGGTGCTCGTGCGGGGCGACACGGTGCTCGTGGGCTTTGACGAAGCCGCCTGGACGGCCGCCCTCGGCCAATGAGCCGCTGACGAGGCCTCACTCGTCCCCGGCGCAGCGCACTCCCAGCCCGAAGTTGAAGAAGCGCGGCACGCGCTGGTTCTCGTACGCGGTGAAGTGGAAGCTCGCGGCGCCATCGGAGTCCCAGTCGCCACCCCGGATCACCCTCAAGTGGTGGGGCCGATCGGTCTCCGTGGAGCTCGCGGTCCACTCGTGCACGTTGCCGACCAGGTTGAGCACGCCATAAGGGCTGGCGCCCTCAGGAAACGCATCCACCGGGGCGAGCCCCGCCACCCCGTCCGCGGCGCCCTGGAGGTTCGCGCGTTCTGCCGCTCTCTCGGGGCCCCACGGCAGGTTGCGCCGCGGATGAGGGTTTGGCGCGCCGTCTAGTGTCAGGCCGCCCCGCGCTGCCTTCTCCCACTCGGGAGAGGTGGGGAGCCGGCGGCCGAGGTACCTGCACAGAGCCCGAGCTTGGAAGGCGTCCAGGCTGGTCACGGGCCGATCTGGCCGTCCGGCGTCAGCGAAGACGGGGCTCACAGGCAGCTCCGTTCGCGTGATGCCGGTGAGCGTGGCAAGGGCGAAGAACGGTTCGGCGAGGCCGTTCGGCAGCTCGGTGCGGTCGATGCGGAACGCGGGCAGCTGCCGCTCCTGCTCGGGTCGGCCGTCGGCCTGGGCGATCGACGGTTCCCCCGGTCCGCCCGACACGAAGGCTCCCGCGGGGATCGCCACCTGCCCGGCTCGCGACGCTTGGCAGGTGGGGACCGGGATCACGAAGGCGTGGCGGTCCCGCTCGGCGTATCCCGGCAGCGCTGCCACCTCGATCCACGAGGGGCCGCAGTCCCCGCCACGGCCGTGGATCGCCAAGACCGCCCGCCCCCCGCGGGTCGCGACGCGCATCACCAGCGGCTCGGTCGACACGGTCTCGATCGTGACCAGCGAGGCCTCCACCTCGGGGCCGGGTTCCACGCCGAGGGGTCCCGCTTGGGTGGTGTGGAGGCGCAGCGCGAGGTCGGGGCAGCTGGCCGGGACCGCCGCGAGCCTCACGGGGTCCCAGTCGAACGGCGCGAGGTGCAGCGTGAAGCGGCCGATGTCGGCGCGCGCCAGGTCGATGCGTTCGGCCTGGGTGCGGAACCAGACCGCCAGCGCGAAGCCCACGCTGGACAGCACCAAGACCCCTACCGAGAGCGCGGCGATCGCGACTCTGCGGAGGCGCCGCCTTCGGGCGTCGCGTCGCTGGCCTGCGGCCAGGAACCGCGCTGCCCGCGGCGTGGGCTTGATGGGCGAGAGGGGGACGCTCTCGAGCGCACCCTCGAGCGCCTTTCCCGTCCAGACGTCCTCGTCGTGCTCGCCCCTGCGCTCCCAGAGCGCCGCCGCGTCCTCGACGTCACGCAGCGCGGTGAGCTCGTTGTCGTGCTCGCGGCGCCAACGCCGGAGCGTGCCCCATGTATCCACCAGCGAGTCGTGCGAGAGCTCCACGAGGGCGCCCTCGTCGCCGGGGTCGCGTCGGATCGTGAGGAGACGCGCCGCCACCAACGCGCGCACCACGTGGCTGGAGGGCGCGTCGAGCCCGCTGGTCAGCTGCGCTTCGGGCACCGACAGGCGCGTGTTGTCGCGGCTGACGAGGCGCAGACAGACCTGTTTGGCCGCGTGCAGCTGGGACGAGCTCAGCTCGGCCAACACCTCGTCTGCGTAGTTCGACAGGGCCCCGCCCACGCCGCCCAAAGCGTCGTACGCCCGCCGCAGCAACAGGCGGCGGACGGGGTCTCGACGCTCCCACAGCGCCTGGCAGACGAACTGGAGGAGGGGCAGGGCCGCCGTGCTCCCCTGGACCTCCGCCATCATCGCGTCCACGAGCCCCGGGTCGTCATACAGATAGCCGCGGCGCGCGAGGGGCAGCGTGAGGATCGCGCGGAGCTGGTCCGCGCGGGGGGGCGAGAGCACGAGGACGCGCTCCAGCACCCGGGCCATGCCCGGCGACATCCCCACCCGGCCGATGAAGTCGTCGCGCGCAGTGAGGATCACCAGGACCGGGCCATCGACCTCGGCGCCGGCGGCGGCCAGGGCCTCCATGAACGCTGAGGCCTCGGCCCGGGGAGCCCCCTGGGTCAGCACCTCCTCGAGCTGGTCCACCACCAGCACTACTCGCTCGCCGGTGCTCGCCGCCAGGGCGTAGAGCCGCAGGTTCAGTTCCCAGGAGGACGACTCCAGGGTCTGCGCCAGCTGGTCGACCGCCGCTTTGCCCCCGGTGAGCCGGTTGGGCCGCGCTGCCGGGGTCGCTGGCGCTTGGGCGGGGACCAGCAGCGCCGCCGCGAGCGCCTCGAACGGGGCCGCACCGGGACGCACCACGAACACCCGGGTGGCCCCGCGCTCTTTCAGTCGAGGTACCACGCCCGCCAGAACGAACGAGCTCTTCCCCGCGCCAGCCGGTCCCACGACCGCCGCCACGGGTCGGGTGCGGCACAGCTCGAGGAAGGCGCCGACTTCGGTGTCGCGCCCTACGAAGCTCGGGGCGTCGCGCTCTTGGAAGGAGACCAAGGACCGGAATGGGCTCGCCTCGTTGTGCGCGGCTTCGGTGGCCGCGGGGCCCTCGATCAGCTCGTCCAGAGTGGCCTGGATCGCGTCCAGCGGCGGCCGCCGCTCCGGGTCGACCGCGAGGCAGCCCCTGAGCAGCTCCACGACGCGCGGGCTGGTCTCGGGGATCTGCAGCGCGTCGCCCACGCGCTGTGACTCGGTGCGCATCTCGGGCTGCCCGTTGAGGTCGTACGGGTGGTGCCCCAGCAGCATCTCGGCGATCACGAGGCCCAGGGAGAAGATGTCCGACCTGGGGCCGGCCTCGGCCGCCCGCCAGAGCTCCGGCGCGAGGTACAGCGGGGTGCCGACCACGGCGCCATCCCCGGTGTCGACCGTTCGAACGGCCAGGCCGAAGTCCACGACGCGCGGCCGGCCGTCGGGCGGGATAACCACGTTCGACGGCTTCACGTCCCGGTGGATGACGCCGTGGCGATGCGCCTCCGAGAGCGCCCGCGCGATGTCCCGGCCGATGCGTAAGGCCTCGCGTTCACCCAGCCGCCCTCGGGCGATGCGGGCGTCGAGGGCCTCGCCGCTCAGGTGCTCGAGCGCGATATAGATGCAGCCGGCCACGGCGCCGAGTCCGTAGACCACCACGATGTTCGGGTGGTTGAAGGACGCCGTGATCCGCGCCTCCTCCACGAAGCGCTGCATCCGTCCGGGTCGCAGCCGGTCGGGGCGGATCACCTTCAGCGCCACGAGCCGCCCGAGCCGGACGTCGCGCGCCGCGTAGACCATACCGAGACCGCCCTGCGCGATGAGGTGCCGCACCTCGAACTCGTCCACGACCATGCCCGGTCGCAGCACAGTGGGCGGCTCCGCGCGCCGATCTCCGAAGGTGTCGAGCACCTGATCGAGCGCCGCGGTGCTTACCTGGGGCCCATCGCCGCTCAGCGTGGACTGCCGGACAAAGGGGACGACCTCTACCTCTGGGGCAGATATGTGGGGGCCGATGGGCACGGCCCGAGGCTACTCGGATTGCCGCGTGGCGTCAGCGTCGGGCGGAACCTCGGGGCAGGCCCGCGCAGTGGCCCTTCAGCCGAGCCGCCAACGACGCGGGATCAACGGAACCAGACCATCAGGTTGTCGAAGCCGAACGCCTCGTCGTTGGGGGTCTGGTCCAGCGTGGAGCCGACGCCGATGACCACGGTGGGCCCCGAGTGCGCACCGCTGGCCGACACTTTGTAGACGGTGTCGCCATGGCAAGGCGGGGAGTTGCCGCAGTGCTGCGTGGTCACGCCGCCCGGGCAGTTGTTCAGCTGCTGCGTCCACACGGTGGTCCCATCCAGTCGGACGTAGCCTTGTTCGCCGTCGGACGAGTCTATCGAGATGTAGTCGAGGTCCACCCGCAGCTGCGAATGCTCCGCCACGCCCAGGTCCAGCGTTCGCGTGATCGTACCCCCGGCAATGACGCCGTAGCCGCCCATGATCGTGCCGAGGCCGCCGCACGTGGTGGTCTGCGAAGACCACCCCTCGGTGCCCGCCTCGAACGTGTAAGACGCGAGCCGGGTCCACCCGCCGCCGGTCATGTCGCAGAGGAGCTTGGTGGGTTGAATGGCGCCCGGGCCGTCGAGGTCGATCCAGTAGAGCCCGTTTGCGCCGCCGTCGCCGGCTTCCACGATCGCCCGACACGAGACGGCGGCCGTCTGCTCGGTCTCCCCGAGGCTCGCCAATGCCAGCGACCGGAAGGTGGTGCCCGTGCAGACCCACACGGTGATTCGGGTGGGATCGTAGTAGGCGTAGCCGATGTGTGCGGCGTCGCAGGTCACGGGCGGCGCCGAAGCCACCTCGTACCGGAACCCGCGGATTGGCCGAGACGCGAAGTTTGCGTCTCCTCCGAGCGTGAACGTCCCGCCGACCGTGAGGTCTCCCGTGACGGTTCCGCCCGTGAGCGGCAGCTTGCCGCCCAGCGCGGTCCAGACGTCGGGCCCGAGGTGCTGGGTGGAGACCGCTTCATTGGCGAGCTGCGCCGCGCCGACCGCGCCGTTGGCGAGCTGCGCCGCGCCGACCGCTCCATTGGCGAGCTGCGCCGCGCCGACCGCGCCGGCCGCCAGGTGGCCCGTCTGAATGCAGGCGGTGCATGCGAGCCCGGCCGCGAGGCCCGCGGTGTCGGCGTGGCCGGCGCGCGCGGCCACGAACGCGGAGGGCTCCGTCGAGAAGGGGACTCGGGGCAGCTCTGGCTCGGCCTCCACGGTCACGCCAACCCACCGGGCGGTCTCGAACGTGGAGGCGGCGAGCGGTGTGTCGGCGCCCTCTCCGAGCCGCAGCGAAAAGACGCCCTCCGCCACCGGCACGCCCACCACGACCTGCTTCCAGAGCTGCGGGCCGGTCGCTTCGGCATAGAGGCGGATCGTGAGCGTGTATCCGCCGTCGGAGACCCCCTGCCCCGCGGCGTTCACGAGCCGCCCCTGCAGGGCCGTTGTCGCCGGAACCTCGGCGCTTTGGAGGAGGGCCACAAGAGTCAATGAGACCAACACTTTGGACCTCCGTCTGCGCGGGTCGGGGGGAGTTCGTTCCGGGTGTGTCCGGAAAACGATGCAGGGATGGGGCTTGCGTTGCAAGCGGCGCCGAGCCGCGTCAGCGGCGTGCGAAGCGCGGCACGGCGGCGAGCAAGGCGTGCGTGGCGGCGTGCGACGGCGACTCGAGGACCGAGCGCGTGGGGCCGTGCTCCACGATGAGCCCCGCCTCCATCACGCAGAGGCGCGTGGCGATTCGCGCGATCGCCGGGAGGTCGTGGGCGATGAAGAGGATCGCCGCGCCCTCGGCCCGCTCCCGTTCGAGCACGCCGAGCACCTGCGCCTGCAGCGTCACGTCCAGCGCGGTCAGTGGCTCGTCCAGCACCAGGAGCTTCGGGCGCGGGGCCAAGGCCCGGGCCAGCGCCACGCGC
>SXGT01586243.1_pt1 | contig 29227 bp, 15 predicted proteins | sample 3176221 | NCBI WGS metagenome assembly SXGT01 (sample SAMN11356862, study PRJNA531348) | freshwater metagenome | isolation source: freshwater sample F1-120 | place: China: Fuxian Lake, Yuxi | collected 2017-12-25 | reverse complement strand
GGATGCATCCGCAATCCATGGACGGTCGGGCGCTCGGGTTGCACTCCTGCAGAGCCCTATCCTCCCCACCGCGATTTAACCATACAGAACAATCTAAATTTCGGAATCTTCCCGTTGACAAACCACATACCCGTGATTCGGAGTAGCCGTGAGAATCACCGTCTCCAGACCTTCCGCAGTGGCATCATCGAATGTCCTGACCGGCACAGTGACACTGATCTGACCGGCGGGAATGGTGACGCTGTTCGGGAGCACGGCGTAATCCGCTTCGTCCGACAAGGTGCCACCACCCGTGGCCGTGCCGCCAATTGTCAATTGCACGGTCAGCGGGGAGCTGAGACCTCCAAGCCTCGAGATCAGGAAGAGTGCGTCGTCCGCCCCGATTTCGGAGGCGCGACCATCCTTGACGGTGACTTGCACGGCGGGCGGCACGGGAAGGATCGTGGGATCGTGGGCAATGAAACTACCAGAAATGGGCGCGGAGCCGTTGGCGGGGATGGGATCGCCCTGCTTTTGCCAGGTGACGGAGACGTGCTCACCCTGTGAACCTTCTTTGTGCAAGACCTCGAAGTAATAACGTCCACCCGCGACCATCGGAATCGGACCAGAGATGTTGACGGCTGGATCGCCACGTGACGCCTGATTCCCTCCGTTGGTCCATTCACGCGAGGGGTTCCATTGCGGTTCCTGAGCGACGAGCACCTTGTTCGCTGGGTTCTCATCCGTGCTTAACCAGAGTTGCGCGTTGTCATCCCCCGCGATGTAGAAGACGAAGCTGGCCGTGGCGGGCGCAACGAGAAAGCCCGAAAGCCGTTCGCCATAGTTGTCCTCGTTGAGCGCCGATTCAATGGCGGACACTGTGTCCACCTGATCCGGGTAGTTGGGGAAAGCAGGTTCACTGGTCAGGCTGGAGATGGAAACACCGGGGATGTTCCGATAAATCTCGCGCCTGATGCTGCCGGTGGTGAATGTCGGGCCGCTCACCGCCACCCAGAACGGCGTGCTCTCCGTGCTATCGACCGCACTCATGACCAGCACCGAGTAGTAACCAGCGTCCGAGAGTTGGGCGTTGTCCAGAGTGAAGCTTGCCGATGTGGAACTGGGGATGGGCAGGCCATTCTTCAGCCACTGATACGAGAGTGTTCCGGACCCGGTGGCCGTAACGGCGAACGTCGCTGAGGCATTGAGTGCAATCGTCTGGTCGGACGGTTGCGCCGTGATGAGGGGATCGGGTTCGGCGGGCACAAGGACCAGGTAGTTCAGGTCGTGATTTCCAGGCAGCACAGAGAACCGCAGGGTGCGCTCCCCGCTCAAGTGAGCCCGGGCGAGATAGCCGCCGTCCGTCTTCAGCGGTACGAAGGTGAACCGGTCCCAATCTCCCGTGGCCGGTGCATCGAAGCTGCCGAGCTTGGTTGTGGTCTGCGACGATGTCGTCGCGCCGGCTGTGACCTCGTCCAATTGCGCATGCATATCCGCCCCGCCGGAAGTCATGCGCGCATAGATATTGTAAACGCCTGCCGGGAATGCCCGGGTGTAATTGAACCAATCGCCCGCATCCATCCATCCGACCTTGTAATCGGTCACAATGTCGAACAATCCACGCCTCTTGTCTCCTGTGGAGCTTATCCCCACATTCGGATTTTCTCCCAAACGGTAGTTATCGGAGTCATCCGCCCCATTCGCATCCGTGTAGTCCGTGCGATGCACCGCGCTCAACTCGGCGTAGGCATTGGCCGCATACGGCATCGAATCCGCCACGGTCAGATGCTTGCCGTTGTCGTAATTGAAATCCTCGGCTTCGATGAAGAAATTTCCGGGACCGGAAGGAAGAACCGTCACCTGGAATGTTGCGGTGTCTGGCAATCCGGTTGAGTAGTTCACCGTCACCGTAATCAAGGCAACGCCGGATCCACTCGGGGCGGATGACACGGAGAGCGTCCGAACCAGCCCTGTGCCAGCAATGACGACGCCTGAATCCGCAACTATGGATTGATCCGATGAACTTCTTGTGACGGAGATGATGTCTTGCGCCCGCGCCGGGTCACCGGCAGTGAACAGCAACGGAGAAGTGGACTGGCCTGCAAAGAGGGCCTGGTCGCGCAGTGAATTGAGGCCGGGAGGAAGCGGTTTTTGCGGGGAAAACTCCACCGTTGTCCCGCGGCTTTGGAGAATGTCGATCACGGCTTCGGCTGCGGAACCATCGGTGAGGTTCAGGAAATTGCCCTTCCCGATGACGGTTCGCAAGGTCGTCATCGGAGCCAAAACAGAGATGTCCGTCACGTTGTTCCCTTCAAACCGGAGATAGGAAAGGTGCGTGAAGCGACTCAACGGGGAAAGATCAAGGATCTGGTTCCAGTTCAACCCCAGGAGGCTCACTTGTGGCAGACCGTTCACAAAACCGAGGTCGGCGATGGCCAGGTTGTCGAGGAACAGCGCGTCCAGGGCGGTCATGGTGTTTAGGGGCGAAAAGTCCGAGACGAAATTATCGCTCAAGTTCAAGTGACGCACGTTTACCAATCCGGCGAGGGACGGGACGGCGTTGATCCGGTTGCCGTACAGAACCAGGTCGGTCAGGAGCGTCATGTTTTGCAGCCCCGCGACACTGACGATCTGGTTTTGATTGAGCCGGAGTTCCCGGAGTTGGGTCAGTCCGGCAAGAGGCGTCAGATCACTGATCTGGTTATTGCTCAAGTACAGCGTCTGGAGCGAAGTTAATCCCGCCAACTGAGAGAGGTCGTCGATCTGGCAATACTCGGCCGCAAATTCCATCAAACCGCTCAAGCCGGACAACGGACCCAGGTCGCTGAGAGGGTTTCCGTTCAAGTGCAGGCGGCGGAGACTGTCCATCGCACTCAACCCGGCGAGATCGGAAATTTGATTGCTGGACAGGTACAAGCCATCCAACCGGGGAAGACCACTCAACGGCGTCAGGTCGCTCACCTGATTTTCCGTCAGGAGGATGAGGACCAGCTCCGTGAGGTTGGAGAGTGGAGTGATGTCACTGATCTGATTCCGTTGCAGAGAGAGGTAAGCGATCTTCGACAAGCCGCTCAGTGGGCTGAGATTCGTGATCTGGTTGTCGTCCAGATTCAGATTCCAAAGATTGACCGCCGCCTCGAGTCCGGTGAGGTCCGTGATCCCACGATTGTTTCCGGTCAAATTGCCCAGCGCCGCCACTTCGCTTTGAAAGATCGGGCCGCTGGGTTTGCCGATGGCCTCACGAATGAGCGCGGCAAGATTCGTATCGGGGAACTGAACAGCGACGGCCGTGCTGTCTTCATAAACGATGAACGGACTCGCGATGGACGGGGCACCGTTGAGAGGAGGCGCTTCACCGGGCCGTTGCCAGGTCACTTCGATGTGGTCCCCAAACCCGCCCGCCTTTTGAAGCGCTTCGACGTAGTAGAGACGCCCTGCCTCCATCTGGATGGGCTGCGAGACATTTACCGGCGGATTGCCCCGGGAGATTTGATTTCCACCATTGACCCACTCGCGAACGCCATTCCATTCAGGTTCCGACGCCACTTGCACTTTGTTGACGGGATTCTCGTCCGTGCTGATGAACAAAGCGCCTTCATGGTCGGAGGAAATGTAGAACGTATATTCGCCCGTGACGGGTGGCCGCAGATAGCCGGACAAACGCTGGCCGTAGTTATCGCCAATTTCGAATGGAGTTTCGAAAGCAAGGACAGCATCCCGAATATCCGGCAAGTTTGGGAATTTCGCATGGCTGGTGAGCTCTGGCAATTGATAGCCCGGCACGTCGAGGTAAACCTCGCGGCGCAATCCGCCGACCAGCGCATTCACTGTCAGGGCAAAATCCGTATTGCTCGATCCACCATCCGCATCCGTCACGGTCAGCGTGATTGTGGTGACACCGAACAGATCTGCCGCCGGCGTGATCGTCACGGTGCGATTGGCACCAGTGCCACCGAGGACAATCTTCACGTTGGGAACGAGCGCGACGTTTGACGAGTTTGCATTGAGCGCCAAGGAACCGGGCGCTGTCTCGGCATCATCAACCGTGAACGGAATCGCTGCAGTGGGCGTTCCCATCAAAGCTGTCTGCGCCGGAATGCTGGTGATGGTCGGCAGGCTGTTTAGCGCCTGCGCTTCCGTGACGAGCCAAAGGCTGGACAACAGTAAGAGCGCCGTCAGGAGCGTGGAACTGCCCGCCGCCCGGCAACGCGAATTTACAAAAGACGCGAAAGGAGCGGTGAAGCTTTGTTGGTGGAGAGGTAACGCTGTTGATTTCATAGTTGATGTGAATTGAATGCCCTGGACGAGTACTTACTTGGTCTTGTGAATGACGATGCTGCCACCGCCGAGCAGCGTGCCGTCGGTGGTGAGATCTGCGGTGTCACCGGCCCCTGTTTGATTGTCGTAGATCACCTCGCCGGTCGCCTCGATCCAGATCTTGATGCGGAAGCGATCAGGTTTCCCGGTTCCCAGCAGGTTGCCATCAATGGCACTGAGCAAGAAGCCGTAGCCTGGGTCGCCATTCTTGGTACCGACGCCTTTGTATTGAGCCTTCGCACCGGCCACGACCAGCCACTGATAGGCGGTGCTCTTGAAGTTCAGATTGCCGGCCTTGAATTGGAATTCCGTATTGCCCGTCGGCACGCTGGCACCCTTCTGATACTTGGCCACGAAGCCGAAGCTTGCTTTGCCTGCTGACGTTGGGTTCGCCACGTGAGCACCGGCCGGTGAATTGATCCAGCCGCCTCCTGTGACGAAGCCACCGTTCGGGTCATAGACCACGACGTAATCGAAGTGCGAGTCCGTGATGCTTCCCTGCTCGTCAGTAACGCGGAGAATCAGGCTATACACTCCAGGTGAAGAATACTCTTTTGTGGCTGAAGCCTGCCCGGCTGCTGTGGGCGTAACAATCGTCTGCGTTCCGTCACCCCACACGACAGTGATCTGCGCCGCCATTGGGTTCCCCACGACCGCGTGAGGAACCGAAATCGTCACGTCGTCGCCGAGTGCCACGGGACCCATCGGACCGGCCACGCTTTGAATCTGGGGCTGCGTGTCAGTCATGACGAAAATTGTTCCAGTCAGGCCAGTAATCGGAGGCGTGCTGTTGGCATTAAACTCCACCATGAAGTGAACCGAAATGGTTCCGTTCCCGTTGTTCGCAATCACTGGCGAAGGAGCGTTGCCGTCGCTGTCCAGAACCGTGGCCCAGGCCGAGCCGTCGAAGTAGGCAAGATTGATTTCTTCGGGCGCGGTGGTGGTGTCGGGAAGCAGAAAGTGGAAGTTCACTTCCGCCACGTCCTCGTTGTCGGCGCCGGTGATCTGCACGTCCACGAAACCGCCCGTGTCCACTTGAAACCCGGTTTCTGTTGTTGCCGGTTGAGTGACGTACGTCGCTGCCAGCACGGTCACTGGAGGACCATCTATGTTTGTCACCTCAACAGCCACTCCGGCATCGCCCACCGCCACAGGAACGGCGCTGACGGTGGTGGTTTCTCCGGCGATTGCCACCGCAGCCTCAACGACCCCCACTTCACCTGTAGATGGAAGGATGGCGAAAGCAACCGAGTTTGATTCCGGCCCAGTCGGTTCGCCCACTTGGACCAACGCGGTGACAATATCCGTCACAGCAGCGAGATCGCCCTCAAGCAATAGGGCAGTGATTTGATTGGCGCTGACGAATGTCGTCAGCCTTGGGTTGCCGTTCCAGTACACAACTGAGTCCGGCTCGAAATCACTACCACTGACCGTCAGTGTCAGCGGAGTCGCGTCCGCCACGGCGCTGGTCGGACTGATGCTGGAAACAGACATCACCACATCTGTCACCTGAATGTGGACCGTCGCCGGGGCACTGGTCCTTTGCCCGTCAGATACCGTGAAAATGAAGCCATTCGTGCCGACGTGATCCGGCGCTGGAGTGTAGATCAGATTGGGTGGCGTGCCGCTCAAAATGCCCTGGCTCGGACCTTGGGTGATCGAGTAGCTCAGAATGGCACCTTCAGGATCCTCCCCGCTCAACGTGATTTGAAGCGCTGTATCTTCGAAGGTCCCGACAGACTGACTGAATGCCACCGGGGCCTGATTCTCGATAACATTGATGCTTACCGCACTGCTGACAGCGGCGTAGTGGACCAGGTCATCAGGAGTGAAGGTGACCGAAAGCGTTTGTGCATTCCCCACCGGAAGCACTGTGCCTGCCGGGGGATTGTAAGTGAAGGAACCAGCCACGGGCGAGCCACTGAATGTCGCCGTCGCGTTCAACTGAGTTGAGTCCAGCAGTGTCCCATCCAGAATATCCTCTGGGTTTGCCCAAGTAATGACCGGCGTAGGCGGCACGAACGGCAGATCGTTGAACACTGTCTCCTGCTCCACTAATCCGGAACTGCCGCCGAAATGGCCTCCTGAGGTGCGGGCGCGAGCACGGATGATACCGCTGGTGGACAGCCCCAGTCCGGTCAGTTCCCATCCGCCGCTGATACGAGTACCCGAGCCGAGCAACGTCCATGTCATGCCGTCGTTGGACAGCTCGAATGTCACCGCCTCCGCTTCCGGTGCCGCGCCGCCGCGCAGCCATTCGGTGCGAGCCGTGTTAGGCACGGTGAGGTTCTGATTGGCCGGATCGTTCCGTAGTAGCGCCAGGAAATTGCGGGACGCGCCGCCAATGCTGATGAAGTTGCCGCCGGCGAGGATTCTGCCGTCGGCCTGAATCACCACGCTGGCCACCGACGTATTGGCGTTGGCATTGAAGTTTGGATCAACGGTTCCATCGGCACGCACCCGCGCGACGTTGTTGCGAACCGCGCCACCGACAGCCGTGAAGGTGCCGCCCACGATAATCAAGCCGTCCGCCTGGACTGCCAGAGTTGATACAGATCCTGTCACATTTGGGTCAAAGGTGGCATCCACCGTGCCGTTGCTGTTAAGGCGCGCGAAGTTGTTTCGCGCAACACCGCCGACCGTGATGAAACTTCCACCGACCAAAACCTTCCCGTCCGCCTGCAACGCGAGGACGTAAATGCCGCCAAGGACACCAGGGTTGAAACTCAGGTCGATCGATCCATCGGCATTGAGGCGCGCAATTTTGCTCCGCCCGACGCCACCCACCGTGTTGAAACTTCCGCCAACCAGGATCTTTCCATCCGATTGCAACACGACGCTATTCACGTCACCGCTCGCATTGGGGTTGAAACTGGCGTCGAGCGTACCGTCCGCATGGAGCCGGGCGATGCGATTGCGCGATGTGCCACTGACGCTGGTGAAGAAACCGCCGATCAATATCTTTCCGTCAGACTGCATCGTTGTGCAAAGCACCAGGCCATTGACGTCAGGATTGAACCCGGCATCGAGCGTGCCGTCGGGCTGGACGCGGGCGAGGCTGTTGCGCGGCACGCCACCCATGGTCGTAAACTGGCCGCCAATCACGATCTTTCCGTCAGCTTGGACGGCAGTGCTATAAACAATGCTGTTCGCATCGGGATTGAACCCGGCATCAACAGTGCCATCGGCATTGAGCCGGGCGATCCGATTGCGCGTCACACCGCCCACGCTGGTGAAGAAGCCACCGATCACAATCTTCCCATCAGGCTGCACCGAAGTGCTGCGAATGAACGCATCCACCCCGGCGTTGAAGCCAGTATCGTTGCCGAACGGCATAATGATGAACAGTATGGTGTCCTGGACGCTCAGGCTGGGTGTGCCGTTGTCCGTGGCCGTGAGCGTGATCACGTATTCACCGGCCAAAGTCGGCGCGCCCGAAAAGGAGAAGGTCTGCGGATCAAATGTGATTCCCGGCGGCATTCCTGTGGCAGAGTAAGTGAGCGTCTGACCGGCATCTGGTTCAATAAACGTGTTGGCTGCCGGGCTGTATTAGAACCCGCTGCCAAATGGACCAGTGATGGAGTCGGGCAACGAGTTGCCAATCACCGGCGGATGATTCACCGGTAGGACATTGATGCTCACCGTGGCGTTGGCTGCGGAGTATTGGACCGCGTCATTGGGAGTGAAAGTTGCAGAAAGCGTCTGAGCATTCCCCAACGGAAGCACGGTGCCGACGGGGGGATTGTAATTGAAGGTGCCGGCCACGGGCGAGCCGTTGAAGGATGCGGTGGCATTCAACTGTGTTCCGTCCAGAGGTGTTCCATTGATGATGTCCGCTGGGTTGGCCCAGTTGATAACCGGCATTTTCGGAATTGGACGCAGGACAAGTTTGAAAAGCACCGAGTGATCCTGTGGTCCACCCCTCCATGTGGAGCCATAGATCGAGCCCTCCGACCCAACCACCATCGTCCCGCGCGGATAATAGCCATCCGTGCCGTTGAAATCATGGAGTTTGGTGAAATTACCGTTGGTCTCCAGCTTGAATAGCGTACCGTAGTTATCGGTGCCGCCATTCCCCGCAGCGCCATACAAAGCCCCATCCGCCCTCACCACCAACGCGCTTGCTGGACCGGCACCGTCTGTACCGTTGAAATCATGGAGTTTGGTGAAATTACCGTTCGTCTCCAACTTGAAGAGCGTGCCGAAGCCACCGTAAAACGTCCCATCGCCGTAGGCACCGCCTGAATAAGTCGAGCCATACAGAGCTCCGTCCGGTCCCACGACAAGCCCACCCTCGGGGTCAGTACCGTCCATCCCGTTGAAAACATGGAGTCTGGTGAATGAGCCGTCGGTTGCCACCTTGTAGAGCGTACCGTTGCCACCATCGAGGCTGACTGCCGAGCCATACAGAGCTCCGTCGAGGCCCACGACCAGAGCGCTCCGTGGCTCCGCGCCGTCGGCCACACTGAAATCATGGAGTTTGGTGAACACACCGTTGGCCTCCAACTTGAACAGGGTGCCGAGATCATTGGCACCTCCACTCCTCGTTGAGCCATACAATGCTCCGTCCGGACCAACGACCAGTGGTGCTACCTCTGGATGACTACCATCGACACCCGTGAAATCATGGAGCTTGGTGAACGTGCCGTCGTCCGCCAGTTTGAAAAGGGTTCCGTGGCCGCCGTAGAATGTCCCATCGCTGCTCGTGCCACCAGCCGCGGTCGCTCCATACAAGGCTCCCGTCGGTCCGGCGGCTAACGCCGCAATCGGGTGAGCTCCGTCGAAGCCGTGGAATTCATGGAGGTTTGTAAACGTGCCATTGCCCTCAAGCTTGAAAAGTGTGCCGAGGTTGCCGACGCCTCCAAACTCCGTGGAGCCATACATGCTTCCATCCGTTCCTGCTGCCAGCGCGCTTCGTGTGCTGGCGACTGAGGCGGCGCTGAAATCGTGGAGCTGAGTGAACGTGCCGTTCGTTTCGAATTTGAAAAGCGTACCAGCGTCTGCAGCCCCGCCATTCTCAGTTGAACCATACAAAGCCCCGTCTGCTCCCACCACCATCGCCGCCAGTGGATAGGAACCTGGATGGGCATTGATGCCATCATAGAAATCATGGAGCGATGTGAATATTCCGCTGGTATCTAACTTGAACAGTGTGCCGAAGCCGTTCTGTCCACCTTCGTTGGTCAAGCCGTACAGAGTTCCATCCGCTCCAACCACCAGCGCCGACAGTGGATTGAAACCGTCACCGCCACTGAAATCGTGGAGCTTGGTGAAGGTGCCGCTGATCTCCATTTTAAACACCGTTCCTTTTCCGTGGAGGCCTCCGCGGGGTGTCGATCCATACAAAGCACCATCAAGACCTGCCGCCAGCGCTGGCTCCGGTCCGGATCCGTTGGTGCCGTTGAAATCATGGAGCTTGGTGAAGGTGCCGTTCACCTCCAGCTTGAAGACCGTGCCGTGGCCGCTATTGAGCGTTCCATCGCTGCTCAGTCCTCCGTGCCCCGTCAACCCATACATGGCTCCATCAGATCCCATCACCAACGCCGCATTAGGATGAGACCCATCGAGACCGTAAAATTCATGCAGCTTGGTGAATGTTCCATTGGTTTCCAACGTGAACAAGGTGCCGTGGTCATCGGCGCCGCCACTCACCGTCGAGCCATACAAGGCACCGTCTGAACCAACCACCATCGCCTTCGTTGGAACTGCCCCGTCGATACCGTTGAAATCGTGCAGGTGCATGAACGTGCCATTGGGCTGAAGTTTGAACAGTGTACCAAAACCAGCGGCCCCACCTTGAAACGTTGAACCATACAAAGCTCCGTCTGGCCCGACCACCATCGCTGAGTTCGGATAGCGCCCGTCAGTACCGTTGAAGTCATGAAGCTTGGTGAACGTACCGTTGGCCTCCAACTTGAAAAGGGTTCCGGCATCGGCAGTGCCACCTTGCGATGTCGAGCCATACAAGACCGCGTCTGATCCCAACACGAGTGCCTCTCTTTCCGGTCGAGCCCCATCGGCACCATTGAAATCATGGAGTTTGATGAATGTTCCATTGACCGCAATCTTGAACAGGGTTCCTCCTCCATGAGTGCCGCCTGTCGGAGTCGAGCCGTACAAAGCTCCATCCGCTCCAACAACCAGTGGCGCGAACGGGTACTTACCTGTCAAATCCTGCGCCGCAAACGCCTTCACCGTCAGGACCGAGGGGGGCGTGACACTCGATTCCGGCGGTGTCCAGTCCGCAATGGTCCGCCCGACAAATCCTGGCAGGCCGATCATCAGCAGCACCGGTAACAGCGCCGAAAGCAAACGTTCAACCACATCGCTGGGCGAGGGTTGGAAAAGAGTCATCTTGGAGGCGATGTGCATAGATTGAGCAGATTGGGTCCATTGAACGCATCACGAGTTAGCAGGAACGGAAAGTTTACCGCTAGGGACATTTGCCTCTAATTCGTCGGAAGCCCGGTTTTCACACTTCCGTCAGGTTGGCCACACGAGTACCTTGCCGCATCATGCAGCGTGAACCACTGCCGCGTTCCCAAAATCCGCCCGGTGCTCAAGCCGTCCGGGATGGCGCGCTGCCGGAACTGCGTCACTACTGGCTGGCCTTCGTGCTGGGATTCGCGGGCTTGATTGTCAGCATGGTCGCTGGCTGGCAGATGAACCACTGGGCACGGGACCGGGACACGGAACGGTTCGTCGCCGAATGCCGCCTGATCGCAGGGATGATCCAGCAGAAGATGGAGCGCTACGAATCGGCGCTGGCGCGGCTGCGTGACGTCTGCGCCCAGCACGGTGGCGAAGTTCCCACTGCCGTGTGGAATGCCTGGATCGGCCATATCCTGGACACGGGGATCAATTATCCGGCCTTGCGGGTCGCGGCCGTGGCTTCCAAGCAAACCAACACACCAGCGGGTCCCGAACAGACAAACGGGACCGCCGCGATCCGGCTGCCGGTATCGCAGGTCAGTTCCCAGGATTTGCATGAGGCGCCTCCAAGGGGAGCGGACCTTGCGCAGGAGGGACCGACGCGTCCGTCCTTCGTGCCGGCGTTGGACGAGTCCTTCGGCTGGGTGAGTCCGCGGGTCTGGCGGGTGCCAAGGCGGGGCGGGGCCATAACGGACGGCATCTGGTTCGCGATTCCTTTGCGGGCCGATGCGTTGTCGAAATTCATCGCGTGGCAGAACCGGGGGGAGACCGATGAGGCGCGCGTGCGCAGGCGGCGTGCGGCTCGAGCCGAGCAGGCGACCGGGGTGCTGGTGGCGTTTCTCAGCGGGGACCGCTTTCTCGCTGAATACAATTCGACCAACAGCCCAAAGCCGGTGCAAGTGCGGCTCTTCACCAGCCGGGAACCCGATTCCAATCAGTGGCTCAACCCCTCCCAGCCTCCGCCGTCCGCGCCCCTCTTCACCTACGATGAGATCATGCCGTGGTACGGCCGGCGCTGGCTCGCGCGGTTTTCGAGCACGCCGGTGTTCGAAGCCGGCTCCATCCGCTACCGGGCCTGGTTGGTGGGATGTATTGGCGCTTTGCTGAGTCTGGGCACGGCCTCGGCCATCGCGTGGCAGACACGCGCGCGCTGGCGTGAGGTCGCGCTGGCCTCGCAGCTCCGAGAAGCGCTCGGACGGCAGGAGCGGCTCAGTCGTGATCTGCACGACGGCACGCTGCAATCCGTCTATGGCGTTGGCCTGGGGCTGCAACGGGCGCAACGGCTGCTGGCAAAACGGCCGGACGCCGCCGCCGGACAGCTCGCGGACACGACGCTCGGGCTGCAACGAGTGGTGGGAGAGCTGCGCAACTTCATTCGCGAAACCGATCCCGCAGCCCATGAAGAGGTGCCGCTCGGCGAAGCATTGCAGGGGGTGGTCTCCCATTTCAAATCCGCCTCGGAAATGGAGTTGCAACTCGATGTGACTCCCGGCGCCGATCATGAACTCACAGCCGCGCAATCGCTCCAGTTGCTCAACATCGCCCGAGAAGCGTTGAGCAACAGTGTCCGACACAGCCAGGCCCGTTACGTGCGTATCACGCTGAGTCAATCGTCCGGCTCCATCCGGCTGGAAGTGGCGGATGACGGGCATGGCTTTGATCCGGAGGAGGCGCAGCGCGACGGTCGGGGACTATCCAATCTGGTGGCACGCGTGAGCGAGTTGGGCGGCGTCCATCGTTGGGAAACGTCCGCCGGCCAGGGTTCCCACCTCATTGTCGAGGTGCCCAAATGACCGACGCCAAAGGACAATTTCGCATCCTTCTGGTGGATGACCACGCGGTCGTCCGGGTGGGGCTTCGAAATCTGATCAATGATGAGACAGACCTTCTCGTGGTGGGCGAAGCCTCGAGTTGCGCGGAAGCCTTGCGGCTGGCAGCGGAGATTGATCCCAAAGTGATCGTGCTCGACATGCGTCTGCCCGATGGCTCAGGCGATGAAATCATTGACCGGCTCAAGCGCGTGGCGGTCAACGCGCGCGTGCTGGTGCTGACGTCCTTCGCGGATGACACACTGCTGCTGTCCGCGCTCAGGGCCGGGGCAGACGGTTATCTGATGAAGGATGTCGCGGAGGCGGACTTGATCGGAGCCATCCGCAAAATCGCAATTGACGCAGTCGTGACGCCTCGGCCCGACGGATCCTCCGCGCGGAAGACTCCATCCGTGGCCTCGTCACCGGCCAGTTTGACCGGGCAGGAGCGCCGCGTTTTCGAGCTGGTCGGGCGGGGGCACTCCAACCGGGAAGTGGCTGATGCCACGGGATTGACCGAGAAGACCGTGCGAAATTATCTGAGCCGGGTCTTCGACAAGCTGGGCCTGCGCCGACGCTCGCAAGTTGTCGCTCTCTTTCTGGGGAGCCAGTCCTGGCGGAAATAAGCCTGGAAACAACAGCACATCCAACGACCCGCGATGATTACTGAGGAGACCGTGGGATAGGCTACGAATGATGGCGAGCGCCACAGATGCAGATGCGAGGCGGTTATCCCCCGGCGCTGGCCATCGCGAACAACTCCGATCGCGCCCACTGGTTTTCCGCCTACGTCCAGACTTACCTGGAGCGCGATCTGCGCCAGTTGAGCGCCGTCTCCAGCCTGCCGGACTTCCAACGCGTGATGGCGCTGGCCGCTCACCGCACGGGCCGGCTGCTGAACCAGGCGGATGTCGCCCGCGACGCCGCGCTCACGCACCCCACCACCCACCGCTATTTGAATCTGCTGGAAACCGGGTGCCTCGTCACGCGCATCCGGCCCTACGCCACCAATCCCAATGTGGCCCTCGTCAAAACCCCCAAGCTGCTCTGGACCGACTGTGGACTCGCGGCGTCGCTGGCCGGCATCAAGGCACCGGCGGAGGCCACGGCCCGTCCCGACTCGGGCTTCTGGCTGGAACAAACCCTCTACCAGACCCTGCAAACGTGGCGCGCCCTGGCCCCCCTCCAGCGCAAGCTCCATTTCTGGCGCGCCCGGCCTGCTCACGAAGTGGATTTCATTCTCGAACAAGATGGAAAACTCGTGGCTTTGGAAATCAAGTCCGGCAGCGCCGTGACCAGTTCGGATGCGGCTGGCATCCGGGCGTTTCGTGATTCGCTCAAGAAGAATCAATCCCTCGTGCGGAGCGTCGTGCTGCACGCAGGCCAGGCGCGCCCGCTGGACACCGACATTTTCGCGCTACCGTGGAGCTGGATGGTGCCGGCTGCAGTTTGACGGACGCCGGCCTCGGACACGGGAGGCTCACATGGAACGTTCCAGACAGCCCGCTGCGGTGCTGCTCCGACCTCGCCGCATTGCCCCACTCACTGCAGCACCCCATGCAACTCATGTCATCTCTCAGGCACGCGGTCCGGCGCATCGTCGCGGTTGCGATCGGAGATGAATTGGAGTTGCCGTGGTCAGCTCACCCTCACGCCGCAGAATCCGATGTGACACCGGAAATCCGATTGTAGCGGTCAGACCATTATGCTAGGAGAGAACCATGCCATTTTCCCAACGAGTCGTTTGGGCTTTGTTGTCGGGTGTTCTTTGGCTGGCGTCTGGCCACTCTGCTCAGGCGCAACTTCGGTTCGAACCCCTGATGTTCGAGGCGCGGCAGCCCAAACTGTCCTTGCTCGGGCAGAGCGGGACGAACTACGTGATCGAATCCTCCGTCAACCTCACCCATGGGTCGTTTCTCTTTTCCGGTGTGGCAACCAAGCTAACCCCGGATGTCGTTCACAGCGTTTGGCCGAGGGAGGCACCTATGATGAACCGAGGAGCTTGAATGAATTCAAAGGCGATTGTCCTCAATCTCTCGTTCGAGGGAGTCAGTATCCTTTGGCACCTATTCTCCGCTATCCCGGCGGCAATACTGCCAAGACTGCGGGATAGACTACGAATGACGGGGAGCGCCACGGGCGCAGGTGCGAGGCGCGAACGCGGAAAGATGCACGCAGCGGCCTCTGACCAAGAGAGCAACGAAGCAGATGCGCCCGTGCCGGCGCCGAGATTTGTAGCATATCCCGCAGTCTTGGCAGTAAAGGCGCAGATGCATCCTGAAAAAGCGATCCGCCCCGGATCGGTGGCGATGGTCGTCGTCTGCTGCCTCACTTTCGCTGAATTGGGTGTGACCTGTCGTGGCGCCGAAAACTCTTTCGTAGTCCGTCCTGGGGAGTTGTCCGAAACACGGAAAATAACGGCCACCCATTTGCCGTTCGGATTGTCGCCTGCCCCGAGTGCGCTTGAAATCAGCCAGGCACAGATTTTCGACGTGCCGCTGGTCCCCAGTCGGGAACCAACATTGGAAGAGAACCAGGCTTTGGTCGCGGCGTTGGAGCAATTCGGGCAACGCACCGTGCGCGATGATTTTTCCAGTCTCACGGAATGCCTCTCCCGGAATCCGGACTCGCCGTGGGCGCTGGCACTGGAGACCCAGTTGGGCAACGAGTACTACCGGGTGGCCCGCTATTCAAAAGCCATCGAAGCATGGAAGAACGCGTGGAACGCGAACAAAACGGCCACCGACGATCCGACGCGGGTGACGGCGCATCGCGCTGCGAGCGAACTCGCAATGATGTACACTTCGCTGGGCCGCATTCCGGAACTCCGCGCGCTGCTCGCGGAAATCGAGAACGGGCCATCTCGTGACTTGGTTTCACGCAAACTGAAATCCGCCCGCGACGGCTTATGGACGATGGAACACCGGCCAGAAGTCGCTTTTCGCTGTGGTCCGATGGCGTTGGATCGCATTTGCGCGGCGACGGACCGCACCAAAGCGGGCAATCAGTTGATCCAGGATTCGCAGTCCACAACCAACGGCTTCTCGGCGAGACAAGTCGCCGAACTGTCACGCCAGCTTGGAATGAATTGCCAGGTTGCGTTCCGAAGTTCCGGCGCGGAGATCATTCTGCCGGCGGTCGTCCATTGGAAAGTTGGACATTATGCCGCGATGATTGCCCGCGACGGCAACCTGCTGCGCACGGAGGATCCGACGTTTCCCAACAAGACCTGGTTTTCCGACAACGCGCTGGACGAGGAAGCCAGCGGTTATTTTTTGGTGCGCCCTGGACCCTTACCGTCCGGATGGCGTGAAGTGTCCGACGCGGAAGCCGACCAGGTTTGGGGTAAGGGACCTACCAATCAGTGTTACGAAGACGCTGAGTCGGGACTCGACCACAAACTCAAGGTTTGCCGCGCTCCGGGGAAAGGCATGGCCGCCTGGAACATCAACTTGCTACTCGCCAGCCTGCATTTTGAAGACACCCCGATTGGGTACACTCCCCCGCTTGGCCCCGCGATTGATTTCACGGTTTCATTCAATTCAGCCGCTCTCCGAGGACTTGCTTCAGGTCCGCCCTACTCGCACATCGCCCCGGATTGGCGAATCAACTGGATGGAATATGTCACGGACGATCCCATGAATCCCGCTGGTGATATTCGGTTGACCGGGGGCGAAGGCGGAGCGCTGACGTTCACGGATTTCAATTCCACAAACCAGGTCTTCCGAAACCTTTTCCGCAACCGGGCGAACCTCGTTCGCTTCGACACGAATGGTTACGAATTGCGTTACCCGGATGGTTCGAAAAAGATTTTTGGCCTGCCGGACGGCTCGGTCGGCACGGCGCGAAAGATTTTCATGACCGCAGTGGTCGATCCCGCGGGAAATGCCGCGACGATCCAGTACGAGTTCCCGGGAAAAATCACGAGCATCACCGACGCCATTGGACAGAAAACGCGGCTCTTCTATGAATCTGTCGTTACCAACCTCTTCCTCGTTGGCGGCACCGGCCCCGCCACATTTACTACCAATATCTTCACGAACACCTTTCTGGTGACGCGAGCGATGGATCCGTTCGGCCGGACCGCGACGTTTCAGACTGCGTCTGGAGGCAACGGTACCACGTTCATTTATTTGACGAATATCATCGATTCGATCGGGCTTAGTTCGAGTTTAACCGGGGGCACCGGGCAGCATTTCGGCTTGGGGATTTAAGTGATCACGACACCTTACGGGCGAACTGAGTTTCGGCCAGGTAATTATCTCGGAAGTTATCGCGCCAATTGGATGGAGGTCACGTATCCCAATGGCGAGAAGGAACGGGTCGAGTACTCGGAGAAGGCGCCGGCGCAAGTCTTCCGGACCGAACCACTCGGCATTGTCCCCAAGAATATGCAAGTTCGGAACCTCTTCATGTACGCACGCAACACCTACCATTGGGATCGCAAAGCTTATGCGGCTGGCTACGCGCCGAATGATTACTCCAAAGCGCGGATTTATCACTGGACCCACGGGTCCGACTACTTCACCGCCTCGCCCATTCTGGAGAGCGTCAAACAGCCGTTGGAACATTGTGTCTGGTTCAATTACGAGGGACAGGTCAATGCGACTTTCGTCGGCACCTCCGATCAGCCAACAAAAATTGGCCGCACGCTGGAGGACGGCACCACCCAGCTCTACCAATTCGAATACAATTCCTTGAGCAATCCAACCAAAGCGATTGATCCGCTTGGACGCGAACTCACCTTTGTTTACGCCACGAATGAAATCGACTTGATCGAGGTCCGACAGACTCGCGCCGGGCAGAACGAATTGCTCTTTAGCGCGACTTACAACGGGCAGCATCGGCCATTGACGATATCCGACGCTGCCCGTCAAACGACTGGCTACAGCTACAATTCGCGCGGGCAGGTGTTGAGTGTCACCAACGCGCTGGGACAAGTAACGATATTTGCCTACGATACTAATGGTTATTTGCTCGCGGTCGATGGCCCGCTGCCCGGCCCGAGCGACACGAGCCGCTTCACTTATGACAGCATAGGCCGGTTGCGAACGGCGAGCGATGTGGAGAGCTACACGTTGACGTTTGATTACGACGGGCTTGATCGTCTCACGCGAGTTACGTATCCCGACGGCACGTACGAAGAGATCACTTACAACCTGCTCGATGCTCAAGTGCTGCGCGATCGCGCCGGCCGGGAAACCCGGCTGACTTACGACAGCCTTCGGCAGTTGATCGCGGTCGAGGATCCGCTCGGACGAATCAGGCGTTACGACTGGTGCGGCTGTGGCGGTCTGAGTTCCATCATCGATCCAATGGGCCGGATGACTTCCTGGATTCGGGACTTTCAGGGACGCGCCACGGCCAAGATCTATGCGGATGGCTCACAAGTGCGGTACGATTACGACACGGCCACCGGCTGGTTGAAGTCGATTCGCGATGAGCAAAATCAGGTTACGAGGTTCGATTACTACCTCGACGGAACTTTAAGGCAGAAGCGGTATTTGAACGCGCTCATCGCCACACCCGCCGTAAAATTGACCTACGATCCAAATTATCGAAGGGCACTCACCATGGAGGACGGAACGAACCTCACGACTTACAGTTATCATCCGATTACTGGAACTCCCTCGCCGGGCGCGGGAAAATTGGCCTCCGTGGATGGTCCATTGCCGAATGACACGATCACGTTCGCTTATGACGAGCTTGGCCGTGAAGCCGTCCGTAGCATCAACGGGATCGGCCTTCGGCGCACTTGGGACGCTGCGGGACGGCTGACGCAATTGACCAACTTCTTGGGAGCGTTCGGTTTTACTTGGGACGGCGCCAGTTCCAGGTTGGCAGCGATGACTTTCCCGAACGGCCAACACTCCACGTTTAATTACTTTCCCAATTTGAAGGATCGCCTCATTCAGCAGATCACTCACCTCAAGCCCGATTCCAGTCTGCTTTCACGCTTCACCTACGATTACAATTCCGCTCGCCAGATCACGGATTGGGGACAGGAGCGCGCTGGCGCGAAAGCGATCACGTACCACTTCGACTATGACAACGCTGATCAATTGACCAACGGCGTCGGTACTCAGGGCGGCGTGATGATGGCTTCGTTCGTGTATGCTTACGATGGCGCGCAGAATTTGAAGAATGAAACGGCTAACGGCACCGCGCGAGCATTCTCTTACAACACGCTCAATGAACCAGCCTCAGTCGCCAACGATGTGCATCCACCTCGCACCTACGAATGGGACGCCGAGCATCGCCTCACCGCATTTAACCAGGGCACGCATCGAACGGAGTTCAGTTACGACGGCTTCGGCCGCCGTACGCGAATAGTTGAAAGGGAAAATGGCGCAACCGTCAGCGATCGGCGCTACGTTTGGTGCGGATCCGAGTTGTGTGAAGAACGAGATGCGAACGGCACGGTGGTGTTGAAGCGGTTCGATCCGTTCGGGGTCCAGATTGGCACGCAAGCTGGCCCGCCACCGGGGAATTATTTTTACACCCAGGATCACTTGTCCTCCATCCGCGAATTAACAGATTCACTGGGACAACCGCGAGCCGTTTACGATTACACGCCTTACGGAAAGCGAACGCGCATTTCCGGCAATCTTGATTCTGATTTCGGTTTTACCGGCATGTATTTTCACCCGCCGAGCGAATTGAACCTGACTTTGTATCGGCCCTACGATGACAACTTGGCGCGCTGGCTCAGCCGTGATCCTGCCGGTGCTTTGCGGGCGAATCTTTACGCCTACGCTCGTGGCAACCCCATCAACCTGGTGGATCGTTTGGGTCTGGATGAGTCCCGGCCAAATTTGCTCGAAGTGGACACGGGCAACAAGACTGCCAATTCTTTCTTCGGAAAACTCAAATGGCTTTGGGACAAGACTCCCTGGGCCAAAAAGACCACCAAACCAGCTGAGAACTTTTACAAAAAGATCGAAACGGGGATCGAAATTTACAATGACGTCAACAAAGTCAGCGAGCTGGCAGGCGGTTGCGACACCGGGAGCGATGGTTCGAATCAACCGTCCTGGAATGAATTAAAGAACTCCGGAAAAGAGGGGGCCGAGATTTTTAAGACATTGAATAAATGGCTGAAGCGATTGACGGGCGACATTCCGGGTTCGCAGGTGGTGACCGGACCAGCAACCGAGTTGGGAGAGCAAATCCTCGACACGGGCATCCAGCACATCGAGGAATCGCACGGACTCCTTGGTGGAAAGAGTGAGTCAGGCCAAGCGGTACAGCGCATTTTGTCTGGGCGCGAGGATTGAAAGGACGCGCCAAATGATCTCATGTTCTCATTCAAACATCCGATTGACGCGATCAGCCAACTTGTTCCTGCTGATGCTGCGATTGGCACTCTGCCTTTCCGCCACCACACGTTTAGCCGATGCGCAGCAAGTCTATCTCAGCAGCGATGCCTCTGGAAATCTCCTGCAAGTTTACAGCCGCAATATTCCGGCCTTGGCAATCGTTCGACTTCCGTTGTCGAGGCTCGCGGCGGTTGGCGATTCCGTGAGCCTTTCTGTCCTTGCCCAAGGATCCCTGCCGTTGAGTTATCAATGGCAGCTTAACAGCAACAACATTCCAGGTGCTGCCGCTGATACGCTCCTATTGACCAACCTCACGCTCGCCGATTTCGGCGCCTACCGCGTCATCGTCAGCAACCCCTTGGGTTCCGTCACCAGCGGCAATGCCTTGCTGCAACTGGATTCCGACCGCGACGGCATGGCGGACTCGTGGGAAATCACCTACTTCCTGAGCATCACCAATCGCTCCGGCATCGAGGATTTCGACGCGGATGGCGTTACCGAGCGCAATGAATTTCTCGAGGGCACGCATCCACGGTTCGCCAGTGTGGTGAATCCACGGCTGACGATCCTCAGCGACCGCGGCGAAGTTTTTGTCACGCCCAGCGTCCCGATCTTCACGAACGGCCAAGTGGTGACCTTGACGGGCGTTCCCGATTCCGGTCTGCAGTTCCTCGACTATCTCGCGGGCGCGAGCGGAGCCATTTATAATCTGCGGACGAACCCGGCTTCCATTCGACTGACCAGTTCGCTGACGGTGCGCGCCATGTTTGGACTTCCCCTTTCCACCGCCCTGGACGTGACCAACACCTGGCGCCTTGATGAAGGGGGCTGGTTCGGCCAGACGAATATCACGCATGATGGTGTGGATGCTGCGCAGTCGGCGCGTATGTTGGGTGTTACTGACGCGTGGCTGGAGTTGTCGAACGTGGTGCTGAACGCCGAAGGCACGATCACTTTTTGGTGGAAAGTGGATGGCTCTCCCGCAGACCGATTGCGATTTTATCGGAACAACCTGCTGCGCACCGGCGAAATCGGCACCAACACGAATTGGCAGTTGCGGACCTACTATTTGCCCGCGGGGAACAATCTTGTTCGATGGGTTTACCTGAAAGTCAGCGATGAAGTCTCGGAGTATAATGGCCTCTTTTACGCGCCCTTGGACGCCGGCTGGGTGGATCAAGTTACGTACGCAGTCTGGCCCGATCCGTTGCGGGACAGCGATGCCGACGGAATGCCGGACATTTGGGAGTTTCGGTATTTCGATGGGATCGGGCAGGCGCCAAATGGTGATTACGACGGCGATGGAATTTCCAATCTCGACGAATACCGCGACGGAACGGATCCCGGCAACATCGTCTCATATCAACCGCGGCTCACCGCCATCGTCACCGGCAGCGGCGGCACAGTCGCGCGCACGCCGGATCTCCCGAAATACACAATCGGCCAAAGGGTACAGCTTCAAGCCGTGCCCGATCCCACGAACTACTTCGTGATTTGGGATGGCGCCGTCGCCGGCACGAATACGACGAACAGCCTCTTAATGAACGGTAACAAGACCATCACGGCCGTGTTCGGTTCGCCGCTGCCCGTCGCACTCGAAACACCGGCTCTCACGTGGACGCGCTTCGGCAACATCGGGTGGTTCGGGCAGACGAACATCACGCACGACGGCGTCGATGCCGCGCAGTCCGGACCAGTCGGTTTCAATCAACAAAGCGGAATGGAAACCAGCATGAATGGACCGGGCACGCTTACGTTCTGGTGGAAGGCATCTTCTCGCACAGACGTTAGCTTCGCGCGGTTCCTTATCGATGGCACTGAGCAGCCGGGAGCGATTTCGGGAGAAACTCCGTGGCGAATCCAGTCTTACTATCTTACGCCCGGCAGCCATACGCTCCGCTGGGTGTACACGAACAGCACCTTGAACTTCTCGATCACCAATGGCGTTTGGGTCGATCAAGTCAGCTTCACTGCGGGCACCATCGCGCCCACGATTTACGGTCAACCCGTAGATTTTGTTGCGCCCCAGGGCACCAGTGCGTTTTTCAGCGTGATGACGGGAGGCACGCCGCCACTCTACTATCAATGGTTCCGCAATGGCGTGAGTCTCGGTGCTGCGGGAACCAATGCGATCTTGTCACTCACGAGTATTTCCGCAGCGCAAGCGGGTTCTTATTCCGTGCAGGTCAGCAATGCCGTGCAGAAAGTGACGAGCGCCGATGCAACGCTCACGGTCCTTCCCGTTCCTCCCGCAAACGACAATTTTTTGAGCCGCACGCCCTTGATCACGGCTACCACCGCGCTTGGTTACACGGTTGGTGCGACAAGAGAGGCGGCTGAACCCAAACACGCATCCACGAGCGGCGGGCGATCCATCTGGTGGTCGTGGACTGCGCCTTCAACCGGGAATTTTCAAGTGCAGGTAACTGCCACAAATCTTGCTTCTCTGGTTGCCGCAGTCTATGTCGGCAACGCAGTTGGTGCTCTGACCGAAGTGGAGAGTGGCCTCGGAACGTCCGTTCCTGCGAATGGGATCAATCTCTCGACGATCGTCTTCACTTTCCCCGCGGTTGCCGGGAGGAGTTACGCTGTCGTGGTGGACCAGGGCGGGGGCGTCGCCGGATTCGTCACCGTCTCGGTGAACCCGACTGGCACGCTGGCTTTGGGAAACTTCAATTTCAACGCAGCAGGATCCTTCGGTTTCTCGTTCTCCGCGCCGGCAGGCGCTCGCTACGAAATCCAAGGCTCGAACGACCTGATCACGTGGACGACATTGGATGCCGGAATCGTGCCGCCGAATGGGCTTATTTCCTTCACGGACGCCATCTCAAGCAGCCAGGCTTCCCGTTTCTACCGTGTCGTGCTTGTCCCCTGACTTGATCCGCACCGGAGCGAATCATCGCGTGTTCGCGAGGTCGTTTCACCGTCCAGTCGAACACTGTTCTGGTCTCAACTGATTCTGCTTCGTGACTTGGTGACTTGGTGGTTCACCGAACTGAGAACAGAATTTTGTGAGAACAGAATTTCGTTGCAAATCACCGCGCCTCGCGGGCTACCTGCACAGCGAGCTTTTCCAAATCAATCTCCGCACCCGGTGCGGGAAACGGGTGCGGCAGCAGATACCAATCCTCCGTGAACGAAGCCGAACCTCCGGGCGGGATGTTGTTGCGCGGACCGTGCGGCTCCAGCTCGCAAGCCGGGATCTGCGAAGCCTTCGGATACCAGAAGCAAAGAGTCAGACCGGCGATTTCAGGATAGACGCCGTCCGGCGGCGAAGGGTAACGCTTCACGAACGCCTGACCATGCGGCATCAGGTATACAAACCAGCCGGCATTCGAATCGAAACCCAGCTTCGCCTGGCGTGTCGGGCCGAGTACTTCAAGAAACTTGTCATGCCGCCGGACGTTCGGATCGGTGGGATGCGTGAGAATCCCTCCCTGATCATACATCACCCACCCGTTGGGAAAACGCTGCGTTTCCAGCGTGAGCGGCACCACGCCGATGCCGCCATGCACCGCAAACGTGCGACTCCAGTGCGACCAATGTTTCGTCTCTTTCGACACGTTACGAATGATCTGAGTACACGCCAGGTGCGTGGTCTTGGCATCGAGACGGAATTCGCGAATGAGTTGCACGCCGGTCGATTCGTCCGGCTGGCTGGTCAATCGCACGGCGCGCGGCCCGATGGCCTCGGCCTGCCATGCTCCGCTCCAGAGCTTGTCGCGCCTGGGAATGATATACTCCGGTCCGATGTCGAATCGGCCCGCGCTGTCCGGCGAGCGAGGCCCGCCTGGTGTACCCCATCTGGCCTCCGCCGGGTCAAGGTAGAGCGCGTTGATCCCCTTGAAAGCATACTCCAGCACACGCCCGCCAACTTGATGGCAAAGCGTGACCCGCGTCTCGGAGTTCGAAAGCTCAAAGCAATCGGGGTAGTTCAACACTTTGACCCGCCGCACACCCTCTGGCAGCTCGGCGGCGGACACGCTGACGACGAGGCTGAGGAAGACGGCCAGACAGGTGGTGCGCATGAAAGGATAGAACATTGTCCAGAAGGTCTCGGTCAATAGCGTCGTTAACTGATGAAAAAGCAGAACAGAAAACTCGGATGAAAACATGCGGTGCCTCCCGGAGTCGTCGGCAACGATATGACCTCAAGACCGGACGCGGCCGAGCGTGGTGCCAGAGCGCGGAATTTATTCTGCAGGGAGGTGCGAGTCCTCCGGACCCTGGATGAGAACACGGCGCGGCTCGGTTTCCACGATCCTGCGGAATGAATTCCGCGCTCCACTACCGCCAGCTTGTGAATGAACGAAAAGCATGGGCACCCATGAGGCAGTTACTGAGGAGACCGTGCGATAGGCTACGAATGATGGCGAGCGCCACAGATGCAGATGCGAGGCGCGAACGCGGGAGGATGCCCGCAGCGGCCTCCGACCAAGTGAGCAACGAAGCAGGTGCGTCTGTGCCGCCGTCAAGATTTGTAGCCTATCCCACAGTCTCCTCAGTAAAAGCGTGTGAGGGCCGGAGCGCCGTAATCCTTGCGGCGCTCCCAGATCTGACCGGGTTCCTCCCCCATTCAGTTTCCATCACGCCCCGTCTGTCACGTTACATCCACGAGTTGTCGGTGGAGCGCGACTGTGCTGAAAGCCAGTCGCAGCAGCATCCCAGGCTCGATGTCACGCCAAACCTGCTGCGGCTGATGCTTCGCACACAACCGCGCTCCGGGTCTCCAACCAAGTTTAACCGACAACTTGTGGACGCACTGGTCTGCTACTTTACCAAAAAGCGCCATTGACGCCTGATGATCAGGACGTAGCCTTTGCCACTCGTCGCCGCAGGCAAATCCAATGCTCCGGCTCACGCGGAGTGCAGGACAGATTCTCCTCGCGCAGCGTCGGTCTTTCGTCGGCGAACAATCTTTTTTCATGCTTACAATTCGAGATCTGAAAATGACACTGGGCGGGCGCGTGTTGTTTGAGAACGCGACGTTCGGAGTGAACTACGGCGACCGTGTCGCACTGGTGGGGCCAAACGGCGCGGGCAAGACCACGTTGTTCTCCATCATCCTCAAACAGAAGCAGCCGGACTCGGGAAGCGTTGAGCGTGACGAATGGACGATGGTCGGTCATCTCCCCCAGGAAGCCGAGGCGCACGGCGATGAGACGATCCTGGATGTAGCCACGGGTCGAATGGATGAACTCCCGCGTTTGGAGAAACGGTTGCATGAGCTGGAGGCGGCGGGTGCCGTTTCCGACCCGGAATACTTGGAAGCGCACGCAAAGCACGACGCGCTCAATGATCCGCAGGTGGAAACCAAAGCGAAGAGGATGTTGAGAGGTCTGGGTTACCGGGACACAGACTTCAACCGGAAGGCGCGGGAGATGAGCGGCGGCTGGATCATGCGCGCACGGCTGGCGCGGCTGCTGGTGATCGCGCCGGACCTCCTGCTGCTGGACGAGCCGACGAATCACCTGGACCTGCTTGCGCTGCTCTGGCTGCAAAATTATCTGAAAAACTATTCCGGGGCGTTGCTCCTGATTTCGCACGACCGCCAGTTCATGGACGAAGTGGTGACCCAGGTGCATGAAATCTCGGAGAAGAAACTCATCGCCTACGCAGGCAATTACACGGACTACCTGCGGCAGCGGGAGGAGCGCTACGAACAGCAACTGGCGGCGCACAAAAATCAGCAGAAGGAAATCGCGGCGCTCCAGCAGTTCGCGGATCGTTTCCGGGCAATTCCATCCAAGGCCTCGCAGGCAATGAGCAAGCTCAAGCAGATCGAACGTCTGGAGCTGATCGAGAAGCCGATGCCCCCGCGCAAGCCGTTCCGCTTTCAAATCCCTCCGCCGCCACGCGGCGGGCAACGTGCCGTTTCCTTGAAGGGCATTGATATGGCTTACGGTGCGACCCAGGTTTACCGGGGCCTTGATCTGACCATTGAACGGGGAGAACGCACGGTTCTGGTCGGGCCGAACGGCGCGGGGAAATCCACGCTGCTTAAAATCCTGGCGGGCGTGGTGGAATTCCAGAAAGGCGAGCGTGACCTGGGACACAACGCCAAGATCGGTTACTTCAGCCAGCATCGCGCGGACACCCTCGACCCTGAGAGGACCGTGCTTGAGGAGGTGCTGGCCAGTGCACCGGCAATGCGCGAGGATGAGGCGCGCGGCATTCTCGGTTCCTTCATGTTCCGCAAGGATGATATTTTCAAACCGACCAAAGTGCTGAGCGGTGGTGAGAAGAGCCGGCTGAATCTCGTCAAGTTCCTCGTGGACCCGCCGAACCTCCTGCTCATGGACGAACCCACCACGCATCTCGACATCCATACCGTCGAGTCGCTCACGCTGGCTCTGGAACGTTATGAAGGCACGCTGGTGTTCATCTCCCACGATGTCCATTTCATTCGCCACCTCGCGACCAAGGTATTGCACGTCAATGCCGGCCAGATCGTGCCCTACGTCAGTGGATATGACTATTTCCTGGAGAAGACGGGAACCGCTGATGACGCCCGCGCAGCGCTCACGGCAGCGTGAGAATCCGTCAATTCAAGCCTCAACCAAACCTGATGCGGCTTCAGGCGGACGGAAGATGAGCCTGCACGGCCGCAAGCAACACTGCGATCTGATCCACCTGCGCGTGAAGCGTTGGCCAGTCAGGATCGTCCAGGTCGAACCCGGGATAGCGATCTGTGAAATACACACCTACGAAAGCGCGGCAGAGAGGAATCGCCCTGGTTGCGAGCGGTGAACCAAATTCCTCCAGCGCATCTCCAAGCCGATTGAGATCGTGGGTCTTCTCCAACAGCCAGCCAAGCCGGATCAGTTCCGCCTTGGCGACTTTCTACACAATTTCCGCCATCCTGGCGCGGCAGGCGATGAAGCTGATTTCCTGCGCCAGCGCCGGCGCGATCATCTCCATGTCGCTTTGTGCCATCCACAGCCAGTCCGCCGGGATTCTTTGAATCCGTTTTACGAGGCAAGCAGCACTCCTTCCTTAAGAACCGTTCCAAAAAAAAGTCTCCGATGGCAATTTTCTCATCAAGACGGCGGGGTGTGATGGGCACCAAGGTCAATGATGGCTTGCCTCGGATGTCCCAGATTGCCCAGTGACATTTCTGAGCCGCCTGCAACTGCCGTTCCGCTCCGTCGGCCACGAGGCAGAGGTCCACGTCACTGTCCGGGTGGCTCTCGCCCCTCGCGTGCGATCCGAAAAGATACACCGCCCGCAGAGGCAGCGCACGGTCCATCGCCTCCAGGCAGCGAGCGAGCGTGTCCCTATGTGCGTCAAGACTAGACGGGAGGTTTTCCAGGAGCAGTTTCACCTGTGCAAAATTAGCAGAACGGATCCGGCAAGAGCAAGATTGGCGGCATTGACGAGAGCGGCTGGGCGTTCCCGCAACTCATTGGTTGTGCCAACCTGGAGGCAGAAGGTAGCGACTGAACTCCTGGCTTGTGATAGCGATGCTTCCAGCCAAGGAGAAGATTCCTAAAGAGTTCCGACACCTGCGTTTTCTAAGTTGATGCGACCTGCCGAAACAGCTACCCATCCGGATCATGAAATTTTGTATCCTCCTCATTCTGCTCGCTACGGCCTTCGTTGATGGGACTCACGCCGCTGCTCCCGCCTGGCCAATGTTCCGGGGATCGAATGCCTCAGGCGTGTCCGACTCGGCAAAGCCACCCATAAAAATCGGTCCAGGCGAGAACCCTTTGTGGACGATTGATGTTCCAGCATCGCCGTCTTCACCGTGCGTGTGGGACGACAGGATTTACCTCACGACCTTCGATTCAGGCCGGCTGCAATTGCGTTCTTACTCACGAAAGGACGGGCATCAGATGTGGATGCGGGTGGTTCAAGCGGAAAAGCTGGAAGAATTTCACGGCACGGAGGGCAGCCCGGCCGCCGCGACTCCGGCGACAGACGGCGAGCATGTCGTCGCCTATTTTGGTTCGGTGGGTTTGGTTTGTTACAACACGAATGGAAAAGAATTGTGGAGGCAGCCATTGCCGGTGGCCGACACTGCCGGTAATTTCGGTTCGGGAACATCACCGCTCATTCTTGGCGACAAGGTCATTCTCAACCGGGATCTCGCCCGCGCCGCTTCGATACTCGCGTTCGATTTGAAGACGGGCAAAAAACTTTGGGAAACGCCACGAGCCGACGCACCGACCAGTTACAGCACTCCGATGGTTTCGACTTTCAATGGCGTGACGGAAATCCTGATGGCGGGCTCGCTCTCAATACGCGCCTACGATCCTGCTTCTGGAGCGGAACGATGGGTCGTGCGCGGGCTTCCTTCCTACACCTGCACAACACCCGTAATCGGCGACGGCATGATTTTCTTCGCCGGTTGGTCGCCTGGTAAAAGCGATTCCCCATGGCCACCGTGGGCGAGCAACGTTGAAAAGATGGACAAGAACGGCGATGGAAAAATTGCCCTGGCTGAATTTTCGGGTGGACCGGTGTGGTTCAAGGCGCAGGACATCGACGGCGACGGTTGGTTGACGGAGCAGGATTGGAACAGCATCGGCGGGCTCATGAAACGAGGTGAGAATGTGCTGCTGGGAATCAAACCTGGCGGTCGCGGCGACGTCACTGCCACTCATGTTTCGTGGAAGTTTGAACGAGGCCTGCCTTACGTTCCTTCGCCGCTTTACTACCAGGGACGGGTTTATCTCGTGAAGGATGGCGGCATGGCTTCGTCCTTCGACGCGAAGACTGGCAAACCGTACTACTCCCAGGAGCGTCTCGGAGCGCTTGGCAGCTATTACGCATCTCCGGTCGCAGCCGATGGACGGATCTACGTCGCCTCGCTTGATGGCAAGATAACCGTCTTCCGCGCTGGAGGAGAGAAGCCCGAGATTCTGCACCAGGCCGACTTTGCGGAACGCATCGCGGCGACGCCAGCGTTGGTTGGGGACAAACTTTACTTGCGGACACAAACCAAGCTCTTCGCGTTCGGGCGCTAAACCCCGGACGAGGTATCGACCATCCGCGGCCACAGTTGGAGCGCTGGTTTCACGATCTGATTTCAACTCTCGACAACTTAAAATCTTCGCGGCTTACTTTGCCGAATTTGTCGCCTGACTTGCCGCCATCATGAATGTTGAGTTGTTAACCAAAGCCAAATCGCTGGGATTTTCCGATCGCCAGATCGCCCATTTGACGGGCACAACCGAGAATGAGATTCGCGAGGAGCGATATCGGCTGGGGCTGGTGCCGAGCTACCGGCTGGTCGATACGTGCGCGGCGGAATTCGAGGCTTACACCCCCTACTTCTACTCCACCTACGATCGCGGTGACGACGAAACCAAGCGCTCCGACAAACGCAAGGTGATGATCCTTGGCGGCGGACCGAACCGGATCGGC
>SXGT01644032.1_pt1 | contig 29239 bp, 23 predicted proteins | sample 3176221 | NCBI WGS metagenome assembly SXGT01 (sample SAMN11356862, study PRJNA531348) | freshwater metagenome | isolation source: freshwater sample F1-120 | place: China: Fuxian Lake, Yuxi | collected 2017-12-25 | reverse complement strand
TTACTCCGTCCGACGGCCTATTTCTTCTTGGGTGGCCGTCCGCTGCGCTGGACAGCCTTGTGCCAGGCCATCGCCTTGTCGAAAGCTTTCTTTTTTCCGCCATTGCTCACGTCGCCGAAAAAGGCGGTGAACTTGGGCCGGGTTCCGCTCGGGGTTGGACGGTACCCGAAGCGGCAGAACCAGCCGAAGGTCCTGGTGCTCGCCTGGTCGATCCGCGAGATCCCGGGAACCTTCGAGGTCGAGCGCGAACGGGTCTTCGGGGCTGCCTTAAACCGGGTCGAAGGTCGACGAGTTGCCATGGTGCGTGGTCCGAATGGTTAGGTGTGAATGAGTTCCGGCCCTATAATGCGCCCAATTTCGCCATTGCGGAAGGGGGGGCATTTTGGGGCCTCCGGCGGCGCTATCCTAACGCTCGGATTCCGCAAGCCCCCCTCCATTTCCGCCTAACTGTCCTTGAGGTACCGGTCGAACCACTCCAGGATGTCGAGCAGGACCTGCTTCGAGTTCTCCCGCCCGCCCACATAGTAGGTCTCCCCTGGGTAAACCTTGTACTTGACGACCTTGTTGAGCCGGTCGAGGGCATGGACGAACTCGAGCGAGGCCGGAATCGGGTAAACGCCGGGCCGCCACGACTGGGTGACGCCGTCGCCATGGAGCACGAAGACCGGCGTGGTCACCGCCGCCGCTGAATAGATCGAGGAGTTCCGCCGGTAGACCGCGGCGCTGTCGGGGTACGGGCCCCATTCATAGGCGTTGAGTTTCGAATGCTGGATCTCGGTGTTGTAGGTCTGAAAACTGATCCAGTCGGCGTAGCCTGATTGCGGCGCCGACGCCTGGAACACTCCGGGTGCGTGGGCGATGGCCCCCATGCTCATGATCCCGCCATAACTGTTCCCGGTAATTCCCATCCGGTCGGCCTGGACATAGGAGAGTGTCTTCAGGAACGCGACGCCTTGCACCACATCCCGGAGGTCGCAATGGGTCCAGCACGGGTTATTGGCGTCCTCGAAGGCCTTTCCGTAGCCGGAGCTGCCCCGAATGTTCGGCGCCAGGACGACGTACCCCATCTGGGCCAGGAATTGGGGCTGCGGCAAGTAGGTATCGCTGAACTGTCCGGTCGGCCCGCCGTGGATGTACAGGACTCCCGGGAGCTTTTCACCCGGGCGGATCGTGGCCGGCCGGTACAGATACGCCGGGATCGTCAGCCCGTCGCTTTGATAGGTGACTTTCTCCGGGGTGATCAGGGTCTGCTCGATCTCCGGGGTGATCGAGGTCGTCAGGGCCTTGGTCGCTCCCCCGGCGGCGGCGACGAGATGGAGATCCGCGGGCCGGGTCGGGGTGGCGAGGGTAAACGCGATCCTGCTCCCGTCCGGCGACCACTCGGGTGACGCGGCCACCCCCCGGTTGACCGGCACGACGATCCGGGCGGTCCCGCCGGCCGCCGGCACGATCCGAAGATCCTGAGTTCCATTGCGCAGGGACGCGAAGACCACCGACCTGCCGTCCGGCGACCACTTGGCGTCACTTTGGTCGGCGGTTTCCGGGGCCAGTTGGCGCGGGGCCCCGCCGTCGATGCCGACGACCCAATAGTTGATCCACCCGCTTCGGTGGGACCGGAAGAGCACCGACTTCCCATCGGACGAGAGCAGCGGATATCCGAACCGGGCCCGGGTGGCAATGGTTCCGTAGTCGAAGAAGTCTTGGTCGGTGGCGATGACCCGGGAGGCGCCTCCGGCCGCCGGTACGATCATGATCTCGTGGTCGGCCCAGCGGTCGTCGGAGCGAATGTAGAGCAGCGAGCGGCCGTCCGGCGTCCACACCGGGTAGGTCTCGTAGCGGGGGTCACTGGTGACCCGAAGCACCTTGCCGGTCGCGACGTCGATGCTCCAGAGATCAAATTGGCCGTACCGAAGGGCCGAGAACGCGAGGGTCTTCCCGTCCGGCGACCAGCTCAGGGCGTTGATCCGGGCCCCAAGATTGGTCAGCTGGCGATCGGTGCCGGTTGCGACATTCCAGAGCCAAATCTCGGGGTTGCCCCCCTTGTCGCTCAGGTACGCAATGGCCTCGCCCCGGGGCGCCAGCCGGACGAGTCCGGTCGCGATCTCCCGGGTGACCCGGGCCGGCGCCCCGCCGTCCACCCCCACGCTCCAGATCGCTCCGCCACCGAGCGGTGACGGATACAGAATCCGGTTCCCCTCCGGGCTCCACATCGGCCCCTCACCGGTCACCAACGACCCCACCGACACCACCCGCTCCGCGACCCCCGCCGCCTGGCCGAGCGCCGAGCGCCGAGTGCCGAGTGCCGAGATCACCAGAAACCCCACCACGATCAGTCGCATCATTGATCCCTCAGGTACGCGTTGAAGAACTCGAGCATGTCGAGAAACATCTGGCGTTGATTGGTCGGACTGTTGACGTAGTAGTTCTCGTTCGGATACGTCTTGTAGCTGAACACCTTGTAATAGCGCTCGAGTTCGTCCGCGAATTTCTTCGAAGCGTGGGAGTTGGGAAACCGCCCGGTGCCGTGGACCAGCATGACCGGGGTTTCGATCTTGCTCACCTCGAAGTACGGCGAACTCCGCCGGTAGAGGGCCTCGGTTGCCGGCGACAAGGGTCCGTACTCGTAGTCCAGCAACTTGACGTGACGATACTCCTGCTCGGTGTAGAAATCGATCCAGTCGCCGTACCCGGCTCCGGACACCGCGGCCTGGAAAAAGCCCGGCGCAAACGTGATGGCCGAAAGGGTCATGCACCCGCCGTAGCTGGTCCCGGTGATTCCGATCCGCGCGGCGTTCACATAAGGGAGTTTCTTCAGGTACTCGGCGCCCGCCTTGACGTCCTCGAGGTCGCCGTGGCCCCAGTCCTTGTCATTGGCATCTTCGAACGCCCGCCCGAAGCCGGAACTGCCCCGGATGTTCGGAAGGAGCACGGCATACCCTTGGCTGACGAAAAACTGGACCTGCGCCTGGTAGTTGTCGCTGAACTGCGCGGTCGGTCCGCCATGGATGTACATCAGCCCGGGGGCCTTCTCGCCGGGGGCGAGGCCGGCGGGGCGGTAGAGATAGGCCGAGATCTGATAGGGGCCGCTCTGGTAGGTGATCTTCTCCGGGGCCACCAAGGCCCCGGCAATGTTCCCGCCCGGGGCCGAGAAGGTCAGCTGGGCCGGCGTCCCGCCCGTCGCCGCCACGACGTACAACTCGGCCGCCGCGGTCGGACTGCCTAACGTGTACGCGAGCTTCGAACCGTTGGGCGACCAGGCCGGGTTTCCGACCGTGCCCATGGCCGGAGCGACCAAGGCTTTGGAGGGCCCGCCGGCGGCCGCGACGATCCGGAGGTCTTGGGTGCCGCGCTGGTTCCCCACGTAGGCGATCCACTTACCGTCGGGCGACCACCGGGCATTGCTCTGGTCCTGGGCCTCGGCCGTCATGGGCCGGGCCGCGCCCCCGGCGATCGGAGCGATCCAGTAGTTGATCCAGCCGCTCCGATGGGACCGGAACAGCACCGACTTCCCGTCGGGCGAGGCCATCGGATAGCCGAACGTCCGGCCGGCCCCATAGTCGAAGAAATTGGTGTCGCGAGTGACCAAACGGGCCGCTCCGCCGCCGGCGGGCATGGCCATGATGTCGTGATCGACCCACCGTTGGTCGAGCTGCACGAACAGAATGGTCTGCCCGTCAGGGGTAAAGGTCGGGAAGACCTCGTATCGGAGGTCGGAGGTCAGGCGGGTGACCTTGCCCGAGGGGACCGCCACGGTCCAAATGTCATAGGAGCCGTACCGGTCGCCCGCAAAGACCATGGAGCGGCCGTCCGGGGCCCACGACATCGAGTTGATCCGGGTCTGTACAAGCTTGGTCAGCTGGAGATCGCGGCCATCGGCGGGCGACCAGAGCCAAATCTCGGTGGCGCCGCTCTTGCCCGAGGCGTAGGCGATCCAGTCGCCCCGGGGGCTCCACTGCGGCATGTAGTTCGACTGGTAGGGCACCGCGCCCAGATTGGGGGCGAGCCGCGTTGGAAAGCCGCCGTCGGCGCCGACACTCCAGAGGCCGGAGCCGCCGCCGAGGCCCGACTGGAACATGATCGAATTTCCATCGGGATTCCATTCCGGTTGTTCACCGCCCACTACGGAGCGGACGGACAGAACATTGTCGGCGGCGACGAACGGGGCGGGCCGGCTTTGCGCGGCGGCCCGGCCGATCGGGACAACAGCCAGGCACGCCATCAGGGCGGATCGGGACATCGGGATCTCTGGGTTCGGGGGACGGTACCTAGGATACCGCCCAGCCGGTGCCGATGCGAGAGGGCCTACGGTCTTGGCGGAATCGGCTGGGCGGCCCGGATCAAGCTGGAAAAATTGGGCCGGCCCATTGCGGCGCGGGCGGATTCGTTGATCCGGTACCTGGCCCGGTTCTCGGCCAGCGGTACGGTCCGATCGATGAGGCCCAGCGACTGCGCGACGTCGTCGGCATATCCGGGCACCAGCAATTTGATGCCGGCCGGAATCCGCCCGGGCGATACGGCGTTGACGTGCCGGACGAGATTCGAGGTGCAGTTGTTGTTGGCGGTGTGATAGAACTCCGGTCGGCTGTTCAGAGACTCGGCGCGGGCCAGCATATCGGCCAAGACCGCCCGGATCCGGTCCGGTGTGGCCGTGATCGGGTAGAGGTAGACGTCGAAATCGCCGAATGCCCGCTTACCGATCAGGTCGCTTTCCTCGCCGACTACGTAGATCAGTTCGAAATTCCGGCCCAGGCCTTTCAGCAATCCGTATGACTCCCTGACCTCCCGGCGGGCCTCGATCGAGATCGCGAGATAGGTGGAGTCACGGAATCCGAAGGTCACGAAACTGTGGGCTGGTCCGCGCCATGCCCGGGAGAACGGAGTCAACACCAACCACACCGACTCGACCTGATTCAGATTGTAGGTCCGGGTCTCATAGATCGGGTCGAAGTCGGTTTCGGTGCGGTAGCGAAAGGCCCGGACGTTGGCGATTCGGACCATGGAATCCGCCCTGACGATCTCGGGCGTTTTCGCGTGATCGGGGGCCCAAACCCTGGTGTTGGACGGCCGCCGGGAGAAGACGATCGCGCCAAATCCCGCGATCGAAAAGAATACCGCGAGAAAGACCACCCGCCAGAACGTCGATCGGCGGCTCACGGGGGTTACCGGGGCCGGCCCAGGATCCGGTCGAGCGCGCCCAACCGGTCCACGACGGCCGCGACAGTCTGCCTCGTGGGTTCCGCGTCGGCGCTTTGGAGCGTGACGTAGAGTTGTTGCAGCTGCCCCAGCAATGCGGAGAGCGCGGGGGTTCGATCGGCGCCGGCAATCCGGCCGGCGGCCTCGGAGATTCTCCGTGACAGGGCGAATTGTCGCTGAAGGGCTCGGGTTGAGGTCTTGACCCGGGGATCCATCCGGACCCGGAACGACTGTGTCATGCTCACCCCGTTGACGGTGAGCCTGGCCTGGTAGCGGCCCGGCATCACCCAGACACCATCGGGCTCCTTATCGGTCTGACCCTTGATGGCCGCAATCGGGAATGACCGGGTGAACCCCGCCGGCTCCGGATACTTGAGGTCCCACAGAAACCGGTGTGCGCCGCCGGTTGCCCCGAGAACCCGGGCGGGCCGGATCCAGTACGCCGGCACATTGCCTTCGTCGGTCATCGCGGCCGGGGCCTTGTCGCTCGCAAACCGGCGAACCACTCCCCCGGTCGAGTCGAGAATCTCCAGGGTGATCGGGCTCGAGACATCAGTGGCCAGCCAATAGTCGATCATCGCGCCATCGGGCGGATTCTGGCCGGCGGGCTCCTCCGGCGGAATTGGGGTGTCGGTGTTCATGTTCCAGCGCACCCGGGTGGCGGTCTGGGGCGTGAAGAGGATGGCGTCCCGACGGGCGGTTTCCCCGGTCAATTGCCGAAGCGGCGTGATGTTGTCGAGGATCCAGAAGCCGCGGCCGTGGGTGCCGACCACGAGATCGTCGTGTTTGATCACCAGGTCGCGAATCGAGGTGGCCGGGAGATTCCGCCGGAGCGACTGCCAGTGGTCGCCGTCATCGAAACTCACGTACACGGTGGTTTCACTCCCGGCAAACAGGAGTCCCCTCCGCTTTGGGTCCTCGCGGACGGCGTTGATCGTGGCCCCGTTTGGAAGGCCATTGGTGATGGCCGTCCAGGTGCGGCCGCCGTCCCGGGTCCGGTAGATGTGAGGTGACAGGTCACTCAACCGGAGCGTGTTGATCGCGGCGTAGGCGGTGAGCGGATCGAAGTGGGAGGCGTCAATCAAGGAGACCTTGGCCCACGGGGTCAACGCCTGGGGCGTCACGTTCTTCCAGGTCCGTCCGCCGTTCACCGTCAGATGGATGAGCCCGTCGTCGGTTCCGGCCCAGAGAATGTCCTCTCGGATGTAAGACGGCGCCAGGGTGTAAATCACCCCAGGGTGTCGTGCCACGGCCGCCGGTGTGGCGGCGTAGCGCCCCACGTTCGGCGGGACCACCGAATCGGTCCGAGTCAGGTCCGGGCTGATTTCGGTCCATGAGTGCCCGCCGGTCACGGTCTTCCATACCGTATTGGTTGCGAAGTAGAGCGCTCTCGGGTTGACCGTCGAGAATACGACCGGAGCGGTGCGGAGGGTCCGGTACTGGGCCGACCGGAACGGCATTGGGGCCACGTTCTGGACCTGACCGGTCCGCCGGTCGAATCGGGTCACCTTTCCGCCGTACACGAGGTCGGGATCCAGCGGATCGGCGGCGACGTAGCCGTATTCTTCGACGCCGACGGGAGACCAGTCTCGCAAGGTGATCTGGCCGCCGTCGCCCCGGCTCCGGACGCACGCCGAGCCGCTTTCCTGCTGGCCACCGCAGACCCGGTACGGAAACGCATTGTCGGTGGACACATGGTAGAACTGGGCGGTCGGTTGATTGTACCAACTGCTCCAGGTGTGCCCGCTGTTGACCGAAATCACCGCGCCTTGGTCGGCGGCCATCAAGATGATGTCCGGGTTGGCCGGGTTGATCCAGATTCGATGGTAGTCATCGCCGCCGGGCGCCCCTTTCATGGCCGCGAAGGTCCGCCCGCCGTCCACTGATTTCCACGCGACGATACTGGCGGTGTACACGATGTCCGGATTCGTCGGATGAACTTTCACTTCCGCGAAGTCGGACGCCCGTGACACGATCCGGGTATCCTCGGAGATCCGGGTCCACGTCTCGCCGGCGTCATCGGACCGATACAAATATCCCCCATTCCGAAGGTCGGCGGTCAGAAACAGGCGGCTCGGATTGCTCGGCGCGACGGTGAGCCCGATCCGGCCGAGGCCATCCTTTTCGAACGTCGGAAGGCCCTGGGTCAGCTGGCGCCAAGTTCTTCCGCCATCGACCGATTTGAACAGGCCGCTGCCGGGCCCATTCCAGGCCCCGTTTTCCCAAGGCGCTTGGCGTGCTTCCCAGAGCGCGGCGTACAGGATGTCCGGGTTGGTCGGATCGAGGACCACGTCGATGGCCCCGGTGTTTTCGTCGGGCCCCAAGACCTTGGTGACATTCCGGCCGCCGTCCGTGGAGAGAAAGAGCCCCCGCTCGGCATTCGGTCCGTAGGGGTGGCCGAGTACCGCGACGAAAATCCGGTTGGGGTCGCGGGGGTCGACGACGATCTGGGGAATCTGCTGGCCGTCGCGGAGTCCGAGGTGCTGCCAAGTCCGCCCGGCATCGGCCGACCGGTAGATCCCGTTGCCGGTGGACAGGTCGGGTCGTTGAAGTCCTTCCCCGCTCCCGACGTAGATGATGTCCGGATTGGACGGCGCGATCGCGATGGCGCCGATCGACCCCGTGGACTGCTCATCGAAGATCGGAGTCCAGGTCCGCCCGAAATCGGTGGTCTTCCATACGCCGCCGTTGACCACGCCGATATAGAACAGGTTCGCTTTTCCGGGCACACCGACCGCCGCCTTGGTCCGACCGGCGCGGTGGGGCCCGATGTCCCGCCAGGTGAGCCCGCCGAGCAGCCGTGGGTCTACCCCCTGGGCGCCGGCCGTCGCGTGCAGGCCGAGGACCAACCCGAGTACCAACCGGATGCGAGTGAACATTGGGCCCCTTGATCTGTGACGGTGATATCCGCAAACTAGCCATCAGCCACCCGCAAACTGTAGGGTCCCCAACGCCGAGTGCCGAGCCCCGAGTGCCGAGCGCCGAATCGCGAGCCCGTTCCCTGCTGTCGGTGATGCTGCTCGCCTACGGCCTTTGGATCATGCGGACGGCCGACGGCTATCATTTCTTGGATGATGTCGATCTCGCGATCCACGAAACCGGCCATCTGGTTTTTTCCTGGGGTGGCGACGTGATCACGGCCCTCGGCGGGACGCTGTTTCAGTTGATCGTGCCGTTGGTGTTTGTCGGATATTTCGCGCGGCGGCGCGATTGGCACTCGGCCACGGTTCCGCTCTGGTGGCTGGGCCAGAACGGGTGGAACATTGCCCGCTATGTCGCCGATGCCCGCGCCGAGGAGCTGCCGTTGGTTGGCGGCGGCGAACACGACTGGGCGTTTCTGCTGGCGGAGTGGGGCCTGTTGGCCCGAGACCTGGCCATTGCGCAAGCGGTCCGGGTCGGGGCCCTCGTGTTGATGGTGGGTTCCGCGGCGCTGGGCTGGTGGATCATCCGCCGAAGAACCGACGCAGGTCCTGCTTGACGACTTTTCCCATCGCGTTCCGCGGCAATTCTGGGACGAACCGGATCTCCTTCGGCACCTTGTAGGGCGCCAGCCGTTCCTTGAGCCAGAGGCGGAACGGTTCGGGCGTGAGGGCGGTTCCCGGGGCCGTCACCACCGCGGCCGCGACCCGTTCGCCGAGGTCGGGGTCGGGAAGCGCCACGACGGCGCAGTCGGCGACGTCCGGGTGTTCGCGCGCCAACTCTTCGATTTCAAGCGCCGAGATCTTGTAGCCGGCCGACTTGATGATGTCGACGCTCTGGCGGCCCAAGATCCGGTAGTAGTCCGCCTCGAGGACCGCCACGTCCCCAGTGACGAACCAACCGTCCCTGAAAGACCGGGCGGTGTCGTCGGGCCGGCCCCAGTACTCGTGGAACACCTGCGGGCCGCAGACCTCGATCTGCCCCGGTTGCCCCGCCGGCACGAGGGCGCCCGTCTCGTCGGTCAACCGGATCTCGACGTTAGGTAGCGGTTGCCCGACGGTGCCGGCCCGGCGCTCCCCGTGGAGGGGATTGGACAGCGCCATGCCGATTTCCGTCATCCCGTAACGCTCGAGGAGGCGGTGACCGGTGATGGCTTCCCAGCGGGCCAGGACCCCAACGGGCAGGGCGGCCGAGCCGGACATCATCAGCCGAAGCCCCCGGGCCCCTATGGACCAGCGGGTCCGGGTCAAAACATCGGCCGCGTCCCAGGCGGCGATCAGGCGGTTGTAGATCGTCGGGACCGCCGTGAAGACGGTGATCTCCCCCGAGGCCAAGCGATCCCAAGCGTTCACGGGGTCGAAGGGATCAAGGAACTCGACGCTTGCTCCCACCCATAGGGCGGAGGAGAGCGCGTTGACGATGCCGTGAATGTGGTGGAGCGGGAGGACGTGCAAGCTCCGGTCGTCGGCGGTCCATCCCCAGGCGTTTACCAGGGTTTCGATCTGAGCCGCCAAGGCCCGCCGGGTGGTCACCACGCCTTTGGGCCGTCCGGTCGTGCCGCTGGTGTAGACGATAAGGGCTCGGCACTCGGCACTCGGCGCTCGGCACTCGGCACTCGGGGCTCGGCACTCGGCGAACAGTTGGTCGGTGGTGAGGAACGGGATCTGGCGGGCTTCGGCGAGGGGGCGGAGGCGGTCGCTCAGAGCGGGGGACGCGATGGCCAGACCGGCCCCGCAGTCGTCGAGGATGTATTCGAGTTCCCGGGCCGGATGGGAGAGGGCCAGCGGCACCGCGATCGCGCCGGCCTCCCAAATCGCATGCTGCACCGCCACGTGGGTAAACCCCGGCGGCACAAGAAAGACCACCCGAGCTTCCGCCCCCCCGACCGCCGAGTGCCGAGCGCCGAGTGCCGAGTGCCGAGCGCCGAGTGCCGAGTCCCGAGCTAGTTCGGCATAAGTATGGCTGACGCCGTCCTGGTAGATGGCCGGGCGATCGCCAAAACGGGCGAGGTCGATCATGAGCGAAAGGTCGGGGGCCGGGGAATGACCCGCAAGGACTCTTGCGGGCCGGGCTGGGTCAGTACATTTAGGTCAAATGAATCCAACCCCGGTGGTTCTCTACGGCGAGTACGTTCGGCTCGAGCCGCTCGACCATCGCCATGTCGACGACCTGCTGGAGCAGGCCCAGAACGACGAGATCTGGCGGTACATGCCGGTGCCTCGCCCCAGCGCGCGGATCGGGTTGGAGCAATTGATCGATAAGGCCTGGAAGGCCGCCTCCGAGGGTCTCGAAGTTCCCTTTGCCATCATCGACGACAAGACCGACCGGGCGGTCGGTTCGACGCGCTATCTCGACATTCACCGGCCGGACCGAATCCTCGAAATCGGGTGGACTTGGCTCGGGATCGGTGCCCAGCGGACCCCAATCAACACCGAGTGCAAGCTGTTGTTGCTTCGGCATGCCTTCGACGACTTGGGGGCCCTCCGGGTCCAGCTCAAGACCGATGCCCGGAACACCAGGTCGCAGCAGGCGATCGAACGCCTCGGCGCCGTCAAAGAGGGGGTGCTTCGGCGGAACCGGTTGATGTGGGATGGAGTCCGCCGCGACACCGTGTACTACAGCATTCTCGACGACGAATGGCCCGGTGTGAAAACCCGTCTCGAAGGGTTCCTTGCTCGCTGAGGTTGCCGGGGCGCTCCGTTCGGCAGGGCAGGTCGCGGTGCTCACCGGGGCCGGAGTATCGGCGGAAAGCGGAATTCCCACCTTTCGCGACACGATGACCGGTCTCTGGGCCGATTACCGGCCCGAAGACCTCGCCACCCCCCGCGGATTTCGGCGCAATCCCGATTTGGTCTGGAGCTGGTACCGGATGCGCCGCCTGGCGGTGGCGGACGCCAGGCCTAACGCCGGCCATCAGGCCTTGGCGGCCATGGAGCGGCTGGTTCCGGGGTTCACACTCATCACCCAGAATGTCGACGGGCTCCACGCCCGGGCCGGAAGCCGGGACGTCGTCGAGCTCCACGGCAATATCGGCCGGGTCAAATGTTTCGCCTGCAACCGGGTGGCGGAGACGTTCGAGGACACCGACGCGGTGCCCCGCTGCCGGGCGTGCGGGGGGATGCTCCGGCCCGACGTTGTATGGTTCGGCGAGCTGCTGCCTCCGCGGGCCTTGGAGCGGGCCCAGCAGGCGGCGGCCGGGTGCGACGTGGTCCTCTCGATCGGCACCTCGAACGTGGTGGAGCCGGCGGCCTCGCTTCCGTGGATCGCGGCCCGGCGCGGGGCGTTGGTGGTGGTGATCAACATGACCGACGAGGGCCAACAGACCGGCGATCGCATCCGTCACCTGATGGGCCCGTCGGGTGAGATCCTCCCCCGCCTCGTCGCGGCGGCATGGCCGGAGCCCCCTTCGGTCTAGATTCCACCATGACGACCAGCCTCACCCCGCCGGTGGCCCTCCGCGAGCCGCACCCGATCGTGCTCCACGGCGACACCCTCGCCGACGACTACGTCTGGCTCCGGGATCGGGAACGCCCCGATGTGCGGGCCTATCTGGAGGCGGAGAACGCCTACACCGAGTCGGTGCTCGGGCCGTTCAAGGCCGTCGAGGGCAGCCTCTACGACGAAATGCTGGCCCGGATCAAGCAGACCGACCTGTCGGTGCCGTATCGGGACACCGGCTACTGGTACTGGAGCCGCACCGAGGAAGGGAAGCAGTACCCGACCTATTGCCGCCGCCGCGACGCCGACGGAGCACGCGATGAGATCCTCCTCGACTTGAATCAGATGGCGGTTGGGCATCCATACCTGGGCGTCGGATTGATGCAGGTAAGCCCGGATGGCCGGAAGCTCTGTTACTCGACCGACGTGACCGGGGGCCGGGAGTACACTCTCTTCATCAAGGATCTCGACACCGGCGGCATGGTGACGGAGCCGGTGCCGCTGGCCGGGTCGGCGGTCTGGGCCGCGGACAGCCGCACGATCTTGTACACGATCGAAGACGAGACCAAACGCGACTACCGGGTCTACCGGATGACGTTAGGCGAACCGGCGGACTTGGTCTACGAGGAAACCGATGAACGGTTCCGGGTGATGGTGACCCGGACCCGGAGCCGGCGGTTTCTGCTCCTCTTCTCGGCCAGCCATACCACGACCGAAGCCCGGGTCCTCGATGCGGCCACCCCGGCCGGTTCGTGGCGGATGGTGGCCCCGCGGATCCAGGACCGGGAATACGATCTCGACCATCACGGCGACCGGTTCTTCATCCGGACCAACGATCGCGGCAAGACTTTTCGGGTCGTCACCGCGCCGGTGACCGATCCCTCGCCGGCCAATTGGACCGAAGTACTCCCGGTTCGGGATGATGTGGTGATCGAAGGGGTTGAGTGCTTCGCGGGGCACTGGGTGGCGTGGGAGCGGCGTGACGGCTTGGCCCGGATCCGGGTGGCGGCGACCGCCACCGACGAGGTCAGATACGTCGAGTTTCCCGAGGTCGTTTACGACGCGGGGCCAGGGACGAACGCCGAATGGGACACCCGGCTACTCCGATACCGCTACGAATCGTTCGTGACCGCGTCATCCGTCTATGAGTTCGACATGACGACCGGGGTGTCGGTGCTTCTCAAGCGGAAAGACGTTCTGGGCGACTACGACCCGACCCGGTACCAGAGCGAGCGAGTGTTCGCGACCGCCGCCGACGGCACCAGGGTCCCGGTGTCGCTCGTCTGGCGGAAGGACCAGATGGCGGCGGGGCCGCGCCCGACCTACCTCACCGGGTACGGCTCGTATGGCATTCCCTATCCGGTGTCGTTTGCCTCGAACCGGCTCTCGTTGCTCGATCGGGGCGTCGTGTTCGCGGTGGCGCATATCCGGGGCGGCGGCGAAATGGGCCGGCCCTGGCACGATGCCGGCAAGATGGCCGCCAAAATGAACACGTTCACCGACTTCATCGCGGCCGCCGATCACCTGGTCACCACGGGCAAGACCGACCGGGCCCGTCTGGTCATCGAGTGCGGAAGTGCCGGCGGCCTCTTGATCGGGGCGGTGCTCAATCTCCGCCCCGACGTTTGCGGCGCGGCGGTCCTTCAGGTGCCGTTCGTCGACGTCATCAACACGATGCTCGACGCCTCGTTGCCGCTCACGGTCGGCGAATACGAGGAATGGGGCAACCCCGCCGTCTTGGCCGAGTACCGCTGGATCAGGCCCTATTGCCCCTATACCAATTTGGCGGCCAAGGCCTATCCGGCCATGTTGGTCCGGACCTCGCTCAACGACAGCCAAGTGATGTACTGGGAGCCGGCCAAATACGTCGCCCGGCTTCGGACCCTGAAGACCGACTCCAATCCGTTGCTGCTGCATACCAATCTTGGCGCCGGACATTCCGGAGCATCGGGCCGGTATGACCGGCTTCGGGAAATCGCCACCGACTATGTCTTCGTGTTGTGGCGTATGGGCCTGCTCGCGAGCTGACGCCAATGACGCGTGCCGGCATCAACTACCGGACCCTCCGGTTCGCTGCCCCGGCGCTGGCGGGCCATTCGTGGCAGGGTATCGACATCGTGGGCTTGTCCGATGGACCAACCCTCGCCGTGATGGCGGGAATCCATCCAAACGAGGTGGCGGGGGTCGAGGCGGCCTACCGCCTGGCCGAGCGAATTGACGCCCGTGATCTTCGAGGTACCATCTCGGTGATTCCGGTCGTGAACGGTCCGGGCTACGCAGAGCGGACCGAGTACCTCTGCCCAGCCGATGGAAAGAACATCAACTTCTGCTTCCCGGGCCGGCCGGATGGCAGCTTCAGCGAAGCCATCGCCGACGCGATCCTCACCGATTGGGCCAATGACGCCGTCTGTCTGGTCGACCTCCATGGCGGTGACCTCCGGGAAGAGATGTCCCGCTTCGTCGTGTGCCAAGCCACCGGCGACCCGGCGTTCGACCGGCGAAATCTCGACTTGGCCCGGTCGTTCGGCTCCGATTTCCTGGTCCGGCTCGGCGGACCGAGCCGCCTGCCGGGACGGAGTTGCACCGCCCGGGCGGTGCGCCGACAACTGGCGGTATTCGCCGAGGGCGGCTCGCACGGGCTGATGCCCGAGGCCGATGTCGGATTTCATCTCGACGGGGTACTCGGGGTGGCCGCCGAACTCGGGATGCTCGGCCCTCGCCCGACGCCGGGTCACCCTCCGATCGAGCTGACCCAGTACCGGTTCCTGGAGGCCCCGGTCGATGGCTGGTGCCGGACCGTGGTCCGCGCGGGCGACCAGGTCGAGGCCGGGTCCCCGCTGGCCGAGATCCGGGATTCGATGGGACTGCCGCGCGCCACCCTCACGGCCCCGGAATCAGGATACATTCTCTGGCGGGTCGCACACCCGATCGTGCAGGCCGGTCAGGCCATCGTCGGACTGGGCGCCCGGTAACTTCCAAACTCTCGAGGACAGCCAATGCCCGATTCCCGGGTGGTGTACCTGCTTGCGGTGCTCGTGGTCTGCGGCGTCATCTACATCGCGGCCTGGCTCAAGCTCGGCAAGCCCCAGTCCGACGACGATCGCGGCCCGCCGACGCCGACTCATCTCGGGCTCGGATTCGTGATCAATTTCTTCGACACCTTGGGGATCGGCTCCTATGCGCCGACCACGGCGAGTTACCGGCTTCTCAAACTGGTGCCGGACGAACGGATTCCCGGAACCCTCAATGTCGGCCACACGATCCCGACGCTGGTGCAGGCCCTCTTCTTCATTTCGGTGGTCGAGGTTGAATTCACCACCCTCGTCATCTTGATCGTGGCGGCGGTGCTCGGCGCGTGGCTCGGCGCCGGCGTGGTGGCCGGATGGTCCCGCCGCAAGATCCAGATCGGGATGGGAACCGCGCTGCTGGTCGCGGCGGTGTTGTTTACCCTCACCAATCTCGGGATCGTGGCGGGCGGCGGGGACGCGGTCGGACTGGTCGGTGGCAAGTTGGCCATCGCGGTGGCCGGGAATTTCGCCCTCGGGGCGCTGATGACCCTGGGGATCGGGCTTTATGGCCCGGCCATGATCATGGTTGCGATGCTTGGCATGAACCCGAAGGTGGCGTTTCCGATCATGATGGGGTCGTGCGCCTTTCTCATGGTGGTGGCCGGGATCCGGTTCATGCGAGCGGGTGCCTATCGCCAGCGAGCGGCGTTAGGCCTGACCCTCGGTGGCATTCCGGCGGTGCTGATCGCCGTGCTGATCGTGAAATCGCTGCCGCTGACCGCGGTGCGGTGGCTGGTCGCGGTGGTGGTGCTCTACACCGGCGTGACGATGCTCCGCGCCGCTCGGAGCGAACGCTGACCATGGCGTCGTCGATCGGGGTGCCGGAACTGGCCGGGCTCGCCAGTTACGCCGGGGCGGCCCGGGTCGGCTACGGCGTCGACGAAACGGTTCGACGCCTGCTCCGATACCAGTGGCTCGAACGAACCCTGATGCGCGCGCTGGTCGCTCATCTCCCGGCTACGCCCGAGTGGGAGGTGAAGGGCGGGATGGCGCTCGCCCAATGGCAGTGCGCCGAGCACGTCGAGGCCCTCCGGCAGCGCATCGGGGAGATGCGTCATCCGGTACCGGCACTCGACCAGGCGCCGGATGCGGCGCTGGGCCGGTTTACCGAGGAGTTGCTCCGATCCCGGGACAGCGTCGAACTGTTGACCGGCGTATTCAGTGTTGCGGTGCCGGCGCTGATCGCCGAGTACCGTCACTATCTCAGCTTCGCGAATCCGCTCGTCGATCAACCGACCCGGCGGGTCCTTCGATTCGCTCTGTTCGAACTCGAGGAATTGAACGACTGGGGCACCCGGGCATTGGCGGGTCTTCTGGCTTGTACCGGGGTCGGTCCGCTCCTCCGGGCCGTTTGGGAGGATCATCTCCAGGCCTTTCTGGCTGCCTCCGGCGGTGTCGCTGGTCCCGCGCCTGAGATGCCCGGACCGACCCCGACCCCGAGAGCTCACGAGCCGTTCGTTCCCGACCTCGTCCCGCAGCGCGACGATCGGTTCCGGGGCCAATACAACTTCGAGTTCCCGCCTCACGTCGTCTACAACGATCCGAGGGCCTCGGCGGCCGAGCGGAACTTGGCCCTGCTGTGCAAGCGGACCCTCGAAATGGACGTACCGGAGATGATGGCGTCGGTCATGGTCGAGCGAACCGACTTGCCTTGGGAATTTCAGCGCGACTACTCCCGCCAACTCTGGGACGAGATGCGCCATGCGATGATGGGTTCGGTGGCGTTGGAGGCCCGGGGCGTCGATTGGACCCAGATCCCGCTCAACGTCGGCTTTGCCCTCCGCCTCAACCGGCACGCCTCGGCCATCGAGCGCCAGCAAATTCTCTTTGCCATCGAACATTCGCTGATGCCGGCTGATACCGGCAAGCGATCCGAGTACCGAACCGCCCGGGAGGCCGGGGACGAACTGTCGGCGCATTTCCAGGATTTCGATTGGGCCGACGAGGTGCTCCATACCCAAATCGGGCGGCGCTGGCTCAAGCACGACGGGATAACCCCGGAGCAAGCAACCGCCGCCGCGGCCCTGATTCATGAACGGACCTGGACCGCGCTCGAGCAGTATCGGGATCGGGAACCCCAGACCGACTGGTGGGACGCCTTCGTCCGGCAGGTTCTTGGGGTTCCGAGTGGGGTTCCGGCCGCCGCGCGAACCGGTCTCAAGATCCTGGCCGAATGACCCCGCTCACGTTTCACCTGATTCCCCACGTTCATTGGGACCGGGAGTGGTATCTCTCCCGGAGCGCCTTCTTGGCGCGCTTGGTTCCGATGATGGATGGATTGCTCGAATTGCTCGAATCGGCTCCCTCGCTCCGGTTCCACTTGGACGGCCAGATGATCCTGGTCGAGGACTACTTGGCCGTGGTGCCGGGGGCCCGGGGGACGATCGAGGCCCTGGCCCGGCGCGGTCAACTCGGCCTCGGCCCGTGGTATGTCTTGGCCGATGAGTTGATTCCGTCCGGCGTGTCGCTCCGGAAGAATCTCGAGATCGGCATCGGGATGGCCCGGGACCTCGGCGGCGAGTGCCCGGTACTCTACAGTCCGGATGCGTTCGGCCACCCGGCGGGGCTGCCGGAGTTGGCCGCCGAGTTTGGGATTACCAACGGAGTCGTGTGGCGCGGTCTCGGGAGGGTCGGCGGGGTGGAACGGGACCTCTACCGATGGGAGGGCCGTCACGGCCGTTCGATGGTGACGTATCACCTGCCGCCCCAGGGCTACGAAATCGGTGCCGGCCTCCCCAGCGATTGGGCCGCCATTCGCCGCCAACTGGTGGCCCGCGCCGTGACCGCGGAGATCGCGGTATTCGTTGGCGCCGATCATCATGCCGCTCAGCCGGACCTCCCAACTTTGGCCGAACGAATCCAGGCGCTCGAACCGAAGGCGACGGTTCGGTTCAGCAGCCTGCCGGAGTATTTCAACTCGGCATTGGCGTCTCTGCCGCATCTCGAATCGATCCGGGGGGAACTCCGCGATTCGTCGGGCTATGTCTGGTCGTTGCCGGGCGCGCATTCCGCCCGGAGCCGGCTCACTCGCCGCCACGCCGCGGCCGAGTCGCGGCTGATTGCCGCGACCGGCCTGGCCCGCGGACCGGTGCTCGATCTCGCGTGGCGGTCGCTGATCCAGGCTCAGTTTCACGACACGATTTGCGGCTCGGTGTCGGATCCCGTCGCCGCGGAGCAGGCGGTTCGGTTGGAGGCGGTGAACTCGATGGCCGAGGAGACCATCCGCTCAGCGGTCTTCGACCGGATCGGGCACGATCCCGACCGGGCGCGGGAGGCGCCGGACCAGACTCGGCCGGTGCTGGCGCTCTGGAACCCAAGCCGGACGCCGTTTTCGGGCGTCGTGGTGGCCGAGACCACTTGGTTCGATCGCGACGTGCTGGTCGGTCCGCCGGGGAACCGGGAGCCGAACGAGGGACTTGGCTATCGGGCCTTCCACCTGGTGGCACCCGATGGAACGCCGATTCCCGCCCAGGTGCTTCGAGTGGCGCCCGGTCTCGAACGGATCGACGCCCCGCGCCACTATCCCGATCTCGACCAAGTTGATCGAGTCTGGGTGGCGGCCTGGGCCGAAGGGTTGGGGGGCCGCGAGGTCACGGTGTTGGGGGTCGAGGAGGGATCCGGTCCCGACGTCGATCTGCCTAACGCGGTCGGGTGCCTCGGCTCGGTGATGGAGAATGGCCTGATCCGAGTCGAAGTAGGCCGCAACGGCTTGGTTGCCCTGACCGACGCGGCGACCGGCCGGGTGTTTGCCGGACTGCTCGGCATCGAGTCCGACTCCGACCGCGGCGACCTTTACACTCCCGACATCGAGCCGGGGACGAATCGCCGGGCCCGGGGGCACGGGATGCGATCGCTGGCGGCGGGCCCGCTGGTGGCCGCGCTCGAGACGCAATGGACTGTGAACCGGGGGCCCGCCGGCGTGGTGCACGGGCGAACGGTGGTTTCGGTCGAGGCGGGCGCGGTGGCCGCCAAGGTCCGGATTGAGTTCGACAACGGGGCGGTGGACCATCGGTTACGGATCCGCCTGCCTGGTATTGCGCCTGCCGGTGTCGACGTCGGCGCTCCGTTAGGCACCGAGTACCGTGGCGCCGGACGGTCGGACCGGAGTTGGCCGGATGAGGCGGTGCTGCCGACGGCCCCGGCGCAGCGGTTTCTCCAGTCCGCTGGGTCGGCCCCGCCGTTTCGAGTGGAGTGGCCGGGGTTCTTCGAGTACGAGCTCGGATCCGACGGCGGTGTCGCCCTGACGCTGTGCCGGTCGGTGGGCCAACTCTCCAGGAATGACAACCGCAACCGGCTTGGTCATGCCGGCTGGGTCACCGCCACCCCGGCGGCCCAGGAGCCTGGTCGCCATGTAGTTGAGTTCTCGATCGCTCCAGCTCGGGGACCCCATGGCCCGGCGGGCGTCCAGCCGCTCTGGATTCGTACCGCTCACCTCCGCGACAAGATCCTTCAAGTCCCGTCCCACGCTGTCCAGTAACCTCCCGCCGGTCGTGATCCGATCGGTTTCCGAAACAACACTCAGCCGCCGCGGTCGATGAGAGAGGGCGGCGACGCGCCCGAGTTCAAAGATCGCCGAACAACAAGGCCAAAGGGTTCCATGAAGCTAAGGGACCACTCCGACCACCCGCACCGGACCCCCCGACCCGCCCCGGGTTTTGATCGGGAGGGCCACCACTACCGCGCCGGTCCTTGGCAGGCCGCCGAGGTCGGCCAGGTTCTCGATCGACGGGATGTTGGCCCGCGCCAGTACGCCGTGCACCGTAAAGGACGGCGCCGCCCCAATGTCGGTGGAGGGCGAGTCCACTCCGAACAGTGCGATCCCCCGCTCGACTAACACTTCCGCCGCCGCCGCCCCGAGACTCGGGAAATGCAGGCGGGTCGGCGTGACGGTGGTGTCGGCCCCAAAGTACGCCGGCCGGCCCCAGTAACGAGCCCATCCGGTGCGAAGCAAGACAATCGCGCCTCGAGGAATCGGCCCGAACTCCCGCTCGTGGGCCGCGAGGTCGGCCACCGACAGCCCGTAGTCCCGGTTCCCGGCAGACTGCGCGGTGACATCGATGACGACGGCCGGACCCATGAGGCGGGAGAGCGGAATCTGATCGTTCGTCCATCCCATCCCCGAGCCGTGACGCGGGGCATCGAGGTGGGTACCGAAATGCTCGTTCAAGGTGAGACGGAACATGGCGGCCGTCGGCGAGGCCACTAGCGTGTCGAGCCGGAACGGGGCCCGCGAGCCGGGCCACGCCGGTCCGTCAACGGCGATCTCATGAGTCAGGTCGATGACCCGAGCCCGGCCAAGATCCACGGCCTGGGCGCCCCCGGTGGATGCCGGGGCAAACATCGCGGCGGCGACCAGCATGCCAATCCGAGTACGCATCATCTTCTCCTTCAGAGGAACAGTGTGGCGTTGGCGGATTAATATGCTATGGTTGCAGCGATAACTCCCTTGGAGAAACCCCCTCTTGCCTGACCAGATCCCTCTTAAGCCAATCGGTCGCCTGGGCTCGCTCCTGTATTTCGGCGTTCCAGCGGCCATCTTCGCCGCCGCCATCCTCGGCCTCTTGCCGGTGATGGTCCGGAGCGGCTCATCGCCGTTTCTGGTGTTCGTCGTCACCTTCGTCGCCCCGCTTGCCCTGATGCTCGCCGCCGCGGTGGTGGCCTACCGGCTCGAGGGCAGGCCCTGGAGTTGGGCGCCGTTCCGCGACCGGCTCCGGCTCGGGTCGATGACCAAGACCGACTGGGCCTGGACGTTAGGCCTGGTGCTCGGCACCTATGCCCTGCAATACGCGATTGGACCGGTTGCCGGCTGGGTCGAGGGGGTCCGGTTCTACGATGCCCCGAAGGAGTTCGGCGAGTTCATGGGCGGTATGAGCAAGGCCGATTTCGGGTTCGACCTGAAAGGTCGCTGGGATGTCTGGCTCTTCTTCGTGCTCGGGAGCCTGATTTTCAACATCGGCGGCGAGGAGCTGTGGTGGCGGGGGATCATTCTTCCCCGCCAGGAGCTCGTGTTTGGCCGGTGGGCGTGGCTCGTCAACGGGCTCTTGTGGAACCTGTTCCATTTCTTCTACCACACCAACCTCGGCAGCGTCGTGGCGTACCTCCCGATGACCGTTCCGTTGGCATATGTCGCGCAACGGACCCGGAGCACGTGGCCCGGGATCATTGCCCATTTCATCGGCAACATCGGACTCCCGATCGGGATCTTGTACCGGGTCCTTGGGTTGCCGCTTCCCGGCGGCTGATCAAGCGATCGCGGCGGTGAGGTTCTGGCGGGCCCGCGTTTCGAGCCGGTCGTGGAGCACGGGGGTCTGGAACATTCGGGGACGGGCCAGAAACCCCGCGAGCACCTTGGCCCGTTCTCGCCGAAACAGGAATGCAGGCACCCAGGCGTACTCTTTCCGGATTTGGCGCTCGTATTCGGCAAACCGGGCCGGCTCCGCGCCCAGGATGGCGAGGTCGATGTCGATCAGGATCTCGGTGTCACCGGGGGGCGGCGGGGCCTGGTGGGCGGTGGCCAGAATCATGGCCGAGACCCGCTCGACCAGGGAATCCGGCGCACCGGCTGCCTCGAGATCAGCCCGGGCCAGGCCGGCGCTGGCCAACTCGTTGTCGGAGCGCCGCGGCCAGTACACCGCGTCATGGTACCAGAGCGCGAGTTCGATGACCGCCGGCTCACCGGCCATCCCGTGGAGCCCGTCGAGCAGCGCCAGGCACTCCTCGAGGTGTTGAATCGTGTGGTAGGCGCGATGGGGCTCCCGATACCGGGCCAGGAGCCGGTCAAACACTTCCGTGGCCGGCGGTCGCAAGCCAAGGTCGCTCCAGGCCTGCTGCCAACGCTCTTCGAGTCGGTTCACCGAGCCCGAAGGCCGGCTCCTATCCGGTGACGTCGTCGACCGCAATCCGGCGGTCGATCCAATCCGCCGCTTTCCAAGCCGACCACCGCGCCAACTCCGGATAGAGATCGGACTCGACATGGATGAAGTCGGCCGATTCCTCCAGCGACTCGGTGTCTTCCGCCGCGGCGTCCCGAAACTCGTCGGTGAAGCTCTCGGTCCGCTCGGCGCCGTCGACCGTCGCCGACTCGATCAGCTCGATCAACTCACCGAGCCGGAGCGGTCGCACCGATGAGCGGCGGGTCAGGGTGAACACCGTATCGTACTCATCGACGATCCGGTACTTGATGCCACGAGTGCGGCGCCGCGCCCGGACTGAGTAGACGTCCCGGGTGGTCGATTCCAGCACCAACCTGGCGATCTCGACTTCGCCGGGCAAATAATCTGGCAGGTACTCGCCTCCGAGCCACCGGGGATCGTTGGCGCCGAGGTTGTTCCGGGTCTCGTCGTCGAGTTCGGCCTCGAGCAGCTCGGGGTCGAGTTCGCCGAGGTGACCCGTCTGGCCGGTGATGAAGTCGCGAATCATCTGACGCCGGAGGTCACCCTTCACATTGAGCAGGATGGCGCTCTCGGCGCTGGCCGGATCCCAATAACTGGTGGGCCGGAAGGCAAGATCGACGGGTGGCTGGGAAGCGGTCATGGGGGCCAAACCCAATATAGGTCCGCCGCTAGCCGATCGTGAGCCGGTGCCGCAATTCCCGGCGGAGCAGCCCGTAACTGATCAGGGCCTGAACCGCGGTCGTCGACACCGAGAGGATCCAGAGGTGCCGCAGCTCGAACCCCGGGCGGCCCGACATCCACACCGCCGGGATGGCAAAGATGAAGAGACGCGACGCACTGCTCAGTAACGCCGGCAGCGTGTTGCCAAGGGCCTGGAACATTCCGGAGCAGGTGAAGATCAAACCGGACGCCACGAAGTTCCAGGACACATACTGAAGAAACTGCGCGCCGACGCTGATGACGGCCGTCTCGGTGGTGAATCCCTGAAAGAACCACTCCGGCTGCCACTGGCAGAGCAGCGTCAGGCCGGCCATGATGATCGTACCCAACATCATCGAGGCGCGAAACGTCTCCTTGACCCGGTCGAACTTCCCGGCCCCGAAGTTCTGCCCTGCCAAGGGCGCGGTGGCGAACGCGATCGCCATGGCCGGCAGGAAAATCGCTTGCATGACGCGCGAGCCGACCCCGTAGCCGGCCTGGGCCTCGGGCCCGAAATTCCGGATGATCCAGTACACCACGCCCATGAACACGAACATCAGCGCGAATTCGCCGCCGGGTGGAAGGCCGATCCGGAGAATCCGCTTCCATGCCTCGAGCCGGGGCCGGAACATCGCGGCGTCAAAGGCCACGGCCTTCTCGAGGCGGACGAAGTAGAACCACATCATGGCGACGCCGATGGCGATGGCGATCGACGTGGCAAGTCCGGCTCCCGCCACTCCGAGCGGCACACCGGTGAGCCAGCCGGCAATCAGGATCGGGGCCAGCACGGCATTGATCAGCACCGTCAGCATTTGGACCACCATGGCCGGCCTGACGATGCCGGTGCCGCGAAGCGCGGAGCCCATGGTCACCATCCCGAATTGGAGCGCCAGTCCGGGAAGAAACCAGTAGAGGTACTCGGTCCCGGCGGCAGCGGTGGCGGCATTGGCGCCCAGCTGGGTCATGTAGGCGCCGGCCAGCGCGTACCCGCCCACCAGCGTGGCGACCGCAGCCACCCCGGCCAATACCAGACTCTGGTTGAAGATCAGGTTGGCGTCGGCCCGGTCCTTCCGCCCGATCGCGTGGGCGATCAGGGCCATCGTTCCGACGCCGAGAATCTGGGTCAGCGCCATCACGATGAACTGGACGTTCCCGGCGGCGCTGACGCCGGCAATGGCCGCATCGCCGAGTTTTGAGACGAAGAAAAGATCGATCAGGTAGTACAGAGTCTGAAACAACATCCCGGCGGCGAGCGGAACCGCCAGGCGGATCAGGTGCCGTGAGACCGGGCCTTCGGTCAGGTCGTGCATGGCATGGCCTCCGCCCCGAGCGTCCTCGCGTGGGCCTTGATATCGTTAGGCCACCGGTCCACGAGTTGCTCGAACCGGGCCCGATCGCCCGCAAAGAGCGCCCGAAGGGCTTCTTCGAACCCGGGCCGATCGCCGGCCATGTCGGTCAGGAACCGGTAGGCGGATTCGCGGGCTTTCCGGATCCGTTCGGCATCGACCGTGGTCTGGCGCGCTTGGTCAACCAGCTTCCGGAGGGTAACCGACGCCCCGCCGGGTTGGTCGTGGAGCCAATCCCAGTGCCGGGGCAGCAGGGTGACCTCCCGGGGAACCACGCCGAGTTTGGGCCGCCCGGGACTGCGCTTGGGCGGCTCGATCCGCTTCAGGATCTCGGCGTCGGTGCCGCTCAGGTCGAGGTCGATCGGGGTACTGGTGACCCGGTCGAAGACCAGGACCTCGCCCCGGGCACCCCGAGCGAAGACCTTCTTGACGGCCAGCGCCACCTCGGGCAGCGGACCGTTCGCGATGCAGCGGGCGCCTTCGAACGCGATGGCCAGGCGGTGCGGTAGCTCGGACATGGCGGCCATTATACCCGGATATTATTGTTTAGTCAAATAATACCCGGATGGAATAGACCCCCAGCCACGTCGGGCTCCCCTCGCGCCAATCGGGCCCGGGATCTATCCTCAGCCATGACGCGAACTCTTGGAGCGATTGCCCTCGTCGCCATCGGTATTACGGCCGTGACGGTCGAGCAGACCACCCCCGGTTCCAAGCCACCCCCACACTTGGTCGCAAGCTTCGATGGTTTGGGCGCCGAGTTCGTCGGTCCCCAGGGTAGCTCGACCCAACGGAACCCGTCCGACAACAGCCTGGCGGTCGGTCCCGGTCACGTCATGCAAATCATCAACACCCGGCTCGCCATCTTCACCAAAACCGGCACCCCCCTCTTCGGGCCGATCGAGACCCGGACCGTCTTCCGAGAGTTCGGCGGTCCCTGCGAAACCCAGAACAACGGGGACGCGGTGGCCCGCTACGACCAGTTGGCCGGTCGCTGGCTGATCGTGATGCCAATTTTCTCGAAGCACCTCCTCCGCTCCGCCCCCCAACCCGGTCCACCGGTGGTTCTCGGCACTCGGCCCTCGCCGCTCAGCCCTCGAGTGCCGAGTGCCGAGGGCCGAGTGCCGAGACCGAGCTACGCCATGTGCTATGCGATCAGTACGGGCTCCGATCCGATGGGGCCTTACTATCGGTACGAGTTTCCCCGGGCGCTCTTTCCGGACTATCCGCGGCCGGCGGTGTGGCCGGACGGCTACTACGTGCCTACCAGCACCGGCGACGACGTGATTCAGAAGCATGCGTGTGTGGTGGAGCGGGCCAAGATGTTGGTCGGTGGTGACGCCCGAGAGCAGTGCGTGGTCATTGACGGGGTCAATTTCCTCAACAACGTCGATCTCGACGGCCAAGAACTCCCGCCGCCCGGGGCGCCGAACATCATGTTGGCCACCGGCGGCGCCCAACTGAACCGGATCGTTGCGGACGACGGGATCTACGCGTGGACCTTCCACGTCGACTGGGAGGACTCGACCCGGACGAAGGTGACTGGTCCCACCAAGATCGCCGTCGCCCCGTATCAGTACCTCTGCGGCGGACAACTCACCAACTGTGTTCCGCAGCCCGGTACCGACCAGCGGCTCGATGCTCAGGGCGACAAACTCATGGCCCGGGTGATCTACCGGCGAATCGGCAATCAGGAGTCGATCGTGGCCGTCCATTCGGTCAACACCTCGGCGGGGGGCGGCGGGGTTCGGTGGTACGAGTTTCGCCTGGACCAAGCCCGCAAGGTGCGGCTCCATCAGGAAAGCACCTATGCGCCGGACCGGTTCTATCGGTGGATGGCGAGTCCGGCCATGGATCGGAACGGCAACATCGGCATCGGGTATTCGTTCGGCGGTACGCCACACTTTGCAGGCCAGCGGTTTGCCGGGCGGATGGCCGGTGATCCAAAGGGGCGCCTCACCTTGCGGGAGACGGTGTTGGCGGCCGGCGAAGCGTCCCAAACGACGACTATGCGTTGGGAAGACTACACCCAGACCGCGATGGACCCGACGGATGACTGCACGATCTGGTACGTCGGCGACTACCTCAAGAAGGACAGTACCCACTACTCGACCCGGATCGGTGCCTTCCGGATGCCCCGGTGCCGGTAATCATCCTCACCTTCTGACCGAGACCTGATCATGGCAACCAGCGTCGAAATCAAGCGATACGCCTACCATCTCTGGTCCTCCCGCGACGGCGTGGACAAAGACCATTCGATTGCCACGATCACCCTGTTCGATGACACCGAGACGATCGGGATCATTCAATTCTACGACGAATTGGATCCGCTCCCCCCGCCCGAGCCGGCCTCGGATTTCGGGGTCCGGTTGTTCTACCGGATTCGCGAACTGCCGGCGGTCATCGACATGCTCCGGAACGAAAGACCGGTCCGGCTCCAGACGTTCGACGACCCGGCCTTCGCTCGGATTCGGACGGGACTCGAGCCGGTCGGAGAAGGGGAGGGGTCCTCCGGCCCATAACCCGCTCCGGGTTGACGAAAAGGTATCTGTCGATCGACGTCTCGGAATGAGGGTCCCGCCGGGGTTACGCACGGCCCCTCGGTGGCGGTAACGTATGGCGATGAAAACACGCCTGGTTTGCCTCGCCCTCCTGGCCGCCTGTTCGCCCGCCGCACCGGCTCATCCCGATCTCAGCCGGTGGGAGGCTCGCGCCAAGAACGTGACGATCATTCGGGACAACTGGGGGATTCCCCATGTCTACGGCAAGACCGATGCGGATGCGGTCTTCGGCCTCCTGTATGCCCAATCTGAAGACGACTTCAACCGGGTCGAAACCAACTATATCGTGGCGCAGGGGCGGCTGGCTGAGGTGGAGGGGCCCGCCGCGCTCTCCTCCGATCTCAGGATGCGGCTCTTCATCGACACCGTCGAAGTGAAGAAGGAATACGAAAAGAGCCCCGGGTGGCTTAAGGCGCTGATGGATGCCTTTGCCGACGGCATCAACTACTACCTGTACACCCATCCCGAGGTGAAGCCGAAGCTGTTGACCCGGTTTGAGCCCTGGATGGCCCTCACCTTCAGTGAAGGCAGTATCGGCGGGGACATCGAGAATATCTCGCTCGCCGGCTTGGAGGCCTTCTACGGCGGTGCCACGGCGCCCACCCCGGTTGCCGCGGTGGAGCCGGCTCACGAGGACCTCGAGCCCCGCGGATCGAATGGCTTTGCGATCGCGCCGGCCAACAGCGCCACGGGTCATGCGCTCCTGATGATCAATCCGCATACCTCCTTTTACTTTCGGCCCGAAGTCCAAATGGTGAGCGAAGCCGGCCTCCACGCCTACGGTGCGGTTACGTGGGGCCAGTTCTTCATCTATCAGGGCTTCAACGAACACAGCGGCTGGATGCACACCTCGAGCGCGGCCGACGTCATCGATGAATATGCCGAAACGGTCGTCAAGGGAGACGGTGCCACTGGTTACCGGTACGGCACCGACGTCCGCCCGTTTACCGAGAAAAAGATCCGCCTGCGGTACCGCCAGGGCGATTCCACGGCGGCGCGGGAGTACACGGCTTATTTCAGCCACCACGGGCCGGTGATTCGGGAAGAGAACGGTAAGTGGATCACCGTCAAGCTGATGGTCGAGCACGAAAAGGCGCTGGTGCAGTCGTTTCTCAGGACCAAGGCCCGGGGCTATGACGAGTTCAAGACGGTCATGGAACTCAAGACCAATTCCTCGAACAACACGGTCTTTGCCGATGGGTCAGGCAACATTGCCTACTTCCACGGCAACTTCATGCCGAAGCGGGATCCCAAATTCAACTGGGCCGGTGTCGTGGACGGGAGCGACCCCGCCACCGAGTGGCAGGGCCTTCACACCTTCGACGAGATGATCCAGGTCCGGAATCCCGCCACCGGGTGGATTCAAAACTGCAATTCGACCCCGTTCACGGTCTCAGGGTCGGCCAGCCCGCGGCGGACGGACTTTCCGTCGTACATGGCGCCGGACGAGGAGAATGCCCGGGGAATCCACGCCGTGCGGGTGCTGGAAAACCGGAAGGGTTTCACCGTGGAGTCGTTGATCGAGGCCGCGTACGACTCGTACCTCACGGGGTTCGAGCCGATTCTGCCGGGGCTCCTCAAGGCCTACGATCAACTGCCGTCGTCGTCGCCGCTCAAGGCCCGGTTGAAGGAGCCGGTCGACTCACTTCGGCGCTGGAACCTCCGGTTCTCCGTGACCTCGGTGCCGACCACGGTGGCGGTGTATTGGGGGCAGGAAATGGTCCGGGTGGCCCGGGCGGCCGACGACACGGAGGCGGGGTCGGTGTTCGACTACATCGGGAAGAAGGCGTCGCCGGCCGCCCGGCTCGAAGCGCTGGCGGTGGCGGTAACGAAATTGGAAACCGACTTCGGCACCTGGAAGACCGGCTGGGGCGAAGTGAACCGGTTCCAGCGGGTCTCGGGCGACATCGTCCAGCCGTTCAATGACTCGTTGCCGAGCCTGCCGGTTGGGTTCGCCTCGGCGCAATGGGGGTCCCTGGCGTCGTACGGTAGCCGGTTCTATGGGACGAAGAAGATGTATGGGACCAGCGGCAACAGCTTCGTGGCCGCGGTCGAGTTCGGGCCCCGGGTTCGGGCCAAGAGCGTGCTGGCCGGCGGCGTGAGCGGCGACCCCAAGTCGCCCCACTTTTACGATCAGGCCGAGATGTACGCCAAGGGCCAGTTCAAAGACGTCCTGTTTTATCGGGAGGACGTCGAGAAGCATGCCGAGCGGACCTATCAGCCGGGGCCGCGGCAACCGTAGGTGCGGATCCAAGCCTATCGGCGGACGACGAGGAGTTACCGGCCGGGGCATCCGGCGATAGGTTGCCGAGAATCGGACTAGTCCGGCGCTTCGGCTCAGCACGATCACTCGATGGAGGCTGGCGATGTTTCGCTCCGCCCTGCAAGCATTCCCGTCCCGCGCCGTCTGGATCGCGTCGCTCGGCGCCCTCTTCCTCACCGCCGGTTGCCGAACCACCGGCACCACGGTCGCCAACGATGCCGCGCTCGGCGACGAAGCCAACGCCGACGATTGGCTCGCCTTCGGCCGGACCTACAGCGAACAGCGTTTCAGTCCGCTGACCCAGATCACCGACCGGAACGTGGCTCAGCTCGGGGTGGACTGGTACCTCGACCTGCCCGACGATCGAGGGCTGGTCTCGACGCCGCTGGTGGCCGATGGGGTGATGTACTTCGTGGGCAGCATGAACGCCGTCCGCGCGGTCGATGCCACGACGGGGGCGCTCAGGTGGAAGTACGACCCTGAGGTCATGGTGCACGCTGGCAACCGGATGCGGGCCGGCTGGGACCACAGCCGGGGGATCGCGCTCTGGAACGGCAAGATCTATGTCGCGACCTGGGACGGGCGCCTCAATGCGATTGACGCCACGACCGGACGCGAAGTGTGGAGCACGATGACGGTGGATCCGGAGAAGGCCCTCTATCTCACCGGAGCGCCCAAGGTGTTCAAGGGCAAGGTGCTGATCGGCAACGGCGGCACCGAAATTGGCCCGGCTCGCGGCAGTCGGACCGGAGGACGAATCTGTATTGTTCAATCTGGACGCCACGGATGCGGCCAGCGGCGAGCATGTAGTGAACGTGCTGCCGGCTGACGCCCATAATCCGGGCGGCGTTCAGAATCG
>SXGT01137356.1_pt1 | contig 29240 bp, 39 predicted proteins | sample 3176221 | NCBI WGS metagenome assembly SXGT01 (sample SAMN11356862, study PRJNA531348) | freshwater metagenome | isolation source: freshwater sample F1-120 | place: China: Fuxian Lake, Yuxi | collected 2017-12-25 | reverse complement strand
GTGGTAATCAGTTTGATCTTGATGGTAAGTTTCATGGTGTTATCATATGACACCTACGCTCATATGTCAACCAAGAAAGGCGTTCTCCACCACCTGAAGACGGTGGTCTCCATGAACTAGAAATTTATGAGCACCTATCTCGGAATCGTCAGTATTGTGGTTGGTTGTCTTTGGGCTTTGCCCCAGCTCACGGGTTTCTTCAAGAACATCCCGGCTCCTGTTCCTGGTACTTCCCTTCGTCAAGATGCTCGTCTGGAGTTGTTCCAGGCTTACGTTCGTCTGCATGACCATATCGGTCTGGTTGGAACCCCGGATCAGAAATCCGCGATGGGAGTCGTTCTCGGCGCCATCGTAAACGAAGATCCTCGTTCTGACGTTTAATCCAGGTACGTCTATGAAGAAGATTGCTCCGATTCTCCTGGTCTTGTTTGGACTGTACCTTACAGTTGGACCCAAGTACGGCTGCGATTTTCCCGACATTCCTTCGGTTATCCTTCCCGCCAAGAAGGTGACGAAGGTTACCTACGTCTGGGAGAAGGACAATACTGCGATTCCCAGACCAGTAGCTGCCGCACTTAACCAGCTTAACGTCCTGGGGATCCTGGCGACTGACATTGAGGCGGATGTTACGGACGGTGATGGTCAGGTTCCCGATCAGTACAAGGTTGCTATCGAGGCTGCGAAGAAGGAGGGTCTCCCTTGCTTGGTAGTCCAGGCGGGTGATGAATTGGTAAGGGTCGTCAAAGATCCGAAAACTCTTGAGGCTGTCATGGAGGCTGCTAAACAGTGATCGACAAAAGGCTTGTAGACGTTGTATTGCCTCCATCGGGTTACTCCGACGAAGTTGCTAAAGACGACGACCATGATTCGATGAAAGCCGCTGTCTCGGAGGCAGGAGGCATCATCACGGACTTTCCAAATTCGATGTGGATCGAGCCGAAGGAATGGGCTGCTGTCGCCAAGCACCTGAAGGAGACCAAGACGCGAGCGATCGATTACATTGATCGTTTTACGAACCAAGACCCTACCCACGAATGCACTTGCCACAGTCTGCGGTGTTGCTTCGAGGGTGCCCGTAATCGACAGAGGCGTTTATCCATAGGTCCGCCTGAAGCGGGAAAACGACTGGAGGCGTCTGCGAAGTCCGCAAGTCTCTGGGTTTCCGCCCTGTCCGTCTATGCTGAGGCCAATCCCAACCAGTGGGGCGGCGCCAATGTGAGGGGTGTGTTGAGAATCGCTACCAAGCGTGGCTTTCTGCCAGAGCCTATTCAGCCACGTTCCTACAACCTGAAGCACACGCTCCATGGAACCTGCGGTAAGGGTGGGGTGAATCAAAGTAAAGGTCCATGGGTTCCCCATCATCGATTCCCAGAGGGGTGGGAGTCCACCGCAAAGCATCTCCGTCCACTCGAATACATCTTCCCGGATGCCTGGGAACAGACGGTCTGTTTGGTGCTCAATTCTTTGTTCGTAGGCGTTGGTCGAAATGGCCATGCCGTTCCTTACGGGGAGTGGGAACCTGACGATGATGTTATGGCATACCCAGACTCTTACGATGTAATGCGATATGACTCCATCAGCCGGATCAAAAACACGGTTGGTGGGTCTTTTGCGATTGTGTCTACCACGGTTCCAGACGACTGGGATAACCCCACGGGATAGTCATGGATCAATTTCGTTATGTACCTTGGTTCCTCCTGGGGATCGGCATTCTCTGGTCGTCTCACATGCTTTCCCCTGCCCCGGCGCCAGAGATTATTCCAGTCATCCCCATCCCTGCCCCAAGCCCCATTGAACCCATGCCCGATGAACCACCCACGCCCAGTGAACCCCCAGACCCCAGCCCAGACGACACCTTCATTTTCCCTCCAGATAAAGAATCAGAGGCTGTCGAGTCTGTACGGTCTCAACGTCGATTCCGTCTGTTCCGGAGATTGCGTGGATGTCGTTGAATCCGTTAGCCAAGGAGTTTCCCAAGATGCCACAGGTCAGTCGCCATGAGCGTTTCCGTGAGATCCACAGCATTGCCGAAGACTTGGTACGTGAAGACAAGTCTCTGGCCAAGGACTATGGCAGGTTCGAGAAGGCTATTCAGCAACGCTTGAAGGCCCGTAAGGTGGCGATGAGTCCGTTCATCAAGCTCATCATCAAGCTGGTGCTCCAAGCGATCCTGGCCTCTTTATAGGGGTTACCTGATGTTGTGAATGCCGAGATCCTCCGAAAGTTCCTGCAACCGGTTGTCACTTTAACCCACCGTTTGTTGTAGGGGCGTTTCAATGTCTATTATCCAACGAGAATACAGTTACAATTTCAAAATCGCTGCTATACACAGAGCACGTGTGAACATCAAGTCTCTCGCCACTGAAGCCCGAATAATCCGCCATGAGGAACAGCGATGCGGAGCAGTTTATAGATCGGGTTTACGCCTGCATCGTATTGGCCGTTTACGGGAGGAGTCTAGATATGCCAATTTGGCTATCGCTTTCCTGCGTGGGCGAAAATACCGTGATGTAGAGCAATCAACCCGCGAAGGCCGTGAAGTGAATCCGGAACGATTGATTGATAAGCTGAAACGGTTTGGTGGCGATGTGACGGGTGTTACATCGTGGCTGAAATAGTTGCGGTGCTCGTCGAGCGGCAAGGTGCTGCAACCGGCTTTCAATCCGGCGATGCTGGGTTCGATCCCCAGGACGAGCGTTACGGGGTAAGTACAATCAACTCGCCCACGCATCATCCAGGGTAGGAGTCGCATCGATAGGCCATTGGATGCCCAGAGACTTTCTGGCGTGGGTTTGGAATACCCCCGCATCATCGTTACTCAGGGTGAATACCAGTGTGTCTCCATACAGGAACTTCGAAGATCCCTGGTGGATTGCCACATTAACCCCGTTGTACCAAGTGGGTAGTCCGAAGGCCCCATTATCGAACCTCACGGAATGGGCGCTGGGGGTTCCGGTCCACTTGATAACCAGCTCCAAGTCATCCGGGATTTCCAGGGGCATGGTGATGTAGAACGATTTCCGGGTCCAGGTGGTAGCTGCGGCCAGTGCTGCCGAATTCATCTCGATCTTCTCGGCGGATGAAGCTGTGTATCCTGTTCCCTCCAGTTGGACCGTGAAGGTTCCGGCACTGGTTCCAGCCTGTCCTTTCACATGGCAGATGAACACATATCGCTTCAGGGGTATCAGTTCATCGGTATCCAGATCCTGGCTGACCTTGATGGTTGCCTGGGCAGCATCCCCGGTGAATTTCAGGGCAGAACTACCCAGATACTTGTCCGAGGTGTCGTTGAACACATGCACCCCCGCAGTCCCGTTATCCAGGGTGAACGAGGAGGGTACATTCGCACTGAAGGTCTCCATGTCCAGGTTATCCAGGTAGCTCTGGGCGCCCAAGGGTTGGATGATCGGCCCAAACCCGGATCCGGTATCCTGCCAATGGTAAGGCGAAGGTCGAGGGGGCTTCCCAATCCACTGGAACAATTCTTCCCCCTGAGAAATGCCGGAAAGCTCACTGTCCTGCGTGCACTTTAAGGTTACCGTGTCCGTGACGCTGAGTTGGCTGGTAGCCCCGTTGTAGCCCCGGCAGGCCATTAAACCCGAGCCTGGTGAGGTAACCCCGTCCAGGGTGTTATCCACCAAGGCATACCCTGCGTTGGCATTGGTGAGGGTGGCGGTGACCGACCCTACGGTAACCGTGTTCTTGGTGACATTCTTATCGCCCGTCACCATGTCTGCGTAGAGCAGGGGGAAGATGCTGGAGAATCCGCTGCTACCTCCTGACAGCAGTTGTTCCACTATCGTATCCCGGTCAGCAAGTAACTCGTAAATCTTCGAGGTGTGGCTTGTGGCTTGGGACAGGATCTGTTCCTTCAACCGATCCCATTGGGCGTAGATCCCACTGACAATCTCGAACATCGAAGTCGAGTTGAGTTGGGTGATGATTGCGGACCTGCGGGTATCGTAGGTGGATATCTGCCCAGCAATCGTATTTGTGGCTTTGACGAACACCCCGATGCTTTGAAAGAGGTTAGTGTAGTTGATCGCCATTGTCTTATCCCCAAATTATTAAAGCACTTACGGTACGAGTTTGATATCTTACCACAGACATGCGAAGTACACAGCAAATACTTACCGCTGCTCGTTCCGGATCGAGGATTCGATTCAACCAGCGTGCGGCGAGTCGAAACCTGCGGCGGAAGATGGTAAAGGCGGGCCAATCGTCTTCCTACATTCGCAAGAACCTGAACAAGCAAGTCCAGAAGTACCGCAAGATAACTCAGACCAAGGTAGCTAAGCATCAAGCTAAACAGGCTCAACAGGCAACGGTTGCAAGTGCGGCAAAGAAAATACTTGCCGCAAGATTGGCTTATGGGGCTTTTACCCGACTTTCTGCTCCTTTGCACAATCTAGCTCGAATCGGAAGGTGGCAATGAGATTCATCAAGGACATCGTGAGCGTAGGGAAGTACCACATCCCGGATGGGACTGGCGGTTCCAAGGAGCAGGAGATTTCCTTGGATCGTCTCCGTAAGTGGGCTAACACCTTCAATTCGATGCGAGATAACGGAATCCGGGTTCCTTGCCCTTTCAACCACGATGTTAACGCCGTTCCGGTCCAGTTAGGCTCTGATGGCACCCTTCAGTCATCCCAGGAGAATGCAGGCTTCTGGGATGCCTTATGGGTGGATGAGGACCAGGGGCGTCTTATGGGCGTTCTGGACGCTCCAGGAGACTCTGGGGATGCTTCCAGCCCTGCGGGCAAGATCAGCAAGACCGTGCGTGAGACGAGCGTTTACGTGCGTCCTAAGGGCTGGAAAGACGGCACTGGTCGAGACTGGGAGGAACCCATTCTGCACATAGCTGCTGTAACCCATCCCATTCAGCCGGGACAAGACAATTTCCAGCCTTTGGTGGAAGACATCGCCATCGCCATGTCTTTCAAACAGCCCGATGAGAAGCCAGCCAAGTCCAAGGCGCCCAAGGGTAAAGCGGCTCTCCCGGTATCCGGGGAGTCTGACGATGTAGATCCCACAGCGCCTTCCAATCCGGACAAGGTTCTGGGCAGTGAGACACCGGATGTTACTTCCATGGGTGGCTCTGTGGGAGACGTGCTCCAGATGCTTCGGGAGGTAGCCAAGATTGGCCTACCCGAAGATACCAATGAACAAAACTTCCTCGAACGTCTGCGTATTGCTCTCACGCAGAAATCGATCTCGGAGGAAGAGGACGATGCAGAGGGCAGTGTCTATCAACCCCCGGAGGGAGCGGCTTTAAGAAACGCTCCGTTTGTCATGGCTTTTAATCAGCAACAGATCGACGCCATTGTTACGGCGAAGGTCAACAATCCGGCTACCGGAAAGCCCTTCAGCGCAGGCGATCTGCAATCCGCAGCGACGGTTGATGCTGAAGTGGTCATGAGTCATCCCAAGTTCGTTGAACTCACCAAGTCCACGAACACCCTCCTGAACACCATCACCGAGCAGGCCAAGACCGCTTACAAGTCGCGGATCGAAACCTTGGTCAAGACTGGTCGGGCTGGCAAGACTTACGCGGAGTCTACCCTGGCCCCGATGGTGGATACCTTGACCATGAGTTTTGGTCAGGATGGCAAGCCGATTGCCCAGCCGTTGGATATTGTTCTCAACACCCTGGAGTCGATCCAGCCCATCGTTCAACCGAACTACGATCCGACGCTTGCGATGAGTCACGGGTATCCGCCCGGTGCTGTTACGCACGATTCGCTTCCGTACTCGCAGTACAGTGACGGAGACAATCCCTTGAGTTCCGAGGCGATGACAGCCGTGTTCAACCGGCTTCAAGCGGCGGGTGTTCTGACCAAGTAACCAAGGCTCGAAGGGTCTGAGTTTAATCCAAGAAATCACGAGAGGGATTGAAGATGTCCATTGCAAATAGTTATGAGCTTTTCCAATCTGGACCGCAGATTAACACTGTGGTTGAAACGGCGGAAAACACGTTCTACGTGTACCAGCATCCGCTGAATGTGTTCATGGGTGGTCTGTTGGATGGTGCTTCCAGGGACTCTGGGAACACCGTCACCGATGTTCTACGTCCAGGGTTGCTCTTGGGTCGGGTGTTCTCGACAGGCAAGCTCAAGGAATGGAGTCCAACAGCGACCGATGGCACTCAGTACCTCTTTGGCATTCTGGATAATCCAGGCGTCAAGATGCAGGCCAATGCGACCAACAAGGATCGGTTCCGTGGAACGATCATGGTTCGTGGTTTGGTTGACCCCACTCGTTTGCTGGTTCCTGGTGGTGCCAGTTACAGCATCGTCGGGAATGCGAACGAGTACTTGATTCGTTCGCAATTGTTACGGCTTGGATTCTACCTTCAGGAAGATCCGAGTACCACATCGTTGTTTCGTACATCGGGGTTCATGGGTGATTTCACTCAGATTTCCGCCAAAACCGCCGATTACACGGTCAGTGCTTATGAGTCAGGCACTTTGTTTACGACCCGTGGTGCGGGGGGTGCGGTGAACTTCACACTCCCGGCAACTGCGGCCAAGGGTTTGGTTTTCAGCTTTTTCAACGCTGCGAACCAGAACATGACTGTGACTGCGGGGACGGCGGATACCATGACCGTCTTCAACGATCTGACAGCGGATTCGGTGGCATTTTCTACCGCTTCCGCCAAGGTTGGTGGGATGATTACCGTGATCGGAGATGGCACGGGTTGGTTGACCATTGTGAATGTGGGCCAAGCCTCGGATGGTACCGCCACCGGGCAAGTGGTGACCATCGCAACGTAACAAACCGGGTAAGGTTGGCGGGGTGGTAATCCCACCCCTGCCACTTTCCCCTTCAACACGAAAGGCTGAATGAGACATGGCTGACACAAGTTCCATTACCATCCAACAGGCGTTCCAGACGCCCTTCGTCAAGGGAGTAATTTCCCAGTTCCCAACGCCCGATTACGCATTACAGCGGGCTTATGGCGCCATGACCAACCGGACGTTTACTCCGGTTCGGACATTCGCCTGGGATCAGTTCAACAAGACTCGTACCCTGGCTACTCTCAAAGCTCCAATGACTGATGCGGCTACAATCCGTAAGCAGAAGATTGGCACGGCTTGGGGCAGCTTGGTACGTGTCGCCGAGAAGCTGCAGATCTTCGATGAGGAGATCGCCAATCTTCGTCCACCCGGAGCGCCGATTGGCACTTTGGATCAGCGTGGCGAGCAGTGGGCGGTGCGTCAGATCAACTTCATGTCGCAACGGCACAGCAACTTGATGGAGTACCTGCTGAGCAAGACTCTCCAGGGTGGGTTTGGTTTGGCGGGATCCGCCGAACAGCTGTACGTGACCGACCTGGACGCTTCCGGGAATATGTTCGATGTCACCATGAACATTCCGGCTGCGAACAAGGGTCAGCTTGCCCTTCGGGACGATGGATCGGACATCATCGATACGCCCTGGTCTGATGCCAGTGCGGATCTGGTGGATCAGTTCATGGCGTTGCGTCGGGCGGCGATTCGGTTAACCGGCTATGAACCCAGCATGTGTTGGTGTTCGTCGCAGGTGATTGCTTGGTTGATGAACAACGTCTCACTCCAATCAATTGCGGGTTCAGCCAATCGGGTCTGGAATTCCGTATCGGGCCAGCCTGCGGTGAACGTCGATCCGGCTGGTCGTAACTTGGGTGGTCTCAGTGTTCGCTTCAATGCGATCCCTTGGGTAACCTTCCGGGTGAACGATGCCGTGGTCAGCGTTGGCAGTTCGACCAATCCTCAGGGATCGGACGGTACTGCGGTTGCGGATGTTACCCGGATCATCCCACTCAACAAGGTGATCTTCACACCGGAACCCGACAACGAGTGGATGACGATTTACGAGGGGCATGAGCCGGTGCAGGAGCAGGTCAACAGCAGTCCGACCTTCATCCGGGGTTTCCACACCTGGAGTCGTCGAATGCTGTGGGCAATGCCGCCTTCCCGTGAGGCGTACATGCTCGACAATTTCATGCCAGCGATACGGATCCCGAATTCGGTGTTCGTGGCAACGGTTGATTTCTAAGTCACAGGACGAGTGGCATCTCCTGGCCCCACTCCGAGTAAAGCCGGGGTGGGGTTTTTTAATAGGTGAGGGTAAATCATGAAATACTTAGCGTTAGCAATTCTGATCCTGGTTTCGTTCGTACCTTCGCTCGGTGCTGGCGAGTGCGCCGGGGGCATTTGTCGGATTGGCAAAGCCCGTGCGGAACGTCAGCACGGCTTGAAGCGAACTCCCGTCCGCAACTTGCTACGGAGGCATTAAAACCAGCAATTCCATGTTGGGCTTCTTCAAGGAACTAATCCGGAGATTCGTCAGCGATCAACCGAACTATGAGGGTCGGTCTCTGGATTGGCCTAAAGTCCGGGATAAGTTCTTACGGGAACACCCCGCTTGTGCGTTGTGCGGTAAGAAGGATGATCCCAAGGATCCTTTGGAGGTCCATCACATCGTTCCATTTCACATGGAGCCTGCGATGGAATTGGACGAGACCAATCTGATTACCCTGTGCCGCCCGCACCACCTATTGGCGGGGCACTTGATGGCTTGGAAATCATACAATCGGAATGTTCGCAATGATTGCGAGGTCTGGCGGGCGAAAATACAATCGAGACCATAGCTCACCTTTCTCCTCCAGAGAAAAGTTCCAAGTCTCCTGATTTAGACGTGGGAGGGTTTTATGATGGAGGGTATGACGTTTGCATTGCCGTCACTTCAGCATAGGACTATCAAAATGGTTGTTAGAATAATCGATCTGTGCGTGGTGCTAACCTACGCCTGTGCTGTCGTCACGATCGTGATCGGTGTCGCTTACTGCGGTGTGTATCTGTCGTCGATCGATGTCCCGAAACCAGGCGACGGACTAATCGCCAAATCGGCACCAATGGCACTTGAGACGGCGATTGCGTTTGTGTTTACAGGGTTCTGTTTGTTCTCGTTATCCGTCCGACTGATGCACACGCCAAATCGCGAAGATCTGATCGCAACCAACAAGCGACTTGCCGAGACTGTCGCAGAACTCGTGCGGGAAAGGGATGCGTAGTGTGGGAAGCACGCGACTTCGCTTTAACGGCTGTAGTGTCGATCACGACGCTGGTTTTGTCGCGAGGGCTGCCGTACTTGCAGGAGTGGTTGAAATTCCGCACGTCGGACAATCGTCGAGCGCACGACATGGAGCGAGGCGGATACTCGGCTGCAATCTCGCGGTTGGACAAACGGATCGAGTCGATGGAAAAACAGATGGAAGAACTGCGAAACGATCTGGATGTCGAGCGAAAGGCTCACGTCAATTGCCTGATCGAGCAACAAAAACTACGAGGAGAAATTGAGGCGATGAAACACGACATTGATCGTAATACAAAGCGACTCGGCGGTGGCGGGTCTGCGGCAGATGGTCGATAATCAACAGACGTTGTTCGAGATATTCGGGAAGGCAACACGCGGGGCGATGCAGCAGTGATTCGCAAGTTTTCATTTTCTCCGCCGATTCAGCGACAAAGCGGCGATCAATTTATCCGCAACGGTCGCTGGTTCGAGCAGTGGAGGAATGGAACGAAGATTAACGAGTGGGATCTATCGTCAATACCATACGTTGACGTTGATCCGTTTGAGGCGTTTGGCAATACGATCACAAGTGTTTTTTTGGAGCATCACATGCCGGGGCAAAATGTCAGTCTGATTGGCGTGTTTGAGAATCAATCTACGGGCGTTGTTCGCATGAAATTCAGCAGCGGCAGCGAGGTAGAGCTTGCGGATTGGCAAGATGCTTCGGCGATCGCCGACAGCATCGATGCGAACACGGAGTATGCCGAAAAACTGCTGATCGGCAAGTCGTATCGAGCATCGCCAGATGGCGTGAACAAAACGACACAGGTCGGCGCGGCAGTGTCGGCGAATCTGCTCGCCGACGTTCCGATCGTCTACACGGAGCCGTCATAACATGGCGAGGACCGCACGAATCACGAAGATCGATCGACGCGGAGCACGCTGCACACTGGTCCGGTGGCGCGGCGGCGGCGAAAAGGGCGAGATCGAGATCCCAGGCAATATGCAAGACTTCCGCCAGTGGATACGCGAGCAACTCAAGGACAGTGGCGAGACGCTGATCGCAATCGCATTGGCTCAGTGGCTCGCGAAAAATCCAAACGAGAATGCGGACTTCAGCGGCGTCGAGGGCAAGACAATCACACTCGACTTGACGGCGAGTGCGTCAGTCGGAATTGTGACGGTGGTATAGCATATGGCTTCAACATCATTCGCTAGATTGAATCTTGCTGGCCATCTCGGATTTCCGACGGGCACGCCGTCTTTCGTCAATCACACTGTCGATGCCAGCAACGAGGGCATTGCGATGGCGTTTCAAGCGAACAGTGCTGATCCGATCACACACTTCGGATTTCGGTATGGTGCTCGCACAGGTACTCCACCAGTACACGTTGTAACTCTGGAAAGTCTTGTTGCGACCACAGGTTTGCCAGACGGCACAGATATCGGCGGCGGATCGGCTACGGCCAAAACATTCACCCCGCCTGCCGACGCAACGTGGGACGGAACTTGGCAATGGATTGCACTCACAAACGCCTACACGCCGACCGTCGGCCAAATCCTGTGCGGCACAATCCGCTATTCAAGCGGCACGATTGACGCGAGCAATAACTCGTCGTTCACCAGCCGTCTGGCATCGCTCGGTGGCGACGGTCGGCTTGTGTGGTTCTCGTCGATCACAAACACTGGCGGAACGTGGAGCCGTACGTCGTTTCCTCCCACAATGGCTTATCGCACCGCATCAGGACGATATGGATGGCCAGCGGAGTCGATCTATAATACCAGGTCGGCGTCTACGGTCGGCCATCGTGTTGCGTGCAAATTCACGCTGCCGTCTAACGTCACTAATACGTACACGATTCGTGGTGTGAAATTTTCCGGGTCGGTTGCGAGCGCTATAGGAAAAGTACCTGTCATTGGACTGTGGTCTGCTGGATCAACACTGCAGACGCTGACGATGGATTCCGATTTGCCGCAGTCTATAAGTACGTCATACAATGCTTACGATCACGTCCTATTTGACGAATCGTCGCTTACCGCATTGAGTCCAGGTACGGCGTACTACATAGGGTTAGAGGTTGCAGACGCGGTGAATGGCGGGGTGCTAATCAACGGGATTAATCTCGACGACGGAGCGGATCAATCCGCGTTTCCTCTTGGTACGAACGTATGTCTTTCAACGTATAACGGTTCGTCCTGGACAGATGATACGACAGTTCGCCCATTTGTCGAACTGATCCTCGATGATATGACACAACAGGCCGGTGGCGGTGGCGGCGGATACGTAATTGGGAGCTAATTGAGTATGACGAACTATTCGCAGCGATACGCAGCCGGAGACTCGAACACAGCAGGCGCCTTCTATTTCGACACAATCACTGCTGTTGATTATCCCGCATCCAAAGTGTTATGGGGTGCCGAAGGTGCGGTGAATCATTGCAGTGCGGCAACTCCACTGCCAGTCACCGCTGTGAATGGTGGCACGTTCGCAGTTCAATCCACGCAATCCGGCGTCTGGAACGTCACCAACGTCAGCGGAACGATTAGTTTGCCGACTGGTGCCTCCACAGCAGCGAAGCAACCTGCACTCGGCACCGCTGGCACCGCATCGGCTGACGTAATTACGGTGCAGGGTATCGCGTCCATGACGGCCCTCAAGGTCGATGGCTCGGCGGTGACGCAGCCGGTCAGCGGCACGGTCACGGCGACTCAGGGTGGTACGTGGACCATCCAGCCAGGAAATACCGCCAACACAACGGCATGGCTTGTGACCGGAACCGGTGGGACGTTTCCGATCACCGATTCCGGTGGCTCGATCACTGTGGACAATGGTGGCACGTTTGCCGTTCAGGCGACCGTAGCAGCCGGAGCCACGAACATTGCCAAAGCAGAGGATGCAGCGTCAGCGGATGCAGACGTCGGTGTTCCAGCGATGGCGGTACGCAAGGCGACTCCGGCGAATACCAGTGGTACGGACGGCGATTATGAGATGCTGCAAATGTCGGCTGGTCGTCTGTGGGTCGATGCCAGCGGTGTTACGCTGACTGTCGGATCGCACGCTGTGACGAACGCTGGAACGTTCGTTGTTCAGGTCGATGGGACAGCATTGACCCGACTGACCGACATCGAAACGAATACTGACTCGCTCGCTGTCGTCGGCAACGGTGCTGCTGCGACTGCTCAGCGAGTTACTATCGCCAACGATTCAACTGGAATTCTTGCCGGTGTGACAACGGTCACCACGGTGACGACCTGCAGCACGGTTAGCACGCTGACTGGATCTGGCGTTGCCCATGACGCTGCAGATAGCGGCAATCCGCATAAGATCGGAGCGAAGGCCACGACAGCACTGAGCGGCGTGACACTGGTGGCCAATGCGGATCGTACCGACCTTTACGCTGGTTCCGATGGTGTATTAATCAATCGTCCGCATTGCTCACTCGAAGATATCGTGAGCGGCAATACTTCAAACACCGATGGAACTTCGACGCAGTGCATCGCGGCGAGTGGTGCCGGTGTAAAGACGTATCTGCAGTCAGTGATTCTGACGAATACTTCGGCGTCAGATATCTACGTTGAGATCAAAGATGGAGCGACAGCCAAACTAACAATTCCAGTTCCAGCGAATGGCGGTGCAGTGGTTAACCTGCCGGTGCCGATTGGCGGGACGGCTAATACAGCGTGGAACTTTGATCCATCGGCGGCGACTACGACGGTCTATTGTTCGATGGTCGGATGGAAATCGAAGGTTTAACGCATGAACGCTGCATTATGGCTACTGTTGTTCCGTGGCGGATCTGCGGTAATCATAGTTGGAGTCGTGTCTCCACATCCTTTTCTCGGCGGGAATGTGTCATACGTGGTAGTATCATCAACTGGATCTTCCTTTGTTGCTTTGGTGCATTCGGGAGTGAGCTACATTGGCTAGACAAGAAATAAGAGTGGGTGACATTGGAACCATCGTTGAACGAACGATCAAGGATGAGACAGCGGTAGTGGTAAACATCTCAACTGCAACCACACTGGAGTTCCATTTCCAGAAACCGGATGGCACCGATTCCACGGTTACTGCTGTTCTCAGTGGTTCAGGGGCGGATGGCAAGATGCGTTACGTTTCGATCGCATCCACCTGGGATCAAACAGGTCGTTGGCAAGCTCAAGCCAGATTAGTAATTGGTTCTTTAACCCTGAAGTCTGATATCTGGGAATTTAACGTCCACCCCAACCTGCAGAGTTAAGCCATGACTCAAACGCAATACACCACCCGTGAAAACATGGACTTGCTGTTTACTCGTCTTGGTGTCAACCTGCGAACTGCCCGTTATGGAGACTCTACGGGGGCTGTGGATTTCTTCATTGACGATGCCAGCAGTACTCTCGATCAGTATGCTTCCCAGTGGTACTTACCTGCTGACTTGGCAACCTCTCGTTGGGTAGAAATCCGAGCCACCTGGATGGCCTGTTATCTGCTTTCCCAGGTAGCGGGTAATCCATCCCTGTTCTATTCCCGTTACGATCAGATCATGCAGGAACTCGACAAGGTGCAGCAAGGGTTGCTTCCAATCCCTGAGCTATCCACCCGTGCTGATATGGTCCCCAGCATGAGCAACGTTGAGCATGATCCCCGGTTCCGTGAACGTACCTTGCGGGTAGAGACCGAGGTGAGCACGGGGGAAAATGGGCGTAGAGATACGTCCTACACAGTCCTTCCGGATTGGATGTGGTAATGCCCACGTCAGTTGAGTACTTCGAAGCCACAGTTCGTTTGTCGAACATCCTCAAAGGGGAATGCCACAACGATATCCAGCGACGGATCTACAAGCGGTTCTGGGCAGTTTACTCCCAGGAAATATTCCGAAGGATGCACGCCAGTTACCATCGCAGGGCGAAGAAGAACCCAGACGACTATCCTGATTGGGAGCCACTCAAACCCAAGACAATCCGCCGTAAGCGGAATCGGCGGAAGCCTCCCCCATCCAGTCATCCAACCTGGATCAACTACGACAGCGGTAAGTTGCTCAAGAGCTATCGACCCGGCAACATCTCCGGGGATTCCTACCTTCCTTCTGGAAATCAACTCTGGTCCTTAAAACCTGGAAAGTTGATCTTGGGTACTTTGGTGAAGTACGCTGAACGGGTAAGTGCCCGTAGGGATCTATTCCCTCGTGCCAAGGTTCTCATGCGTTGGTCCAAGGAAGCCACCGGAATTGCGATAAAAGCGATCTTGCCACTCCTGGGCAACGGTGGTAAGGTTTGGCCTGATAGCTACCCCGGTTTCTGGCCTTTTCGAAATACCAAGGGCCAGTTCAGCAGGATCGGATAGATGCACCCCGGTTACTTGACGATAGCTTGTCGTGAACTACTTCGGGATTACCTCCGGTCGGATGCTACCACAGCTATCCTCGACTTGCCCTTCGTAGACGAGGAGATCCAGGTTACCCCCAAGGGTCGTCCCCCTGCGGTCATGGGTGATAAGTTTATCGGGATCTATGCCAGTTCCTGGGAACCCGCCCTGGTGGACGCTAATGTCGCAATAGACGCTTACCTGGGCGTTTCGTGTGTTCTGACGTTCCGAAGTACCGTCTACCCTCAGGAGCAGCTGGAGGAGCTTTACGCGGACGTAACGGTGGGTATGAGTGCGGTCTGTCTGAAGATCATGCAATGCCTTGCCCAGAATACCAGCCTGTACACCGAGTTGGCTGAGCTAACAAATTATTCGACTTACTGGACGTTCGAGTTCCTGCGGTGGATGGGGACAGACGCAGAGCCTGTCGAAGTCTATGAGGACTGGTTCAGTGCCAAGGACGAGCATCTTCTTGATCCGATGGGGCAGTCGATCATGGGGTACACGATGACGGTCCGATTTGGTCAGGCTCGTGCCGGATTGATCCCAGGAGTTTAACCCTTTGAAACGACCCTACCATTGTGAATCTCCGGCCTGTAAGTCTGACCTTACGACGTTCACCAGGACGTACTACCTGGACTCTCCCGATGACCCCTGCCCTCTCTGTGGGCTATCCGGCCATTTGGTGTTGTGCGAGAACATCCACCTGATTGTCCCGGATCGTTACGGGCCGTTGAAATTCGCGGCTACCAACGGTTCCTTTCGTTTCCTGTGCCATGGTGCCCAGCGGGATTTTCGGTTGTACCCGATGGGTCATCCAAGGTATCCTTATTTTTACTCGCAGCTTATTCGGGCCTGCACCTGCGAAGATTGCCTGTTAGAATACGGGGCGAAATTTATCAACGCAGAAAGGTTGGTCCTGGGTTAGTAGGAGATGCCACTCGTCCCTAATTCAGGAGTTTACCTATGGCTGCTCGCGGATTCATTGCTGGTCCCTATGTCTGGACCTTCAACGCACGGGTAATCGGGATCAGCGAAGACGGTTGGCGATTCGATCAATCCGTAGCCGGGGATCCAATCCGTGGGGATAACCTGGGCGATGCGATGCAGGACTACGTTTACCGGGCTGGGGATGTAACCATCGAAGCCGTCCTGAATGAATGGGACATCGTTGCTAATGGTTTAACGGGAGATGCCGCGAAAACCAATACCAATACCGCCAGCATCCTTTGGCCTTGGGCCGTCTTAGGTTCGACCGGGCAGGTAGGTCGGTTGGCTTCCACGGTAGCTGCAGTACTGGTTGGTACTCCGGCGCCGGGAACCAGTGCAGCCGGTGCCACGGCGGGTTCCAGGGTTATCACCGTGTCTTATGCGGTGATTGCCCCAGGCTCCAGTTTCTCTCAGTTGTTCGCTTCCCGTTTACGGAACTGCCCAGTACGATTGCAAGCTCTGCCGGGGCCGTTGGTCGATAGTGGTTCGGAGGCTTGGTACGCCTTCTCGTAACAAGGGCAACCAATGTCCGAACGGTTTGAGATCGACATCAAGCAACTGATTAACGTCCAGGGTAGCGTTAATCAATCCGCACCGAGGTTGGAAGCTCCCAAGCCTCGTGACATGAGCGTTCGTCCTACACGAACGGACATGGCGAATCCTTACGATTACTGGGATGTAGTCCCCGGTCGTCGTAAGAATTACCGTCAACCTGTCACAGATTTCGAAGAAGCCCAGTGGTCTTCTAGTGGAGGCGGTCGAGGTGGTGGCAGGGGTGGTGCGGGGGCTGGTGCTGGTGTCACCCCTCCCGGTCCTGCTATGCCTACAACACCTGGCGCACCGCCTGTGCAAGGCGGCGGGGGAGGTCGAGGTGGAGGTCGAGGTGGGGGTGGTGTCGCTTACGGCACGGGTGGCGCTGCTGGAATGTTCGCTAACTTTGCAGCCTTATGGTCGCAGATCGAATTCGGTCTCGGTGTACTCGATAGACTTTGGCAGACGCTAAAAGCAGTAGACCAACAGTTTCTCCAGATGGCCCGCGATGCTGCCAAGTACAATGGCCAAGTGGCAGCTGCGGAAGCCATGGCAGAAGTACGCGACTTGATGGCACAGTTGCGACGTGCGGAGAAACTGGGGCCTCAATTGGCAGGCTATGTAGATACTCGTTCCCGCTTCGCTGAAGAACTTCATGATTTAATTACAGATTTGTCAACTGCCTTAATCCCCAGTATGGAAGCTGGTGTTAATAGCCTACGGGCCTTAGTGACGTTGGTGCAGGGTTTCGTAACTGTCGCCGAAAAGTTAAACAACATCCTCCCTGAAAACATTGATGCGATTAAGTGGGTAATCGAAGCGCAGGAATGGCACAACAACCCGATAGCGAAGGCACTCAAGGAAATGTTGCTTGTTGCCAGAAAGTTCGACAAAGACGAAGATACGCCCATGCTTCTCGATCAAGTGCGGGACTTCCTCGATCCTGTAAAACAGCGGACTAAGTTCGAAGGTAGGCGGGATGTCGGTCCTGTTCCTACGGGGAAAGGGTTCTAATGTCGTCAGTCCCCCAACATTCAGCCCTTCGGCGTTACACCAAGAGTTCCACAGGCGGTCCGATCTACGCTCAGGTCAGCTACGGGATTTTCACATTCCCAGCTGCGGTATCCGTGTCGTTCACTGTGGAGCCGGTGTATGAAAGTTCCAATCGAATTCCCAAGTGGTGGAAACACGTATTCACCATCGAAACCCTGATCGATCCCCACCTTCTCCCTGAGAATGATTCCACGGGATTAAACCCAGTAGATTTGAACATGGGTCAGTTCCGTCGAGTGCTGCAAACCCCAGGGCAAGATCTGACAATCTGGAACTTGGGTGTTGGCCAGAATCAACGATTGGACACAGGGGTTAGTACATCTTCACCAACAGGGGTAACCCAGATCCCGGAACCTTCAGGGCCAACTGATACCACACTTGCCCAAGACCCTTTTGTTACTCTTGGTAATGTGGTTAAACAATCCAGTCACTATTCCTTCAAAGTAACCAAGGACATGGACCTTAATTTTGGTCCACGTCCTCAATTACTGGTGTGTGAAAGCGTAGGCGCTGCGAGGATATGGCGAGTTGTATGGACGGTGGAAGTGGCTCTGCCAACATGCTGCGTGAACTACAACAACGGTCAGTTGTGCATCAGCCCCGATCACTTCAATTCTACTTATGATTCTCAGTCAGGCACACTTAAGGTAACCGAGTTCAATTACTCGTTGTCATGGACGATTGATGAGAATCGGTTCACCACGTTCTCCATTGTTGGTTCTGTAGAGTTCGCTGGCATTCTGACCAATCAAGGTAGTCATTACCTGTTTGGTGGCAATTCCCTGGACTCACGAACGGTTACCAACCTGCTTGGTAATACCTTTACCCTGCGCCCAGGTTTTCAACGCTCCATGCAATACGACTTGTCTCGTGACAAGCGCCGAATGGACTTCCGAATCACTGATCGGGAAATTCCAAGTGATGCTCCTTACTGGCCGGGAATCCGTCAGTGTGAAATGCGGCATTCAATCTCCGGAAATCCGTTGGGGGTGGAGTGGAATGTTCGCTTCCATGGGAATTTTGTCCCAGAGCCTGGAGTGCCGAAGTATGTTGGCTTTTTGGCTTTTCTGGTAGTTATCCAGGATCGGATGCGGAACATCCGGCTTGCGACAGTCGCAGAGATCAAGACCAAGAAGCCAACAGACCGTCCAGAGTATCAAACATTCAAGCCCTTCTTCATGCCTGTGAAGTTTGATTTCGACGAAGATATATTCGCTCGTTCTGTGACGTTCAATTTCAGTTTCAAAGTATTTACCTTTCTCAAGAACTTGTTAGAAGTAACCCGGTTCTTTGCCAGTACACCCGGTAATTGGGCGGTGCATTATGCGTCCCAATCTTCTGCGACAAGAAGCATGGAAGGGTCTGTACCTATCAGAGCTTCTGGTGTGGAAGATTTATTAACGGTGTGTCGTTCTCCGGACGGTGGGGATAACGTAACCAACAACACTCAGAAATTGGCAGTGGACCAACACTTTCCTATCTTCCATCCTGTCTGCCCATCCTATGAGACGGGTGGCTATGTTCTCTACGAGAACACGATCACCTATGAAATTCAGAACCATCTAGTACCGATGGTCCCAATGGGTAAGTGGAGCAAGGAAGCCTACCGGGACAGTCTTCCGGGCATGTATCCCGGTTCTCAAAATACACCCAGGGAAGTTCTGCGTAAGGTTAGCTTGGATGAGTCGCAGCTGCCTGTTGGCAACAGCATCAAAGATGCACTACCAAGTCAGCGTACTTATCCCGGAGATACAGGTGTTGGGATTACGATTGGGGATAAAACCACGAGTTATCAGAGTGCCGGTTCTCCCAAGTATCGAATCATCATGCGAGGGCAGGCTGCTCGTTTCTGCTATCCGGTAAAGGCTCCAAGAATAACATCGGTTAAAGTGTTCCGCCCTGGGCAAGCCGACGCCTGGGAAGCTCCCATGGTAGATGGGACTGCCAAGATCGATGGTCCTTACGAGATAAACGGACCTTCTCCTGTTCCGTTGTACGCCTATTGCTGGGAAGTTGTTTACACCACCTACGGTCTTCCCTTGGGGCCTGTACGAGCTTTAATCAACGGTACGGAGTTTGAAGGGAGTCCCGAAGCGTATGTATTCGATGGCACAAACGTACTGAACATTGGAATGGACGGAATGGATATTGGAGAAACGGCAGTTCAAGGATTACGGGATATACAACCGCACAGTTAGGAGATGCCACATGCAGTTACCGAAGGTTACCAAGTTCACTTTGAAGGATGAGGACAAGGAATTGTTCTCTGAGGAATTGATTGTCTTGAACGGGTTCATTTGCCAAGCCCAGAAAGGGCTGGACGTGAATGATCCTTCCAGTGCTGAAATTTGGACATCCCGGTTAGGCTCAATCCTCAAAGATCGTTATGCCGTGGAACTGTCTCCGACGATCTGTTTCCTGGTCTCAGTGGAAGTCAGCAATCAGATGCGGGAGTTGGAGGAAAATTTTACCAAAGGGCTGTAGTTGCGGAGTTTTACGGATTCGATACCAGTAACCTGGATCCCGCAACTTTGACGATGTACGAACGTGTGATTCCGCGACTCACAGCCCATCGCGTAATTCGCAGTCAACAAGAAAGTTCCTACCTGACCCCAGAGACTGTGTACAATCTTTGGCTGTTGGCTTACCAGGACAAGGAACTTGCGTCCAAGATGCAAGCCATAGCTGAGATGAGCAAAGGAATAAAACCATGATTCGTTTCCCAGGCACGGCCAATCCGGAGGCTAACATCAACCCGGATGACCTGTTGGACAATGAACCGATAACGGCCAACTACGTGCCTTGGGGCAGCTATGGGATGCACGGGTACTACAGTTTCTTCAACCGAAACCGCCCTCCGTTTTCGTACATGACCATTCGGGAAATGCTCTGCGACCCTCGGATCACTTTCGGTCTGTGGCTTCTCAAAGGCCCGATTGTCAGTTCGCCTACCTTCGAAGTTGAGACTTCCAATCCTCAGGTGGAAGAGTTCATCCAATCTAACCTGAAGCGATTCTGGGCCAATTCTGCTGTTCGTGTACTCAAGGCGTTGGAGTGGGGCTACAGTGCCAGTGAGGTTCTGTATCGCTACAACGAGGAAGACGGCGCCATCCACTTCGATACCATCCGTGACCTGGAATCCCTCGACTGTCGCCCGGTAACCAAGTCAGGTCGGATTGTGGGGTTCTGCATCAAGAACATCGTCCAGAATCAGGACTTCATGGGCTTGGGCGAAGCGATGGATGGGAACCAGAGTTCCCTGGGTCGGATCAGTGGCAACAACCATAAAGCCAAAGACGCTAACGGCAACTTGTACATTGGCTCTCCGCGTTGTCTTTACCATCTTCACCTTCGGGAGCGTAATCCGTGGTTCGGACTTTCCCGTTTATTCGGCGCACACGTTCCCTGGTGGGAGCAGTGGAGCGAGGACGGCTATCGTGCCATCAGGCGACTCTGGTTCGCCAAGAACGCTTTCGAAGGCGGGGTGGTGTATCATCCAGCTGGAACCATCGCTACGAAGCAAGGCCCTATGGCAGCCCGTGATTACGCTCGTGAGATGGTCGAGAAGAAACGCAGTGGTGGGATTTTAACCCTGCCAAATTCGCTGGGGCCTGACGGTTCCGGTCGAGCTTGGGAGTACATCCCGCCCCAAGGCAACCCCGTCCCTGCAGGCTTACTGGACTATGGGGATCTCCTCAAGGATGAAGTGTTGGAAGGCATGGGCATCCCTCCGGAGATTATCCAGTCCAGTGGGGAAACGGGTTTCGGCAGTGCCAGTGGGCGTCAGGTTCCACAGATGGCGTTCTACTCGTTGCTGCTGGAACTCAAACACTGGCTGGCGCTCGATTTCGACATGCACTGCCTTCGTTACCTAGTTGCCCTGAACTTCGGCAACGTGCAGTACGAAATCACTTCCGTCAATCTGATGGACGAGACGGTGGAGCAGCATCCAAATGATCCTTACGGGGGCCAGAATCCTCTCAACCAGGAAGAACAGGTGGATGAGGAAGGTAATCCATTACCTCCGCCGGATGAAGTCGAACAACCACTTCCTGGACAAGCCTAACCCTCTCAAGAAACCAGCCAAGAAATGTCTGATACGTACCCCTATGTTGCCCATGAGATCCTGGTCAACGGCAAGTACGTTGCCTTGAACCCCCAGCCTCTGATTGAGCATCTGAAATCGAAGGGCCGTCCTTACGAGCACGTTCTCAAGTGCAATCGGATGATCTTACCCACGGGGCGGGAGTATGGACGGGGTTGGCTGTTGATGCGTGGTGTGGATGCCCGCGAACTTTACAACGCTCAACTATCTGCCGGTGCCCAAACCGGCACCTTCAATACCTTCTCGCACAAAATCAAATTCTACCCCCTGAGAAATGACAGTGAGTCTGGGGTAGAGGTGAAGCGGCTGGGGATTACTCGTATCTGTTCGGTTCTCGGATACAGCGAAGACATGCTGAATTCAATGGAGAACTCGGATCATTACGTTATTGTGGAATTCGTCGATGCCCGTTTCGTAGCCCGCATGAGTACGGTGTACAAGGGTTACAACGTCCGTAGCTATACGGTAATGAAAGTTACCGTAGATTCGGATCCCGATTACTGGGACGATTCGTTGAATGGAGGAACGCCTTGGACGTGGGAAGAAATCCTAGCGGATCTATTTGCCATGCTCCCTTCAGCCGAGTTTGGCGCAAGTAACCGTGTACTGTCAGGTGCTATTTTCCCGAACCATCCACCGCAAGATTTGAAGTTCAGTGGTATTTGTGTTTTGGATGCGATCATGGAGATCTTGCGAAACACAGGGAACTTGTTGAGCAGGGATACGGCGGGTAAGTGGTGGGTGGAGAGTCATCAAACAATACCCCAGGATACTTCCAGTTACGATCCAACTGCGATGGAGCCTTTCCTGGAAGATCCAACCTGGGATCTGCCGAGAGATCCAGCACTTAATCGTTCATTGATTGTCCCAGAGAAGCTGGTGATCTACTTCCCCCGCATGTACCACGCTTTCCAGGCATTGGCGGATACCAAGATCGTGGATGGTGGTGATGCTTGGGATGCTCTGTCGTTGTACACCAAGGAAGAAACGCTGACGACCACAGGGATGTCTGGAACCCGGGTCGGAATCTTTTCGTCGTTGTACGCTGACTACGACGAGCAAGGTAATTTGATAAACGGTTCGCAGATCAACACCGTGGCTGCCCGTATGGCTGAGGAGTACGTTGCGGCCAAAGGTTGGACGGCTAAATCTTTGCAGAATACCTATCTGTACTACCACGATGTTAAGTGTGGTCCTGAGGTATCTGCGGTGCAGTGGTATAACTTCGGAACTGGATCAAGAACTGAAGTACTCCTGAACCCTTTCAGATACACCCCAGGGGATGAAACACATGAACTGGGAAGGCAGCACATAGCAGAGATATTGGCCTGGGAGTGTTTTGCCCCACCCGATTCCACCCGCAAGCATCACCCGGTTACCAGATTCCTGATAGCGAAGATGGATTCGCAATTAGCGATTGATGGGACTGCGACTGCTTCGGTTTATTATGGCACGCACACTACTACAAGTGCGATAACCTGGGTGGACAGTGGAAAGAATATATTTGTCCACAACAAGATGCCTTGCATCGTAGCTGCCAACGAGTTCGTGGCGTGTTTCTGGCATTTGCAGACCCGTCGTTGGATTGTGATCTATGCGGCGCCCCCCAAGTTCTATCAGGGTACTATTTATGCGAATATGTGCCCAACAGATACAGCTGAGTCTCACGACCTGCACAACATTTTCTGTTGTGAAACATTGGGTACTACGAGTCTGGCCAATCCTTTCAAGCTCGCTGGAGTAGCGGGAGCGAAAGTCTTGGTCTACAAAGACTGCCAAGCCGGTGAACATCGTATAGCCCAGATTGAGCATCAGACATTTGAACTGGTGAAGGGTTTCCAGAAGCAGGAAGCCTGCCCAGTCGGTGAGCTGTACCAGGAATGTATCATTGAGTACAAGTATAGAAATTTCTCCGTGATGACTTGTGAAACCGCCGATACGATTGCCACAGTGTTCCAGGCGGACTTAGTGGAGGTTCTCACGGACTGGTGGGTGGATGGCTTGGAGATCTGGGGATACAAACGTCCAATCTACGTGGTTTGCAAATGTGATCCTTACGAAGAATTGCTCCACACAGGGACCGATTGCGGTGCGAGTGGTAGTGGTAGCGGCGCCTAATGGCAATCTATTTCTACAACAACAAGATCCTGATCCGTAACGGTCAGATAGCGATGGATTCCCGTTGCTGCTGCCAAGGTCAGTGTTGTTGTGGTCTGAGTGATTACGTTTCTTACTACGCTACATTCTCCGCACCGAACTGTTCTCCGTTGGATGGGTTAGTGGTTGAGCTTCGGATGGAATCGCGGGGTGTCGATTCAGTCATTTGTGAATACCTGCTCCGGGTTAGCGCGGAATATATCTACGACTGCACGGTCGCGGACATTCCCGTGGAGGTCAAGCTGCGGTGCAACAAGGATTTAACCATTCGGGGAGGTGAAGGTGAATGCGATAGGTACGAACTTGAAGTGATCTACGCGAGTTCATCCTGCGTCAGCACAGCGGGTTGGACCCGTGTGGATTCTGGGTGTTCCTGTACCCCTTTAACTTTGGTTTTCCAGAAGACCGCCCCTTCGTCGAGTGGTGTTGACGCGGAGTGCAATTGCTGTGAAGTTCCAGGCTCTACGGTGACCGTAACAATAACCACCTAGATTCTCAGTTCCCTACGGCATATAGTAGGAACCATGATCTCTTTCAAGAACCAGATCCCCAACCATCCTACGAAGTGTAAGGGTGTTACCGGACCCGTTTACACCAGCGATCAGTGTCGCATGTGCTGGCTGGTGACCTACGACCGTGGTTATAGGCGAGCCTGGGGCATCAACTTGAGAAACCCGGTAGTTGCTCCTAACCTTGAAACCCGCTGGCCGTGTGTTCACAGGGGAACCGATAAGAAGCAGATCCCCGGATGTGGCCTATGCAACGGGGAGTATCCAGGGCGTGACTGTGCCCATCCTCAGATCAATTCCCGGTGTGTTATTTCCGGCCCGGAAACATTTCTCAACAATGTTCGGGCCAAGGGTTATCGAGTCTGCGAAGACTGTGGCTATCGGCAGCCTGAACCAGATCTGGAGATGCTCCCATCGCAGTTCCGTGGCCTCATGCAGCTTCCTCCTGGAAATTATCCGGAAGGCTGGGAGAATTGGCGAGTAACTTCCATTGCGCATCGAGATATGTTTCAGGAGTTGTGTGAAGCCAAGTACAACCCCCCTCAGCACCTAGCTGGGCGTGGGATTGTTATCGGGGCTGGAGGGGAGACGTACTTCAAGTGTGCTTGGTGTGTGGCTCACCATTTACGGAATCTGGGTTGTGATCTTCCCATAGAATTCTGGTATCTGGGTTCGGTCGAGATGGATCAACCCATGCTCGATCTAGCTCAGTCTGTGGGTATCACCTGTATCGATGCAACAGCGGTCTCCGGCCATAAACCCCGGACGTTGAATGGCTGGGAGATTAAACCATTTTCCGTGATCCATTCCAGGTTCCAGGAAGTGCTCTATCTGGACGCGGATTCTTTCCCGGTCAGAGACCCCAGTTATCTGTTTGACCTGCCCCAGTACCATGAACGGGGAGCGATCTTTTGGCCGGATCTCCAGCCTTACGGCAGAACCGAGTGGATACCTAAGTCTGTCTGGGAGATGTGGGGGCTATTGCCCGATTCAGGTCCGGACATTGAATCCGGGCAATTCCTGGTAGACAAGAATCGCTGCTGGCATGAACTGGCAGTGACCATGTGGCTGAACGAACACAGTGATTGGGTCTACCGGCACGTCTATGGGGACAAATCCACGTACAACTTAGCTTGGGCTGGATGTGATCGGAATTATCTGATGCCTTCCAAGTTACCGACCTGGAATTCCCCAATCATCTACCAGTACGACCTTGCCGGGGAATTGGCATTTCAACATGCCTGTAGGGGGAAGCAGTTCCTGGCCAACGGGATTGAGATACCCAACCTCATTCATCGTAATTGGCCCCTGGAAGCCCATAAGACGCTATCCGAACGTTGGTGTGGGCGGATTTACCCTGAACTCTCCGAAATCGATCTGGGAGCGTTTAATGCGATTTATGGGGGTACAACCCTTTCGGTGTCTCTCCAGCGAGGGGGAACGGTTCGGGGAGGCTCCAAGGGCTTTCGTAGGTGGCATATCCCTCACCCAGGAACCCTGTATCTGATCGATGATGGTCGGGTTCGTCATATCCTGTCAGAGCAGGATGGCAACTGGCTAAGTCCTGGATTCTGGCTGGGGAAGGTATGAGTGGTCTGAGACTTACCTTATCCGGTCCCGTAATTCTGCGGGATGGCTATGGCGCCATTACCTGCAATCTTGCCCGTGAGTTCCTGGCGTTGGGGGTGGATCTGGAGCTGCGGAGTACTTCCTCCCTGGAGAAGGCCGATTTGACCCCGGAATTATCCAGGGTACTTAACACAAAGCGTAGAAATGACTGCGAGTTAATGCTGAGTGTTCCGGAGGGGGCGATGCTTATGCAATCCCCTTTCAAATTGTTTTTTTCCATGTATGAATCTCCCGTAATCCCAAAACATTGGGTCCATTGCCTTAATCAGGCAACCATCAATATCGTTCCGGCTCAATGGTGCAAGGAGGTTTGGCGCAATGCGGGAGTAGACGATCCAATCGAAGTAGTTCCTTTGGGAATAAACCCGGAAATCTTAAAGTACCATCTAAGACCTTTGAAGGATCATTACACATTCCTGATTTCAGGAACACTTCAGCGACGTAAGAATCCGTTGATGGTAGCTCAGGCATTCCTGGAGGAGTTCAGAAATTGTTCTGATGTTCGTTTGGTCATTAAGTCCTTGCCCCATCTCCCGGTGTCTCTGTCTGTACCTGATTCCAGGATTACGGTTATCAACGAGAACTGGTCGCCTGAACGTATGCTGGACCTTATGTATGAATGCGATTGTTTCGTTTATCCATCGTCCGGGGAAGGTTTCGGTCTTCCGCCCTTGGAAGCAATGGCTACTGGGATGCCCACCATCCTGAGTTCCTGTACGGGGATGCTGGAGTTTTGCCATGACAAGTACTGTCTGCCGCTGCCGATGTTTGGGGATGAGACCAATCTAGTTCAGGGGGGCAATGAAGGTTACATGCCTGTGCCTTGCTACCGAACCCTTAAAGCCCTGATGAGGTTTATGTACCAGGAACGGGAGTATGGAATGCAACTGGGTGAGCTTGCTAGTTCCTGGGTACGTTCTAACTTTACGTGGCGTAGAACAGCCAGTTCTCTGTTGCGTATTATAAACGACAGTGGTATAATCGTTAGCAACTAGGAGATGCCCATGCCTGCTGTTAAGCGAAAATACGCCGCAACAAACAAAGAGTTCAACTCGATAATCGATGCCAAGATTGAGTCCATCGGCCACATACACGACCACCGGGCGCCGATTCGTAAGACCATTGGTGTAAAAACCAAGATGGGGTTTGTGGAGTTCCTCAACCACCTGTTCGATCTCAATGAGGATCGCCGGTACACAGACGCAAAGCTGAAGGCGATCATCATGGATGAGTTTGGCCACAACGCCAAGACAGTCACAAGTTTTGCGGACGGCAATCAGACCGTGAGTAAGATCCGTCACGAGTTTAACCAAGCCTTTTTCCAACCCTCGATCTGGCCTCCGGAAGATCCGGGTAAAGTTCCTCGCCTTTCGCTTCGATACAATGAGCAGGGCAAGTCGGTTAATTCCCGATGCCCAAGTCAAATTGCGACGAACGGTTTCCTCAAAGCAACCTTGGTGAAGTTTCCCAAAGTGCGGGAAACTTACGAAGAACTGATGATTCGTTTAGGTCGAAACAAGCGTAACTGGAACAATCCGGACGCTACGGAGTAGTAGTACCATGCCCGGCCTCTGCATCACCAGGAAGCGTGACGAGAAAGTCGTACTAATCATCGACGGAAAAACGGTGGTTATTACGGTGAACAATATCTTTGAACGCCGCGTTTCACTCAATTTCCAAGGGGACTCGGATATTCGCATTCTCCGAGAGGAGATCCTGAAGGAACGTCGGAGTGCATAGGTCTTCCTGGAAGAAGTTTGAAGCCAGAGTTGCTTCTGTATTCGGCTCTACCCGTACTCCCTTGTCGGGCGGCAACTCCAAGGTGACCCGTAGCGACAGCTTCCATGCAAGTCTGTTCATCGAGTGCAAGCACGGGATCAAGAGTGCTTTCTGGACGCTCTACAACAGTGTGAAACCCAAGGCAGTGAAGGAGGGCAAGGTTCCTGTCCTCTGTCTAGGTAATAAAAACCATGAGGGCTTCCTGGTGTGTTTTCATCTTCAGGATATGCCCCAGGTGTTTCAGGCGTGGTTGGAAGTCCCCGGCAACAAAGAGGCATTTCACAAAAAACTTGAAACAGGTATTGACATAGATAGTTAAAGCCGTAAGATACGGGTAATCAAACTTTGGTACGGAACCATGACAAGAACAATCGTATCTCCGTCGCTTGAACTTACCTGGGAGCAACACCAGCGCCGCTGGACAAACTGCTCCAGGTGTCCCATCGGGGATCTCTGCAACAAGCACGTTCTAGGTCGCGGAAAGTTGCCAGCTCATGCTCTGTTCATCGGGGAGGCTCCCGGTCCCAGCGAAGATTCCATTGGGTATCCTTTCGTTGGCCGCAGTGGAAAAATCCTCGATTCCTTGATTGCGGATTGCCAGCTTTGTGTAGGAATTTTCTCTTACTACATCACCAATACGATCGCCTGCTATCCCAGTGATCCGGAGAGCGACAAAGGTTTCCGGGCGCCCGATCCCAGGGAGCTGGAGGAATGCAGGGAACGAGTTACGCATGTACTAGAGATGTGCAAGCCTGAACGGTTGGTGTACGTGGGTAAGGTTGCAGCCGAACTGGATAAAATCTGGCTCGCTCAGCCTGCTGTGGCCGATCTGCTACTCCCCGACAAACGCATCGTGATCTACCACCCCTCGTACCTGTTACGGCGGGGCGGCAAGAACAGTCTGGAATACAAACAAACATTGCAAGACCTGCGAAAGTTCATGAGGTAACCATGGCCAAACGTAAGGCATATAAACCACGGATTAAGACCAAGCCCCCGCAGATGGAACGGCCCAAGTCCAGTCGCAGTCCCTTGTGGGATCTGTACCGGGACGGGGTTACCTATTCGTCGCTCTGCAAGTTTGATGAGTGTCCAGAACGATACCGTAAGCGGGTGGTAGAGGGTTGGAGCGAAACGGGAATCCAGGACGGGATGGAGTTCGGCAATGCTTTCCACGATTGCCTGGAGAAGATCGATACTTCTCCTCCTGAGAAAACTACCGTGGAGTACCAACAGCGTCGGTTTGCTGCGGGGGATTTGCAATCCCATCAACGGGAGGAGTTCGAGAAGCTGATGGCTATGGTGGAAGGCGCAGTTATCGGTCACCGAAAGTACTGGTCGAAAGATAACGAATCCATGACCTGGGTGGATCGGGAATCTCAGTTTGACTTCCCTTACTCCATCGACGGTGTGGTCCTTCGAGTGCGAGGTAAGATCGATGGCTTGTATCGGGATGCCCGTGACGGAAATCGTCTATGGGTGTTCGAGAGCAAGACCAAGAGCGAAATTGACCAGGAGGGTTTGCATCGTACTTTGAGGCAGGATCTCCAGACCATGCTTTACTGCCTGAGTGTCCGTGAGACTCGCGGGGAAGAAGCCTCAGGCGTGTTGTACAACGTGATCCGTCGTCCATCGATCCGTCCCCGTAAAGATGAATCTCTGGCTCAGTTTGCGGTGCGGGTTAAGGAAGATTACCAAGCTCGCCCGGAGTTCTATTTCCATCGCTGGGAGGTAGCCCTGGAGCCGAACGACTTGGAGCTGTGGCGCACTCGTATGTTTGATCCTTTGCTGCGCAGGGTAATTCAGTGGTGGGATTCCATCAAGGCTGATCCATTTAACCCATGGAATTCACCCTACCACTGGCAAAAACCTTTTGGGATGTACAACCCCATGGCAAGCGGTCGTCGTGGTTCATTCTTCGATTACATCACTTCGGGAAGTCACACCAACTTGAAGCAGATCTCCACTCCGTTCCCTGAGTTGGAGCCGCCTAATGAGAAGTAAGAAGCAGAAGTGGTTTTGGTCTGGGTCTAGGTCTTGGTCTCGGTCTGCGGCTGGCAATGAGTCTTGGTCTGTGTCTGGTGAG
>SXGT01117872.1_pt1 | contig 29262 bp, 24 predicted proteins | sample 3176221 | NCBI WGS metagenome assembly SXGT01 (sample SAMN11356862, study PRJNA531348) | freshwater metagenome | isolation source: freshwater sample F1-120 | place: China: Fuxian Lake, Yuxi | collected 2017-12-25 | reverse complement strand
CCGTCCTTGACGTTCTGGCCGTGCTCGGGCTCGCCGATGCGCAACGCTTGGTGGCTGTGCGAGCCCTCCTCTTGCGGATCACGGCGATGCTCACCGCGATGGTGCTGAAGCTCGGCTCGTCTTCGTCGGGCTCGGGCTCGCGCTCGGGCTCGGGCTCGACGTGAGGAACATGAGGGGATGCCTCAGGTACACAGGTTGACACGGCGCGTGCGGGCACGGATAGTGGTGGTTTCCTTGAAACAGGAGCGACCCATGACCTACCGGCACCTGGCCGTTCTTGCGTTCCCCTTCGCGATCTTGGTGGCTTGCAGGGAGCGTCCCCCGACTTCGTCCCCACGCTGCGCCCGGGATTCGACAGATGCCACCTGTTACCACGACGAGCAAGGCTCGATGACGACTTACCTCATCGACAGGAACGGCAAGCCGCGGGACGGCGCGACGGTGGTCAACCTGAACGTGACGGCCACGTGGCCCGCGAACACGAAGGCCCTCTACGACGCGAACTCGTGGACCTGGTCGCCCTGCGCGAGAAGAGGACGGACGACCCCTGCAGGGGGATCGACCTCAGAAGCACGGCGCCGCCCGGTCAGGAGCAGGGCGCGGGCGTGGTGCTTCGCAACGCGAACGGCATCGTGCCCAGCCCGGTGAAGAGCGGCGAGGTGGTGGTCCTCCTCTGGGCGACACAGGAGACGACGCTCTGCGGCAGCGACGGCTGGTGCGCGGGCAAGGGAGCCAGCACGTCGTGTCGGGAGGGAGGCGCCGGCGGGCTGAAGATGTGCGCGGCGCCGGGCGCGACGCCGCCCGCGCCGCCGATCGGGTGGTGCGGGACGGCCACCATCGAGGGGGGGACGGTGAAGGTCGAGATGAAGACGCCCGTAGACCTCAGGGCCCTGACGACGCCGCCCGCGCCCGCGTGCGACGTCTCGGGCGTCAAGTTCGATCCCCCGGCCCCGGGCAAGAAGCTGGAGGTGGGGACGGAGTGCCGGACCCTCGTGGCGTGCATCGACATCGCGAACCGGGACGCCGTCAAGGCCGCGGCGCCCAAGACAAACATATCGTCATGGTCTGGACGCGGATACTGTACGGAACAGCTGGGAGCCAGCGGGGGGGTGTACTTGCTCCAGGACGAGACTGCCACGACCCTCGCCAAGATCGACGACGCGGCCTTCGCCGAGATCTGCAAGGTCGCTGCGCTGCCCTTCAAGCCGGTCCTGACCTGCTGCGGCCTCGACGGCTGCCCCGCGTGTACCGACGGGATCAAGAACGGGGCCGAGACCGACGAGGACTGCGGGGGAGGCAAGTGCGGGAAGTGCTTCGCGGGACAGAGCTGCGTCGACGGGCCGCGCGACTGCGAGAGTGGCGTCTGCCTCGGGGGTGCTTGCGACTGACGGGGGGGCCGCTGGGCGCCCTCCGCATCGTCCAGCGACTTGCGGCTCGTCGCCTCCAACGGTGAGCTGCACCCGAATCTGCGCAACGGGCGGACGCCCCGGCCGACAGGCCGCGCACCATGTCTCGGTCACCTCGGTGACCTCGCCTCGCTGGCGCCCAGGTTGATCACCGCGTATCCTCTGGAGGCGTCATGATTCACGAGCACGATTGCGTCGTCCTCACCGCGGATCTCCCCGCGGAGGGGTTGCTCGCTGGCGACGTCGGCACCGTCGTCCACGTCCACGAGGCTGGCGCTGCCTACGAGATCGAGGTCGCCACGATGACCGGGCAGACCGTCGCGGTGACCACGGTGCCGGCCTCCCAGGTGCGTCCCCTGAGCCCGCGCGACATCTCCCACGTCCGCGATCTCGCCGCCGAGTAGGACGACGCGCCGCCGGTCCGCCCACCTCACGGGCAGGTGCTCCCGAGCGCCCCACCCGCGTACACGTCCGCCGGATACGGCGGCACCTTCGCCCCGTCGATCGCGATCGTCCGCACGAGCCCGCGCCCGCAGCGGCGGCCGAGATCCCAGGCGTGCGTGTCGTCGGCGAGCTTCACGACCTCGAGGCTCCCGTAGACGAGCGGCGCCCCCGACGTCGCGCGATCGGGCGCGCCGCCCTTCACGAGGAAGACCCCTGGCCCTGCACCGGAAGCGAGGCGCCGGCCCTCGCCGTGGGCGTCGATGACGAACGCCGCGCCGTCGTCCACCCCGATCCCGAGGACGTCCGGCGCCGCGAAGCCGTCCGCGATCTGCCGCGCCATGAACGCCGCGAGGCGGCCCATGCGGTCCTTGGCCGAGAAGTGCGGATCCGTGATCGTCCGCCCGAGGAGCCCGAGATCGAGCACGCGCTGCGTGAAGTGGATGCGCGCGTCGTACGGGTCGGCGAGCGCGACCGGCGTGGTGATGTTCTCCGACAGGGTCTGGAGCGCGTCGTTGACCGACGCGCCGAGGACGATCATGCCGGCGCTCGCGCCGCCCACCACGCCGCCGCGATCGTGGACGCCCTGCACGGCGGCCATGAGCGGCGTCCCCTTCCACCTCACGTACTTCGCCTGATCGCCGCCGGTCAGCCACACGATCTCCGCCCTCCGCGCGACGCGCGCCGCGAGGACGAGGTCGTCCGCCGTCGCGCCGTCCCCGATCGCGACCGTCTGCACCGAGGCGAACGGCGCGGCGGAGAGCCACCCCGTCGAGGCGTCGCTCGGGTACGCGGTGAGGACGACGACGTCGCCCCGACCGGCGACGCCGCGCGCGGACGTGTCGTGCATCCACCTGCGTACGACCGGCGCGTCGAAGCCGCCGTCGAGGACGATCCCCGGGCCCGCGGGCGGGGCCTCGTCGTCGTCGGGGCTGCCCAGGCGCGGGAACACGCGCAGCGCCGGCGAGGCGACGGGCTCGGCGTCGGCCCCCGCGTCGGCGATCCACGCGCTCGCGAGGGGGCGCGGGAAGCCGGGAGCGTCGCGGATCTCCACGACCGCGTCGCGCTCCCGCGTCACGCCCGAGCAGGCGAGGACGACCGACAGGAGAGCCGCGGCGGGCGGGATCCGCATCCCGTCAGGCTAGCTCAGTGCTTCGGTCCGAGCCCGGCGTGTTCCTCGAGCCTCGCCACGCGCGCGCGGAGGTCCGCGCGATCGCTCCGGTGCTCCTCTCGCCATTCGCGGATGAGACCGCTCGGCTCCTGTACGTCCCCGGACAGCCTGGTGACGACCGTGGCGAGGCGCACCTCCGACTCGTCGCCGTTCCCGGTCCCCTTCCTCGAGGCCATGCCCCATCCTGTCACACCGGGCGGCGTCGAGAAGGTCACCCCCGGCCCTCGCCCTGGTAGAGGCGACGCCCGCGATCAGGTCGGCGGACATGCGATCAAGCGTAGGCAAGACGTGCGCGAGCCGCCCTTGCCCGACGCCACCGTCCTGTGGTTGATGGGTTCCGATGCACCACGCTCGCCTCCTCGCCCTCGCTCTCACCGCGCTCCTCGGCGCGATCCCCGTCGCCTGCTCGCGCAAGGGACCCGCCGCCGCCATGGACAGCGGCGCGGCGCGAGCCGACGCGGCGCCCACGGCCCTCGGCGCGACCGACGCAGCAAGCTCGGCCACGACGGCGTCCGGCAAGAAGCCCAGCCCGATCTCGACCGCGAAGGTCCCCCTCGACAAGGCCGCGGCGAGAGCCTACGCCGACGCGCTCCGGACCGGGCGCAAGGAGACCGTGGCGAAGCGCTGGGACGCCGCCATCGCCGCCTTCGACGCGGCCCTCAGGGCGCTGCCGAGGGACGCGCGCGCGCTGTCCGAGCGCGGCCACGCGAAGCTCCTGGCAGGGCGTCTCGAGCCGGCGCGCCAGGATCTCCGGGAGGCCGAGTCCCTCACCAAGGACCCCAAGCTCCTGGCGCAGATCCACTACAACCACGGCCTCGTCGCGGAGAAGCTCGGCCGGCCCGACGAGGCTCGGGGCTCCTTCGCGCGATCGAACGCGCTCGCCCCGACGAAGGCAGCCGCCGCGAAGCTCGGGGGCAAGTCGTGCGAGGCGGTCGTGGAGATCGGACGGGGCAACACCGTCGTGGTCAAGGACTGGCTCGGCATGTACGACGCCCTTCGGCCCGCGCAGTCCTCGCATGACGGGGAAGTGCGGCCAGCGACGGACGCGGCGGCGAAGGACCGCCTCTGCTCCCGGGTCCCGCTGGGGCGCTGCACGGACCTCGCTGGCTTCAGCGAGCAAGCCGAGCTGACGAGCTGGTCCTTCCACCCCGTGCTGAAGGTGCCCGAGGGCTTCCTGGTCGGGCGCGATGAGCTGTCCAGCCGCTTCGACCTTCCGTGCGGTGGCGACGAGAACCTCGACGTCAAGGACGCGGCTGGCCTCCGCGTCCTGCGTCTCGAGAACGCCACGGGGATGCGGATCCCGGTCTGCGAGGCGGATGGTGGCGAGCTCGCGGGCTGCGGACCGGACGACGTGCCCGTCTCCTCGGCGTGCGGGAGAGGCGCGCCCGAGGTCACCGTCGTGATCTTCGACCTCGTGAAGAACAGGCTCCTCGCGACCGTCCGGCATTCGACGGAAGGCGGGAAGAAGGCCCCGACCGTCACCGTCACGGGCCGGATCCTCCAGGTCACGGGCGGGGGCTGCGACGTGAAGAGCGAACTCTGACCCACACGCGGGTGCTTTGCCCGCCTGGAACGAGGTGTTCGGCGTCGAAGCGGAAAAAAATGCGCGCGGCGCCTCGACAACCCACGTTCCGCGATGTAGGGAAACGCCGCCCATCGAGGGCCGAGCCAAGGCTTCTCTCTCGCAACCGCGCCAAGGTGTTGAAATGAAGAAGTTTATCGTCGCACTGTCCGCCTGCCTCTCTCTCACCGCCTGCACCCAGGAGACCGTCAAGCAGGGGGCTCCCGCGCCCACCGCCCCCGGGGACACCACCCCCGCGGCGCCGGCGGATCCCACGGATCCGGGCTCGGGAACGACCGATCCCCCCGCGACCACGCCCCAGCCGACGTCGAACTCCACGTCGCCGGAGGATCGTTGCCTCGACGGCCAGGACCTGAACGCGGCCGACGTCGACATCAAGGCCTGCCCCGCGATCCCGGCGTCCCCGGCCGACGGTCCGGTGGGCAAGGAGATGAAGGAGAAGATCAGCCTCGGCGCGTGGGAGATCGGCACGACGGCGAACGGCGAGGTCTACAAGTACGGCAAGCTCTCGGCGCCGAACACGGACCCGCGCATCCTCACGTTCGACACCGGCACCGTCGCGGTGAACAAGCAGAACCTCGACTGCTGGGCCAAGGGCTACTACCGCCTCCGCAAGATCCTGCAGGACCCGCCGGCCGAGTACATGGCGCTCCGCAAGGCGGGCTTCCAGTACCGGTTCTTCCAGTTCCAGACGGACCTTCGCAACGGCCCGACCGGGTACAAGGCGATCTCCTCGTTCGAGGATCACCTCGTGAAGTGGGTGACGGTGATCACGGCCCAGGGCGTCTGCCAGCCGCCGACGCTCGACAAGTTCCGGGACTACTCGAAGAACGAGCTCAAGAAGCGCGGGCTCCCGCTGCCCACGAGCGGCTGATCACGCGCGAGGGCGACGGCCGCGCCGCGAGGAGCGAGCTCCCGCGAGGAGCAGCCCCGCGAGCGCGGCCAGCGCCATCAGCGGGGAATGCCCCGGCCCACGGAGGGTCGCGCACGAACCTGTGCCCGGACCGGGGCCGGGCGTGGAGGGAGGAGGCGCCGGATCCTCCGCGGCCGCCTCCGGGCCGGGTCGATCACGGTGCGCCGCCTCGGTGAGCGGACATGCGGACGGGGGCGCGGCGGACGCGATCTCCGCGCAGTCGCCTCCCGACGTCGGCGGAACGCACGTGGTGAACGCGATCTGGATGTCCGCCGAGGGCGACGTTCGGTTCAGCGTGACCAGCTCGCGCGTCAGGGTCACCGTGTACTTCGCGCCCGCTTGCCAGCGTGACGACGGGGTCACCGTGATGACGTTGGGCCACCTGTCCCCGCGAAAGATCGCGATCTTCGCGGGGACCGTCGCCCCCGTGGCGTCCTTGAGCACCACGGTCCGATCGCCGATGGACGCGCGGTCGAGGCCGTGGCCGAAGAAGAGCACCACGCGCCCGTCGGCGCGGGCGGGGTCGAGCGTGACGAGGGGGTACTCCGGGTCGGGATAGGAGCCGATCAGGATCCTGCCGGCGGACACGTTGCCCTCGAGCCGGCGGAAGAGCTCCTCGTAGTAGCGCCCCACGACCTTCGCGCCGAACGGATACCCGCCCGGCGTGCGCGCGTCTAAGAAGTGCGCCCGCGCCCAGGGGTACGCGCGCCCGTAGCTGTTGGCGCTCTTGTAGAGGAAGTTCGTGACGCCCGCGATCCCGGAGCGCGCGGTGCCCATCGCGCGAGAGATGTTCGCCGCCGGCACCTCGTGGGACACCCTGTCGAAGACGACCGACAGCGTGTCCGGGTCGAACGTGAGCTCGGGGATCAAGTACCGGGATCGATCGCCCACGAGGAAGATGTCCATGGACATGTCGAAGTCGTCCATGGGGGCACGATCGACCTCCTCGGCGCGGGCGTAGAGCAGCGTGTCGAACGTGGAGTCCGTGATTCCGTGCGCGGCGATCCCCAGGATGAAGGCGACGTGCGGCGCCGCCTTCGGATCGCCGAGCGGGGTGGGGTACCGCTCCCGCACGAGCTTCACGTAGGCGTCGAGGTACGCCTCCCAGTGCGGGATCTCGCCCTGATCGTGGTCCGCGGCGGTGTACCCCGAGTCCGGGAAGAAGGCGCCGTTCACGAGGCTCCCGGCGTTCGCGGCGACGAGAGCGCGGACGCGCGGATCGGCGCTTCGCTCGCTGCCGCACTCGGCCATGAAGATGTGCCCCTGCATGCCCGTCGCCGACGCCGGGCGGGGCGCGCAGACGAGGCCCGCGACGGTGGCCGCGGTGAAACCCATGTGTCTCCATCGCGCGATCACGGTCACCCGCTCAGCTTGACAGCAAATCACCGGGCGCGCTGCCCTGATGAGCAGCCGGCCCGGGCGCGCCCGCGGCTACCTCGACCCAACCGGCTCGGAGGTCCGCAGGAAAGGCCCGCCGTCCGTGGCGGCCGTCCCCTCGGCCGAGGCCTCCGTCAGGAAGCCGAGCACGCGACGCATGATCGCGTCGATGTCGTCCGGGTAGAGGTGCGAGCTGCGCGGCATGATGAACAAGCGCGAAGGAACACGCGCCGCCACGAGTTGCTCGTGCGTCCGGGTCATGCCCGCGCGTTCGGCTCCGTGCTCCGCAGCGACGAGCGCCACCTTCCGGACGCCCGCCTCGCGGAGGCGCGGCGCGTGCATCGGCGCGTTCGCCTCGATGACCGCGAGCAGAGGCCATCGGCCCGGGTGCATGCGCGCGATCTCGGGGACCGCGAAGCCGCCGCGCGAGAAGCCCGTGAGGATCGCGTCGTCGCGGGAGAGCGCGCCGGGGTGCGCCGCCCCGACCTGGCCCACGCTCTTCTCGAGATCCCGATCCATCTCGAGGACGAGCGCTTGCCAGCTCGGCGCCTCCCACGAGGCGGTGTCGCCGCAGGGCGTGTTGCCGGTCGGGCACACGATGGCGCCTACCTCGGTCGCCGCGCCGAGCCACTTCCCACAGGCGTAGGGCGGGCCGCCGCACACGCCGTGGATGTGGCCGATCAAGCGCACGGGCCCGCCCTCGCGGGGGAGTGCGTAATACCCGGTTCTCCCCGGAGCGAGCGGCAGCTCGCGCGCGAGGCCGGGGGGCCGGTCGGCGGTGCGCGGTCCGCTGTCCGCCGTGCGCCGTGCGCTCTCCGCTGTCCGCGGCGCGCTCTCCGCGGCGGGTTGTCCGCCGTCCGCCGTCCGCCGTCCGCCGTCCGCCGTCTGCCGCCCGCTTCCCTCGGCCTCCGCCGCGTACCCCCGCGTGCACGCGCACGCGAGCGCCGCGATCACGATCGCGCGGGCGCGGCTCAATCCGCGACTTCCACCGGGATCTTCGGCGCCGTCAGCTCCCGGTCGGCCGACTCGGTCACGAGCGTGAGCGGCGTGATCACCTTCAGGGTGTAGCGGCCCTTCGCGATCGGCGACGTCGCGACCCTCGGATAGCCCGAGTCCGGAATGACCCCGTTCTTGATCTGCTCGGTCGCCCAGCGGAAGTTCGACGCCGTCCAACCCGTCTTCATCTTTGCGATCCCGCCCGGCGTGAGCGTGATGCGCGACCAGGTCTTCGGGGGCGTGGGGGTCCCCTTCTTCGGCGGTGGCGAACGCGCCGGCGAGATCCCGACGAGCTGCGCGCCCCTGTACGCTTCCGCGTCGAAGCGCGGCGACGGGTCGAGCACGAACGTCAGGTTGAGGGGCTTCGCGCTCTTGTTCCGGTACGTGATCATGAGGTCGACGCGCCCGCCGGGCACGATCTGCGGCGTGCTCGAGGTGACCTTGACCTCGAGCGCGTCCTTCACGTTCTGCGGCGACTCGGACCGCGCGTCCACCTCACACGTCTTGTTCGTGAGGAGCAGGTACAGGTTGTCGAAGCGCCCTCCGCTGCACTCCTCGGTTCGCTGCTGCGCCGTGGGTCCGCTCGGCTCCAGCGGCGTGCCCGAGCTCGACGATCCGCCCGACGTGGAGGTGGACGTGGACGTGGAGGTGGACGTGGACGTGGACGTGGACGTCGACTCCTTTGCGCTCAGGGGCACCTTGCCCGACGGCGGCGGGTCGGGCGTGTCGCCCTTCTCCTTCGGTGGAAGCTTCGACGGGTCGATCGTGCCGATCGGCTCCATCTCGATCTTCGTGCGCTCGGTCGGCGGGCCACAAGCGACCGCGGCGAGGAACGTGAGGGAGAGCAGGGCCCGGCGCATCGGACACCCGGAGTGTACGCCTGTTCGGGGTGGGCCAGAAGCGACGTAACGCAGACCTGAGTTACTTTTGCCTGACCGGGCTGGTTTTTCGTGCTAGACGCGCCTTCCGGTGAACGCGACGAGAGGAAGCTCGCCACGCCTCTACACGGCCGCGCTGCTCCTCGGCGCGGTCGTCCCCTCCGTCGCGCGCGCAGACGAAGCGGCCGACCCCGCGAAGACCCCGCCGGCCACGGCCACCCCGCCGGCCACGGCCACCCCGCCCCCCAGGGCCGCGGACGCCGCCTCGACGCCGACGGGCCGCTTCGAGGTCGGGTCGTACGGCCGCGTCCACATCGCGAGCGACCTCCGCGGAGGCACGGGCCGCAAGGCGAACGTCGTGGCGCACGGCACGCGCATCGACGAGGACGACTACGCCGAGCTCGAGCTGCGCCGCGAGGACACCTTCCGAGGCGAGGTGAAGTCTCGCGTGGTGGCGACACTCGCGCTCTTCGGACCCTTCTTCCACTTCACCGGCAAGGTGCCCGACCAGCTCGCCGTCCGGAACCTGTACGCGCAGGGCACCTACAAGGGTGTGTCGGTCTGGGCGGGAGCGCGGATGTACCGCGGCGACGACATCTACCTCCTCAACTGGTGGCCGCTCGACAACCAGAACACCATCGGCGGCGGCGCCTTCGGAACGCTCACCGACTCCGGCGAGCGCGACGGCCCGCCCCGGTACGAGACCGTGCTCGCGGTCCACGTCGGCCAGCAGCGCCTCGACAACCCCTTCCAGTTCCAGAAGACGCCCGTGGTCGCGCCCAGCAACGGCTTCGGCACGGTCGACGTGGTCAAGCTCGACCGCCCGCGCATGGTCGAGACGCTCAAGCTCACCCAGCACATCCGCGACGGGAGGGGCGGGTTCAAGGCCGCCCTCTACGGCGAGGCGCACCAGCTCGCGGCCGGCGTCTACCGCGACACGCTCACCAACCAGGATCGCGGCCTCCCGGACGACCAGGGATTCCTCTTCGGGAGCCAGCTCACCTACTACACGGGCGAGCGCGACACGTACGCGAGCCTGTGGCTCCGCCACGCGCGGGGCCTCGCCGCGTACGATCCGCTCGCCGTGCCGCAGACGTTCGCCAACGATCGCACGACCTCCGGGACGACCGAGACCACGATCGCCTTCGCGACCAACTTCGAGCGCGAGAGCTTCGGCGTGCTCGGCGCGGCGTACCTCCGCTTCTTCCGCGACGGCTCGGGCTCCGTGCTCTCACCGCAGAAGTACGACGAGGGGACCGCCGTGGTGAGGCCGCAGCTCTACTTTCACGAGCACTTCGGCCTCGCGGCGGAGGCCAGCTACCAGGCGCGGCGCCTCGGCGTCCTCGACAAGGCGGCCGACGCACCGGTCACGGCCAGCGTGATCCGCGGCGCGGTCATCCCGTACTTCTCCCTCACGGGCAAGGGGTCGTTCAAGCGCCCGCAGATCTACGCCATCTACGCGCTCGCGTCGCGCGACGCGGGGGCGCGCTCGCTCTACGCGGCGGAGGATGTGTTCTCTACACGCAAGCTGGAGCACTACGCCGGGCTCGGCGCGGAGTGGTGGTTCAACTCGAGCTCGTACCCGTGACCATGCAGACGCTCCGCGCCCCTCTCGCTGCCCTCGCCCTCGCTGCCGCCCTCGCCGCACCCGGTGCGGGCTGCGTCTCCGTCCCCGTCGAGGGGAAGCAGCCGCTCCTCGCGACGCACGTGAAGGACTGGCGCGACGAGGTCATCTACCAGGTGCTCGTGGATCGCTTCGCCAACGGCGACGTCAACAACGACTACAGGGTGCGCCCCGGCTACCTCGCGCGCTACCAGGGCGGCGACTGGAAGGGGATGCGCGAGCACCTCTCGTACTTCAAGGATCTCGGAGTCACGACGCTGTGGATCAGCCCCGTCGTCAAGAACGTCGAGACCGACGCCGACGTGGACTCCTACCACGGCTACTGGGCGCAGGACCTCACCGAGGTCAACCCGCACTTCGGGGACCTCGCGGAGCTGCGCGCGCTGGTCGCCGCCGCGCACACGCAGGGGCTCAAGGTCGTCCTCGACATCGTGACGAACCACATGGGCCAGGTCTTCTTCTACGACATGAACCTGAACGGCAACCCCGACATCTACATCGGGGGCACCGGCAAGACGTCGAAGGTGGAGCGCGTCAGCGAGTTCGATCCGGACTGGGACCCGCGCGGCGTGCAGGCGGCAACGTCCCTCGGCGAGGCGGGGCGCGCGCCCATCTATTTCATCCAGAGCCCGGAGATCAACCGCGTGCCGCCGAAGCCGGGCATCCTGGGCACCGCGCTCGGGTACCACGGCTTCGGGCGCATCCTGAACTACGACGACGAGAAGCAGCGCCTCCTCGGCGACTTCCCGGGCGGCCTCAAGGACGTCGCGACCGAGGTGCCCGAGGTGCGCGCGACCTTGATCGACGCGTACGCGCGCTGGGTCGAGTCCGTCGACTTCGACGGGTTCCGGATCGACACGGTGAAGCACGTCGAGTACGACTTCTGGAAGGTCTTCTCGACGGGCCTCCGCCAGCGTCTCGCCGCCCAGAACAAGAAGAACTTCCTCTTGTTCGGTGAGGCGTTCGACGGCAACGACCAGCTCCTCGGGAGCTACACGCAGAAGGGGATGCTCGACAGCGTCTTCTATTTCTCGCAGCACTTCCAGGTGTTCCGCGACGTGTTCCAGAACGCCAAGCTCGCCGGCAAGCAGCAGGCGGGGACGGACAAGATCCAAGCGCTGTGGGAGAGCCGCAAGACGAACTGGAGCGCGGAGCCGCAGGACCTCGGCGTGGGTGTGCCGCCCGCGAAGCTGCCCGTCAACTTCATCGACAACCACGACGTGGCACGATTCCTGTTCGAGGCGGTCGGCGACAAGGACGCGCTCCGCAACGCGCTCTCGTACCTGATGACGGTCGAAGGGATCCCCTGCATCTACTACGGCACCGAGCAGGACTTCGCCGGAGGGAACGATCCGGCAAACCGCGAGGTGCTCTGGGACACCGGCTTCTCGACGCGCGGGGACACCTTCCGGCACATCGCCAAGCTCGCGCGGCTGCGCGCGAAGCACGCGGCGCTGCGCCGCGGAGACACGACGGTGCGGTACGCGACGCCGCACGTGGGCGCGGAGGACGACGCGGGGATCTTGGCGTTCGAGCGCGCGGGCAGCGACGCGGGGGCGAGCTACGCGCTCGTCGTGCTCAACACGAACGCGAAGAAGGCGAGCACCACCGCCGACGGCGCGAAGCCGATGGCCGTCGGCGCGAAGCCGGGCACCGTCCTCGTCGACGTGCTCGACCCCGCGTCGGGACCGGCGACCGTGACGGTGGACCCGCAGGGGGCCGTGCGCGTCACCGTGCAGCCGCAGCGGGCGGTCATCCTGGTCCCGCAGGATCAGGCAAAATAGCTTGCGGCCCGGGCCCGACGCCCGTAGACCTTGGGTATGGTCGCGCGCGGGGAGCCGGCACCACCGAACGCTCCGTTGGCGGACGCGGGGGCGTTGTCCGCCGAGCGGCAGCGGATCTTCGTCCTGTCGCAGGCGATCCAGGCGTTCGGCGAAGCGAGGCAGGACTACGAGCGGCTCCTCGACGTGGTCGCCTCGAGCCTGGCGGACGTCGTGCGCGACGCGTGTGTATTCCTCCTCGTCTCCGAGGACGCCACGAAGCTCGAGCCCGTCGCGGTGCACGACGAGGATCCCGACGTGGAGCGCAGGATCGCCGCCGTGTTCGCCGCGGAGCCGCTCCTCATCCACGATCACCCCATCAGCCAGCGCGTCCTCGAGACCGGGGAGCCGTTCGTCGTCTCGCACCTCGACCTCGAGCGGATGCGCAAGGAGACGACGCCCGAGTACTTCCGCCTGATCAGCGACCTCGGGATCCACTCGCTCCTGGTCGTCTCGCTGCGCGCGAGCGGCCGCGCGATCGGGACGCTCAACCTGCTGCGCTTCCGGCCCGGCCGCGCCCCCTTCGACGCCCACGACGGAGAGTTTGCGCAGGTTCTCGCGAACCACGCGGCGCTCGCCGTCTCGAACGCGCTCCTCCTCCGGCGCGCCGAGGCGGAGGTCGAGGAGCGGAAGATGGTAGCGGAGGCGCTCCAGAAGAGCGAGGAGCTCGCGCGCAAGGTCGAGCTCACGCGTGCGAAGGACGCGCTCGCGAAGGAGCGCGACGTGATCGATCGCTTCTTCACGCTCTCCCTCGACCTCCTCTGCGTGGCGGGAGTCGACGGGTACTTCAAGCGCCTCAACCCTGCCTTCGACACGCTCGGCTGGTCGCGCGAGGAGCTGCTCGCTCGGCCCTTCATCGACTTCGTCCACCCGGAGGACGTGCCGTCGACGCTCGCCGAGGTCGAGAAGCTCGCGCAGGGGATCCCCACGATCCGCTTCTTGAACCGCTACCGGAAGAAGGACGGGACCTACCGCTGGCTCGCCTGGACGAGCGCGCCCGACCCGACCGGCACGCTCTTCGCGGTCGCCCGCGACGTCACGGACGCCAAGCTCGCGGAGGAGGCCCTCGCGCGCGCCAAGCAGGAGGCGGAGGTGGCGAACCGCGATCTCGAGGCGTTCGCGTCCTCGGTGGCCCACGATCTCCGCTCGCCGCTCCGCGCGATCGACGGGTTCGCCCAGGCGCTCGCGGACGAGTGTGGGGACAGGGTGGGACCCGCCGGCAGGCGCTACATCGGCGAGGTGCAGGGCGGCGCGCGACACATGGGGCAGCTCATCGACGACCTGCTCAGGCTCTCCCGCGTCACGAGGGCCGAGATCACGCGGAGCCGCGTCGATCTGTCGGCGCTCGCACACGCGGCGGTGAGCACCCTCCGCAGGCGCGAGCCCGACCGGGTGGTCGACGTCACCATCGCGGACGGCCTCGTGGCCGACGGCGACGCCCGGCTCGTCGCCATCCTGCTCGACAACCTCATCGCGAACGCGTGGAAGTTCACGAGCAAGTGCGCGGACGCGCGCGTCGAGGTCGCGGCGATGGCCGGAGGGCCTCCGTCGACGTTCTACGTGCGCGACAACGGCGTCGGCTTCGACATGCGGTACGCGGCCAAGCTGTTCGGTGTGTTCCAGCGTCTCCACGGCCACGAGTTCGAGGGCACCGGGATCGGGCTCGCCACCGTGGAGCGCGTCGTGCGCCGGCACGGCGGCCGCGTGTGGGCGAAGGGCGTGGTGGGCGGCGGCGCGACCTTCTGGTTCCGCCTCGAGCCGTAAGGGTCGAGGACGGCCCAGACGGCCCACTCCCGCGCGGGGTCACACTTTCCCGCCTCCATGCGAGGTCGATCGGATGGCGAGACGCGCTGGGCCCTTCCTCTTCCTCCTCGCGGCGTGCGCCGAGCGTCCCCGCGAGACGGTCGCGCCGCGGATCGACGTCGCGCAGACCACGATGGCGACCGTGACGGCGACGCCGGCCGCGGACCTCCCGGACGACGCCGGGGTGACGTTGCCGATCCCTGCGCGCGCGCAGGCCCCGGAGGCGCCGCCGGCCGGCTGGTGCGGCGAGACGGCGATCCAGGAGGCGCTCCTCTACCTGGGCGTGTGGGCGCCGCAGCGGGCGATCCACCGATCAGGCAGGCCCGCGCACCCCGACCTCTACGCAGACGACATCCCGGTCGCGCTCGCGAGCCTCGGCGTGAAACATGTATTCTACACGGGTGGAGGCGCCGGGTTCGACGCGTACGCCCGCTGGGTTCGCGCGGCGCTCGACGCGGGCGATCCCGTGCTCGCCGGGGTGAAGATCCTCCCGACCGCACACCCCGAGTGGGGGCTCGATCACTTCGTCCTCGTCGTGGGGCACGGCGAGAAGGGTCTGCTCGTCAACACGACGTGGGGCACGCGCGAGTGGGTCACGGAGAGGAAGGCGCAGGGGATCTCGCTCAGGAACGCCTTCTACGCGATCCGCCTGACGGGCCTGCGCGACGCCGGGGCCTCCACGCGGCGTGCGCGCCTCGCGCTGCTCGACGAGACGCGGCCGAGGGTCACCCTCCGCGTCACCTGCGCGGGCCTCGACGGCGGCCCGGGCTGGCGTCTGGAGCGGCGCGAGGTCGCGGGCGGTCCGGTCGTCTGGTCCGAGGAGCTGACGGCATCGAGCCGCGAGATCCGGCGGGACGTGACCGTCGACGCGGCTCGCCTCGCGCGCTTCCGCTGCTCGCGGCCGTGACGGGCCAGACCCGGCCTGCGTGGGTGAAGAGGACCCTGCCGCGTGGGGTCGGTCCCACGCGCGGCCTCTCACGCGCCGAGCGTCGCCGTCCTCGCGAACCCCGACTCCACGTCGGTGATCGTCACCTCGACGATCCCGTGTGCGTCGAACGCGTACCGCTCCACGACGAGCGGGCCCTCCCCGTCGAGGCGGCGCACGGGGACGCGCGCGAGGTCCACGTCGTTCCCGCGTAGCTTGGGGTCGAAGGGGAAGAACACGTCCGTGAGCGGCGCGAGATCGCCGCGGGGGTTCCCCTCCGCATCGAGGTCGGCGCACTCGTAGAACCTGTAGTGCCCGACGTCGTGCGCCGCGCGGTAGCGCCGCTCGATCGCGACGGGGGCGTCGCCGGGCCGGGGGAGGGTCATCTCGCGCGTGAAGATCGGATCGTAGGCCGCGCGCTCGCCCCGCTGCGCCTCCCGGAAGACGCCGAAGTTGCGCGAGAAGCGATCTTCGAGCTCGTAGCTCGCCTCCGCGTCGCTCGCGATCGCGAGGCCGATCGCGACCGCCGCGTGCGGGTACGGGGACCGGTGCACGCGCCGCCCGAACCGCGCGCGGAGCACGCGGCTCACCACCGGCAACGCGCTCGCACCCCCGACGACGTACACGCCAGCCACGTCGGCGAAGGCCGCGTCGTCGCCGACGGCCTCTTCGCCGCGCAGGATGACCGGGTTCATGGCGTCGAGGGTCCGCTGCACGAGGGGCGCGCACGCGTCGAAGTAGTCCGCGGTCGACAGCGTCACCTCGCGCACGGGAGCCGCATCCTCGAGGCAGGCGTCGAGGTCGACCGTGATCTTGCGCGAGCTCGCGTTGAGGCCCTCCTTCGCGTCGCGGCACGCATCGAGGAGGCGTCCGCGCACGTGCACGCCCAGGTCGCCCCACGCGAGGCCCGCCCGATCGAGCGCGAGACCCGCGAGGACGCGATCGAAATCGTCTCCGCCGACGTCGCCGAGGCCCGCCGTGGTGACCACGTCGTGGTGCTTGCCCGCGACGCGGACGAGCGACGCGTCGAACGTTCCCCCGCCCAGGTCGTACACGATGACATGCTCGCGTCGCGAGTTGAGCGTCCGTGCATGGCGGTGCGAGAACTCGAACCCCGCCGCGGAGGGCTCGTTGAGCATCGCGCGCACGTCGAACCCCGCGCGCCGGAAGGCCTCGAGTGTAAGGAAGCGCTGCGTGCAGAACGCGTTCGCGGGCGTGGCCACCACGCTCTCGAAGCGGGCGAGCTTTCGCGCGTTCTTCGGCAGGTTGGATCGCGCGCGCAGCGCCGTGGCGAGCGCCCCGATGAAGCGCGCGACGAGCTCCCCCACGCCCACGTCGCTGCCGCCGAGCCGCACCACGCCGTTGGCGCGTGCGTCCGCGAGGAGCCGCTTGAAGGAGCGCGCCTGCGTGAACGACGCGTCGCGTGAGACGGCCAGCGCGTCGAAACCGAAGCGAAGCGCGCCGTCGCGTTCGGCGACCACGGAGGGGAACCACTCGACGAGATCGCCCGTGTCGCTCTCGAAGCTGACCACAGGGTAGTTCCCGCGGTCGGCCCACGCCACCACAGTCCTCGTCGTCCCGAAATCGATCCCGAGTCCCATGCTCCCGGGCTTATGGAACGCACGAGGCGCGGGCCAAGTTGACGGCGGCGTTTGGTGGGAGGATGTACGCGCGCGCGTCACGGACGACGCGGTGAAACGACCCGCCGTGCGCGTCCGGGCGGACGCGCGCGCGCGGAGAGGGGTCCTGTTCGTGCGCAAACGCGTGCGGCCCGGAACGTGCTCAGGGCGGCGCCATGAACCTCCGAGCCCTCGCTTGCGTCGTGTCCCTCCCCTGCCTCGTGACCCCCGCCGCGTGCGCCTACGGCGCGCACGGCCCCGACGGCGATCGTCCCGGCGACGCCCCCGGCGCGACGCACGAGAAGGCAGCGGGCGGCGGCGGCTCCGCGGCGGGAGGCGGCCCGACCTCGAGCGCGGAGGGCGGCTCGCCCGCGACGCCCACCGCCGAGGCGAAGTGCTCTCAGGGCACGAAGACGTACGGCACGATGAAGGTATGGGAGTGCGTTCCGAGCGGGATGGAGGGAAAGACCGGCGCTCCCGCCGGACTCGTCGTCGCGCTCCACGGCTACACGCAGGGCGTCGCGCAGACGCAGGGTGCCTCCGGACAACCCTGGGGCTTCAAGCCGACCTCGCAGTGGGCCGCGCTCGCGGAGCGGCATCGCTTCTACGTGATCTTCCCCGATCACGGGACGTCCGCGTTCCAGTGGTACGCCTTCTTCGGGACGACGGGCATCGGTCGCAACGATCTCGAGCCGTCGAGCCTCGCGCAGATGGTCAAGGACATGCAGGCCAGGCACAACATCGACCCGGAGAAGATCTTCGTGAACGGCCTCTCCGCCGGCGCATACATGGCCGTGGTGATGCTCGCGACGTACCCGGATCTGTTCAGCGCGGGCTCGACCTTCGCCGGCGGCGCGTACGGATGCTCGACGTCGTGCGCGGCGCTCGGCAAGAAGGGGCAGGGCTGGACCTGGCCCGGGAACCACGCGCCGTCGCTCGTGAAGAGCGCGCATCCCGCCGTCTGGAACAGCCCGACGGCCCGCAAGCCGCGCCTCATGGTCTTCCAGGGCGACGCGGACGGTGCCGTGACCGCGGAGAACCTCGCCGACCTCACGCAGCAGTGGTCGGGTGCGCTCGGTATCGCGGGCACCGCCGCGAGGTCCCAGCTCAAGGGGCATGACTACGCCGAGTACAGCGCGGGCGGGCGCGTGGTGCTCGCGAGCGTGCTCATGAAGGGCATCGGGCACGGCACGCCCGTCGATCCGGGAAACGCACCGGACCAGGGCGGGTGGGATCCCCAGCCGAGCAAGACGATGACGAGCGACGCCGCCGCCACGCAGGACTGGACGAACTCGGCCGGCATCTACGGGCCGTACCACTCGGCGCGGTTCTTCGGGTTGGTGCCCTGACCGTGGACGCGTCGGGCCGGCGCGGCGAGGGCTCCGGACGCAGCAGGGCAGCGACGTGGACCGCGTCCACGTGGACGATCGACGATCCAGGCCGGCGGTCCATCGTCGTGCCTCTTTGGGTGTAACTACTTCATATCATTGGCCTTCATTGCGGCCCATGTCTTGCTGATAGGCATACCATGTCCTACATTGCCCACATCACGACGCTCTCGCTCGCGTCGCTGATCCTCGCCGCGTGTGGCGGCGCGGACGCGGAGGGGACTGCAGGCGACGAAGCGGAGCAGGCGCAGTCCGTCGCGGCGCACACGAGCGTGACCGCCTCCAGCGTCGAGGCGCTGCGAGGGCGGCTCGACGCCGTCCGCCCTCCGGTGCGCACCGCAGACCCCGCCCACGCTCCCGACTTCTATCTGTCTCCCTCGAGCGCGCTCGGTCCGGCGGGTCCGCTCGGCGCGTGGGGCCCCCTCGGTGCGCTCGGCCCCATCGGCGACGACTCCTGGAACACGTCGGCGTGGATGAGCGCGTCCGGGGACTGGAGCGCCTGGGCGCGCGAGAACAACCAGCAGAACGGCCCCCTCGGCGCGAGCGGCCCGCTCGGCCCGTCGGGCCCCCTCGGCGAGGCGGCGTACCGGAGGACGCTCCCCGCGATGAACGACTTCTGCCGCCAGCTCCAGGCCGGCGGCGTCTTCACGGCGCTCGGCCCGCTCGGCCCGCTCGGCCCGCTCGGCCCGCTGGGTCCACTGGGTCCCGTCGGCGCGCACGGCCTCGCGGCGGACGACGACGGCGCGTACCGACGCGGCGCCGAGATCGTACGCACCATCGAGGTGCCGTTCGGCAACGGGAAGCGCGTGTACGAGCTCGTCGAGAAGTACACCGAAGCCCACGCCAAGCGCATGCGCGACAACGACACGTCCTTCATGGTGACGGGCACGATCGAGCGCCCTGGCCACGAGGCGGACGTGTACCGGATCCGCTCGCGCGAGTCGCAGTGGGTCACCGTGACGGTCGTCCCGGAGAACGGCCTGTCGGACTTCGACCTCGAGATCAAGGACGCCGGGGGACGGAGGGTGGCGCGCTCGACCTCGGACGGCAGGCAGGTGCTGAACCTCTTCATCGTGCCGGTCGTGCGGGGGCACTACATCGACTTTGCGCAGGTCAAGGTCGCCCGCGGCGAGTCGCTCCAGGTCGAGGTCACCGCGAAGACCACGAGCTCGGCCTTCCCCGGTTACCGCCTCATCGTGGTCGGCTCCACCAGGCACATCGCCGACACCGAGATCTCGGGCGCGCACCAGGTCAAGCCGCGCTGACCGCGTCCCCGCCGCTCACCTGCAACGCCGCGCCACGTCGAGGCGGAAAAAGCGCGCGGCGTGGTACGTGGAGCACACGCCGACGTCGAGGAGGAACGCGCCCCGGGCGCCGCATCGTGTGCCGTCCGGGCTCGCTCCGAGGGCCGTTCCGTGCGACATGCCGGCGACGAGGAACGACTCCACACGCACCTCGCCGTTCGCGTCGGTGTAGACACGGCGCTCCGCGCGACCGACGTCGTCGGTGAAGCTCGGCGTCTGCGGTACGCCGTTCACCGCGGTCCACTGCTGCTCGAGCGCGGTGAGGTTCGATGGGCGCACCGTGTAGTCCGCGCCGCCGTGCCAGATCTGCACGCGAGGCGCCGCGCCGCCCGCGTGCGCGCGCGTGACGAGGCTCGCCCAGTCCGCGGGCGACTTCGTCTTGCCCGGGCTCATGCACCCGAACGCGTTCACCATCGAGTCGGCGCACCCGTACGGGAGGCCCGAGAGGATCGCCCCGGCCTCGAACACGTCCGGGTACGTCGCGAGCATGACCGCCGTCATCGCCGCGCCCGCCGATAGCCCCGTGACGAAGGCGCGACCGCCGCCATACCTCCTCCGCGCGTGGAGCGCCATCTCGGCGATCGACCGCGCCTCGCCCGCGTCGCGTGTCGTGTGCGCGGGCTCGTACCAGTTGAAGCAGCGGTTCGCGTTGTTCGCGACCTCCTGCTGCGGGTAGACGACGACGAAGCCGAGCGCGTCCGCGAAGTCGCTCCAGCCGGCGCCGACGTACGCCTTCGCGTCCTGGGTGCAGCCGTGCATCGCGACGACGATCGCCGGCTCGGCGGCGAGCTTCGCCGGCACGTGCACGAACATCCTGAGCTTGCCGGGGTTCGCGCCGAACGACGCGACCTCGTCGAGTACCGCCGACGGGATCGTACCGCAGGAAGCCCGCTCGGCCGGAGGCGACGCCGGCCCCGTCGCCCGGAGGTCGTCGCTCGAGGCGCCCGGGTTGGTGCAGGCGCTGGTCGCGAGCAGGAGGAGGCCGAGGGTCGGGCGGAGCACGATCATGCGCCCGCCGACTGCAAGGCGCGGGCCCCGCGCGGCCGGGCCCTGGCTCGCGCTCGGGCTCGCGTGCCGCGCCCATGCCGCGTCACCGACGACGCTCCGGCGCGCCTCCGCGGCCCGCGTCACGCGTGACGCGGAGGCGCGAGATCAGGCCCGGATCGCGGCCTTCTGGGGTCGGCACGGGAGGTGCTCAGGACGCCCGCACGATGCGCAAGATCCTCCCCCTCTCCACGCTCCTCCTCGCCTCCGCGTGCTCCGCACCCCCGGACGAGCCGATCGCGAGCACGCAGTCGGCCCTCTCCACGGCGGCGCCGATCGAGGTCGCGTCGTTCGGCGCGAACCCCGGCAAGCTCAAGATGTTCAAGCACGTGCCGGCGTCCGCGAAGTCGAACCCGGCCCTCCTCGTGTTCATGCACGGGTGCACGCAGGGCGCGGCGGACGCGGCCAAGGTCGGGTTCTCCGAGCTCGCCGAGAAGTACGGTTTCCTCGTCGTCTACCCCGAGCAGCAGGCCGCCAACAACTCCGCGCGCTGTTTCAACTGGGGCGGCGTGTACGGCAACATGACCGCGCTCCAGAAGGGCCAGCTCGAGAACCAGTCGATCAAGGAGATGGTCGACAGGATGAAGGCCGACCACGGCGTCGATCCCGACCGTGTGTACATTGCAGGCTTCTCCGCGGGCGGCGCCGAGGCGGTGCTGGTGGCCGCGACGTGGCCGGAGCTGTTCAAGGGCGCGGCCTCGATCGGGGGGATCCCGTACGCGTGCCCCGCGTCGTACATGGAGGTCTTCAGCTGCCAGAGCCCCGGCGTCGACAAGACGGCCGCCGCGTGGGGCGACAAGGTCCGCGCCGCGAACCCCGGCTTCGCGGGGCCGTGGCCACGCGTGACGATCTGGCAGGGCTCGGCGGACGTGACGGTGGGCACGAAGAACCGCGCCGAGCTCGTGGAGCAGTGGACGAACGTGACCGGCGCGGGCGCGACGCCCGCGGCCACGGAGACCGTCGACGGTGCGAAGCACGAGACCTACACGGGCGCCGCCGGCGTGGTCGTGGAGAGCTGGGAGGTCCCGGGCATGGCGCACGGCGTGCCCGTCAAGCCGGGCGACGGCTGCGGGACCGCCGGACCCTACGCATTCGACAAGGGAATCTGCGCGCCCGCGAAGATCGTCGACTTCTTCGGCCTCTCCGCGCTCACGCCGCCCGCGAAGGACGGCGGTGCTCCGTCGAGCGGCGGAGCGGACGCGGGCAAGCCGTCGTCGTCCTCGTCGTCCTCCTCGTCGTCCTCCTCGTCGTCCGGCGGAGCCGCTCCGTCCGACGGCGGATCGTCCGTGAACGCCGCGTCCGGAGAGCTCGGCTCTCGTAACGGGAGCACGTGCTCGACGGCGCCAGCTCCCGCGAGCTCGCTCGCGTGGATCGGTGGAGTGCTGGTCGCGTTCGGCCTCGTCTGCCGTCGGCGGGTGGCGCGATGAAGCCGACGCGCTCCCAGTACATCGCCTTCGGCGCGGCGTGGGTCGGATGGGTGCTCGACGCGTTCGACTTCACGATCTTCCTCCTCGTGATGCCGCAGATCGAGAAGGAGTTCGGCGTCCACCACGTCGCGACGACCGGATCGATCGCGCTCACCCTCCTTGCACGCCTCGCGGGCGGCTACCTCGCGGGCAAGGCGGCTGATCGCTGGGGCCGGCGCCTGCCGCTCCTCGTCAGCGTCGTGTGGTTCGCGTTGTGCGACGGCGCCGTCGCGTTCGCACCCTCGTTCCAGGCCATCCTCGTCCTCCGCACGCTCTTCGGGATCGGGATGGGCGCCGAGTGGACGAGCGGCACGACGCTCGCGATGGAGAGCTGGCCGGAGAAGTCCAAGGGCATCGCCTCGGGCGTCCTCCAGGGGAGCTGGGCGATCGGCTACATCCTCGCGGCGGCCGCGTGCGCGTTCGTCGTCCCCCGGTTCGGCTGGCGCGCCCTCTTCGTGCTCGCGGCAGCGCCCGCGCTCCTCGCCCTCCCCTTGCGCTTCTGGGTCGAGGAGAGCCCCTCCTTCGCCCTCGCCGAGAAGGCCGTCTCGCTCCGTCGAACCTTCGCGCGCCACCCCGGGCTCCTCGCGTCCACGCTGTGGGGCTCGCTCCTGATGGCCGCCGGCTTCGGCGCTTACTACTCGCTCACGGGCCTCTACCCGACGATGCTCCAGACGGAGCTCGGGCTGGACGTTCGCGCGACCGGCAAGCTCGTCATCCTCTTCAACGTCGGGATGCTCGTGGGCGCCGTAGCGTGCGGGACGATCGCCGCCAGGAAGAGCGTGCGCCTCGCGCTCGCCGTCCCCGCGTTCCTCGGCGTGCTCGTGTTGCCGCTGTACGTGGGCGCCGTCCCCGGCGCGCTCGGCCTCGGGGCGTTCCTCGGTGGGATGTTCGGCGTGGGCTTCTCGGGCGTGACGCCGATGCTGCTCACCTCGCTCTTCCCGACGGCGGCGCGGGCCCGCCTCGTCGGCATCGTCTACCACGTGGGCGCGCTGTTCGCTGGCTTCGTCCCCATGGCCTCCGCCCACATCGCCCGCACGACCGGCCTCGGCCTCGCGCGGACCATCCTCCTCGTCTCGACCTTCCTCCTCCTCTCGCTCGTCGTCCTCGTCGTCGGCGGCCGCGCGCGGTCCACCGTCGTCCTCTCGGGAGTCTCCACATGAAGCGTGTAGTTTGCATCTTGTCTCTCCTGCTCCCCGGCTGCCTCGTGTCCCAGGCCTCCGTCGGATCGTCCGACGCGGGCGCGAAGGGCGCCGCCACGTCCGTGAAGGGCGCCGATCCCTCCGACAACCCGGCGAGCGCGGACGCACCCGTGATCAAGTACCGGGACATCACCGCGCACCCTGGCTGTACCACCGACGGCCTCGCCTACGCGCCCGCGCAGATCCAGGGCTTCAAGTGCGCGGCCAAGGCGTACCCGGTCAAGGGAGAGGATCCGAAGAAGCCGATCGTGCTCCTCGTGCACGGCAACTCGTCGTCCCCCGCGGACTACGAGAAGTTCCCCGCCGACTCCCCCGACGCGCGGCCGATGCTGTCGGAGCGCCTCGGCGCGAGCGGCTTCCGCGTCTACGCGATCGACCTCCGCAAGGACAGGTCGGACGATCCCTCCTCGAACAACGACACGGAGAACGCCGCCAAGAACTTCGACCACGCATGGGCCGTCCCGCTGGTGGGGCACTTCGTCGAGAGTGTGATGGCCGCGAACCCGGGCCAGAAGGTCTCCATCGTCGGGTTCAGCGTGGGCCCGACCATCGTGCGCGACGCGCTGCGGCGGCTCCACCGCGCGAAGAAGAAGCCCTTCGAGAGCATCGCCCACCTCGTGTACGCGGCCGGCTCGCACCACGGTGTCTCGAGCTTCCGCAAGCTGTGCGGGACCAACCCGACGATGCGCGGCCGCGTCGCGTGCGAGCTCGGGGATCGCACGTCGTACACGCCGACCGACTTCCTCAGGCCCCTCAACGGCGAGGGCGGCGCCTTCGAGACTCCCTGCGCCGACGGGGACAGCGCGTACGGTCAGCAGGGCGTCTGCGGGGGCAACAAGGTCAAGTACACGACCGTCGTGATGAAGGACGTGAAGGAGGGCACGTACCAGGACGAGTTCGTCTCCGAGGGCTCGAGCGCGCTCCAGGGCGCCCAGAACCTCACCGTCGGCCTCGGGGACAACGACGACTCCGGGTACTTCTACAACGGCCTGTTCAAGAACCACTACGGCGCGCTCCGCAGCGAGGCGGCGCTCAAGATCATCACCGACGCGCTCTCGCAGTGAAGTCAGGAGCGTCGTCATGAAGTCGATCGTCGTCACGTCCCTGCTCGCGTCCGTGCTCCTGTGCGCTGGCGCGTCCTCCGCCGAGACCGGGCCCGCACGGCCGAAGCGCACTGCGCGGGCCCAGGCCGAGGACGCGCCGCGCGAGGCGGCCGAGGCGCAGACACCTCGCGCCGATGGGGCGGCCGACGCCCCCGCCGAGCCGTCGAAGCCCAGGCTCGAGATCGCGCCGTACGCGGTCCTGGCCGGCGGCGTGAAGGTCGACGCGCTCACCACCAAGACCGGCGATGACCGCCAGGACCGGGCGGCGACCTTCGCGGTCAGCAAGTTCGGGCTCACGGCGGGCTACGGGGAGCACCTCTCGCTGCAGAGCGAGATCATGGCCAGCGGCGGCATCGGCCTCCACGGCACGAGCACCTACGAGGGGCAGGCCGCGCTCCAGGTGCGCACCCAGCGGATCCGGGTGGAGTACGCGGGATTCTCGGCGGAGGTCGGCCGCATCGTGGACGAGGCCAGCCTCGACTTCATCTCGGGGCACGTCCACGACACGTTGCTCCAGGACACAGCGACGCGCGACCCGCTCCTCTACAGCGGGTTCAACCTCGGCAACGGGGCGCACGTCGGGTACCAGCCCACCCGGTGGCTCCGCGGCGGCGTTCACCTGAACATGGGAAACCCCGTCTCGACGACGTCCACGCTCGCCGTGGGTGGCACGTTCCCGCCGTTCGAGCGCCTGTACACCCAGGCCTACCAGGCGGTGAACCAGGGCCCGAACCACTTCCCCGACGACACGTTCCACGCCGTCGTGCTCACCCCGAGCCTCCTCTTGGACACCGGCCTCGTCGACGCCAGGGTCGCGGTCCAAGTGTACGACATCGACACGAACATGACCAAGCAGGACGACGCGCACGTCCGCGGCTACAACGCGCGAGGCACCGCGCGCGTGAAGCTCCTCGATTCCATGCTCGTGCCGTTCGCGAGCGGAGCTTACACGCGCAACGATACGCTCGTGCAGAACAACCTCGCCCTGCGCGCGCCCGATCGCTACCAGGCGATCGTCCTCGGCGGCGGGCTCGACTTCAACTACCGGCGACGCTTCCGGTGCGCCCACGACTGCGCCGACGGCGTGGGGGCGCAGGTCCAGCAGGTGCAGTTCCAGATCGGCGACGGCGTCGTCACCACGCTGCGCTACGCGAGCGTCGGCTCGACGTTCTGGCTCTTCCCGCAGGTGGCCGTCGACGCCCGGGTCTCCCTGTGGACCCAGGACCAGAAGGGCGCGGAGACGGTGGGGGAGAAGAACCTCATCGTGGGGTTGCGCGCCGTCGTGCCCTGAATCTGCTACACCTCGACCCGCGATGGGTCACGAGGACGACTTCACCGACGACGTCACGACCCGCCTCGAGCCAAGCCCGCCGCGGCCGCGCGTCCTCCGCGTCGACCTCGTCGTCGTCGACGGGCCCTCACGGGGGGCGCGCGTCGCGATCCCCGCGTCGGGGATCGCGCGGATCGGATCCGCGCCGGGGTGCGATCTCGTCCTGGCGGACCGGATGGTCTCGCGGCTGCACTGCGAGGTCCGCGTCAAATCGCGCGCGATCGTCGTGCGCGACGTGGGCAGCACGAACGGCACCCTCGTGCTCGGGCTCCGGCTCGGCGAGGCCACGGCGCCGCCCGGCACCGTGCTCGCGCTCGGATCGAGCGCCGTCCGCATCGAGGCCGGCGAGGACGAGGTGGAGCTCGTCGACGTGAGCGACCGGTCGTCGTTCGGCGAGCTGATCGGAGCCAGCCTCGAGATGCGGCGCCTGTACGCCATCCTCGAGCGCGTGGCCCCGACCGACAGCACGCTCCTCGTCCGCGGGGAGACAGGCACCGGCAAGGAGGTGGTGGCGCGCTCCGTCCACCAGGCGTCGCGACGGGCGGGCGGTCCTTTCGTGGCCGTCGACTGCAGCGCCATCCCGGAGAACCTCTTCGAGAGCGAGCTCTTCGGCCACGTGCGCGGCGCGGTCACCGGCGCGCAGAGCGACCGCATGGGCGTCTTCGAGGAGGCCCACGGCGGTACGCTGGTCCTCGACGAGCTCGGCGAGCTCCCCCTCGCGATGCAGGCCAAGCTCCTCCGCGCGCTCGAGACGCGCACGGTGCGCCGCGTCGGGGCGAACGCGAGCCGCGCGTTCGACGTGCGCGTCCTCGCGGCCACCAACCGGCCTCTCGATCGGTCGGTGAACGACGGGAGCTTCCGCGAGGACCTGTACTACCGCCTCGCGGTCGTCGAGGTGGTCCTGCCCCCTCTCCGGGCGCGGGAGGACGACCTCGTGCACCTCGCGACGCACTTCTTCCACGCGCGAGGCGGGGAGGGCGCCCTGCCCGAGGCCTTCGTCACGCGCCTGCGCCACCGGAGCTTTCCCGGTAACGTGCGCGAGCTGAAGCACGTGATCGAGCGCGCGATGCTCCTCGGGACGATCCGCGGCGTGCCGGGCCGCGCGGCCGCCACGCCCCAGACGGCGATCGGGGACCTGCCGCCCTTGCACCTCCCGCTCAAGGACGCGAGCATCGCCTGGACGGAGAGCTTCGAGACGCTCTATGTGAAGACCGTGCTCGCTCGCGCGAACGGCAACGTCACGCACGCGGCGGAGCTCGCCGGGGTGAGCCGGAGGTTCCTGCAGCGGCTGATCGCCCGCCTCGGGCTGCGCGCCGCGGACCTCGGCGTCCGCGAGGGCGAGCTGGAGTAGGCGCAACCCGCCGCGTCAGGGGCTGCACTCGAAGGTCGTGTCCGGCTTCTGCAGGCACGTGCCCGCGCCCACGAGCACCGGCGTGCACGTGCCGGGGCACCCGTCCTTGCACCCCGCCGCGATCGCGAGGGCGACGGCATCGCGCAGGTCCTGGGCGGGCGCGCTCGTCGGATCGGCGACGAACAGCTCGCATCCGCAGTGATCGACCTGCTTGGGCGGGCCGCACTGGCCCGTGCCCTGGACGCAGATCCGCGCCTTTGTGCGCCGGTCGGCCACGGACTGTACCAGGGCCGGGCACGACCCGGAGTCGTCTGGAGCGGCTGCCTCGAGGCCCGCGTCCGACGACGCCTCGGTCACCGAGGGGCTGTCGATGCGCGCGTCGCCCGCCGCATCGACGGACGGCGCCGCGTCGGGTGGCGTGAACCCGCGGACGCTCCAGTCGTACGAGCACGCCGACACGGCCAGGAAGACAGCACCGCGGAGCCGCCGCACGGCGCTTAGGCTATCATGGCCGCGTGAAGAGAGCGCTCCTGGCCGGTGCCCTCGCGAGCCTCCTTGCCGCGACGGCGGTGCGCGCCGACGACAGGGCGATCGGTGAGGCACGGGCGGCGTACGACCGCGGCGTGGAGCTCCACAGGAAGGGCGATCACCGCGGCGCGGCCACGGCCTTCGCGCGCGCGGACGAGCTCTTTCCCTCGGATCCGGCCCTCGAGGCGGCCCTCGACGCGAGCGTCGACGCGGACGACCCCGTGCTCGGCATGACCCTCGTGGCGCGCGCGGACACGCGGTTCATGGACGGACGCGCGTTCCGGGCACGCGATCGCGCCCACGAGCGGTTCTCGTCGAGGGTCGCGCGCGTGACGATCGCCTGCGCGGAGGCCCCGTGCGCCACGTCGATCGACGGGCGCGCGGTGGATCCACGCGCGGCCCTCTTCGTCACGGGCGGCTCTCACGTGATCGTCGCGCGCAGCGGCGCGCGCGAGGTCCGCCGCCCACTCGACGTGGGCGCTGCGTCGCTCGGCGGGGTGCTGGCGATCGATGTTCGCTTCCCCGCGATCACGCCACCCGCGCCGCCGGCGCCACCGCGCGAGGGCCCCGGCCCGTGGCGGATCGCCGCGCTCGCGACCGGAGGCGTCGCCGTGTTGACCGCCGGGGGCGTCGTCGTCTCGGGCCTCGACGCGAGTGTGAAGCACGACCGTTTCTTGGAAGCCGGCTGCGCGACCGGCCCGGGAGGCGTGGCGCCTCCATCGGACTGCGGCGATCGCGCCGGGGCGGGCCGCTCGGCCCAGGTACGGACGAACGTCCTCCTGGGCGCCGCCATTGGCCTCGCCCTCGCGGCCGTGGGGATCGAGCTCTTCCTCGTGCCGACGCGCGCCGTGCGCGTGACCGGCGCCGCGACGCCGCAGGGCGCTGGCGTCGCCCTCGCGGTGACCACTCCATGACCGAGCTGGTCAAGCTCGGGTCGGGAGGCGCCGCCACCGTGTACCTCGGACGAGAGATCGGCGCGCTCGGGCACGCGCGCCTCGTCGCGCTCAAGCGCCCGCACCCGCACCTCCTCGAGGATCCGAGGCTCGAGGCCGCGCTCCGCCGCGAGGCCGCCTACGCCTCGCAGATCCGTCACCCGAACGTCGTCGACGTCACCGACGTGCGCGTGGACTCGGGCGCGCTCACGCTGGTGATGGAGTACGTCGACGGCCTCACGCTCTCCGATCTCGTACGAGACTGGATCCGCACCGACCGGCCGGACACGCGGCGCCTCGCCGTGCGCATCCTCCTCGACGTCGCCGACGGCCTCCACGCGGTTCACGAGCTCCGGGACGGGGCGGGCGCATCGCTCGGCCTCGTCCACCGCGACGTCTCTCCGCAGAACGTGCTCGTCGCGCGGACGGGCCACGCCAAGATCACCGATTTCGGACTGGCCCGCTCGGTCGAGACGGGGGATCGCTCCACCACCGAGGGCGTCCTCAAGGGCAAGGTTGGCTACCTGGCGCCCGAGTACGTGAAGGGTGCGTCCTTCGATCGCCGCCTCGACGTCTTCGCGCTGGGCGTCGTCGCCTGGGAGATCCTCGCGAGGAGACGCCTGTTCCGCGGAACGAACGACGCCGACTCGCTGGTGAAGCTCCTCTCGATGCCGATCCCTCCGCTCGTCGCCGACGACGGGTCGACGGCCGTCGATCTGGTGGTCGCGCGCGCCCTCGAGCGGGACCCCGCCCAGCGCTTCCCCACCGCGCGGGCGTTCGCGGACGCCCTCTTCGACGCGGCCCGTGCGTGGGGGGGCCCCGCCTCGCACGCGGAGGTCGCCGCCTCCATGTCCCCCGAGCTCCTGGCCACGCTCGACGGGCGCCTCGCCGATCTGACCGCGGCTCCGCAGGTCGCGTCCCGCGCGCCTGCCGCGGCCCCTCCGCCCGCGCGATGGCGGCGACTGCCCTTGGTCCTCGGTGGCGCGCTCGTCCTGGCCGTGCTCGCCTCGGGCGCGTTGTATGCCGCGCGCGCGCGGCGCGAGGCGCGCAGCATCGCGCGGG
>SXGT01672060.1_pt1 | contig 29268 bp, 26 predicted proteins | sample 3176221 | NCBI WGS metagenome assembly SXGT01 (sample SAMN11356862, study PRJNA531348) | freshwater metagenome | isolation source: freshwater sample F1-120 | place: China: Fuxian Lake, Yuxi | collected 2017-12-25 | reverse complement strand
CTCTCCCAAGGGGAGAGGGAGTTGGATTACTTCTTAACCATGTCTTTCATCGTCGGCCGCAGATATTCCACCGTGCTGGCCATGCTGGCGAGGGCCTTATAGTCGGCCTCGGGAATCTGAATCCGATGCCGCTTGCGAAGCTCCATCACGATGTCCAGGAAGTCCATGCTGTCGAGCTCGAGCTGCTCGCGGAACGGCTTGTCGTCTGCGAGAGTGGAAAGGTCTTCGTCGGGAGCGATGTCGGAGAGGATATCGAGGATTTCGTTGCGGATTTCGGCGTCGGTCATGGGGGCGGGCGGTGAGTGGTGAGTGGGCGGTAGGACTTACGGCCCCTTGCGGATGATGACGGCGGAGTTGATGCCGAGCATGCCGAAGGAGTTGTTAAGGATGTGACGAACCGGGCCGATGTTTCGCGGCTCGCCGATCACGAGCGTGTTCAGCGCACATTCGGGGTCAAGCTCGTCTACGTTGATTGTGGCGTGGCAGACCCCATCGTCAAAGGCCCCCAAATTTCCCGCTAATTCCAGCGAGCCGGCGGCTCCCATCGCGTGGCCGATGAAACTCTTGGCGTTATTGAAGAACGTCTTTTCGCTTTCGCGAAAAACGCGGCGCAGAGCGTCACACTCCTGGGCATCCCCCTGCCCTGTCCCGGTGGCGTGTGTGCTGACGATATCAATGTCTTGCGGCATCAGCCCCGCCCGGGCAATCGCCAGGTTCATGCACTCCGCCTGCCGCTCGGGATTGGGAAGGACGAAATCGGTCGCATCGGTGTTAATTGCATAGCCGGCGAGCTCGCCGTAAATCCTGGCGTTCCGGCGGCGGGCGTCATCGAGCCGCTCCAGCGTATAAATGCAGCCCCCTTCGGCGACGACGATGCCGTTCCGCTTCATGTCGAACGGGCGGCTGGCTTTGGTCGGGTCTTCGTGGGTGGCCAGGGCCCCCTGGCTTTTGAAGCTGGCAAAAATCCCGAAGGTGTGGATGCTCTCGGAGACTCCGCCGGCCAGGGCCAGGTCGCAATCTCCCAGCCGGAGCATTTGAGCCCCCTGAATCAGTCCGGCATTGCCGGCGGCACAGGCGGCACCGATGGTGTAGTGCGGGCCGGTGACCCCCATGTTGAGGGCGACTTCGCCGGCCGGGTTGTTGGCGACCGTCCGCGGGTTGTGATGGTGCGACCAGAACTGCGTGTCGTAGTCGTATCCCTTGAGCAGGTAGACCTCGTTCTCGGTCTCGACGTTGCCATGCTCGGTGACGCCGATATAAACGCCGACCCGCGACTTGTCCGTGCTCTCCCAAGGAATGCCGGCGTCCTTCACCGCCTCGTTTGCGGAATAGATGCCAACGCTCCCCGCCCGGGTGCCGCGGCGAATGTCTTTTTTGGACTGGTAACGGAGCGCGTCGAACTTGCAAACACCGGCCAGCGTCTCGCCGACATAACGGATTTCGTATTTGGTCACGCCGGACTGTCCGGCCAGGAGCGCCGTGCGGAATTCCGCCAGGCTGTTGCCGTTAGGAGCGGTGAGGCCGACTCCGGTAATGACAATTCGCTGATTGTCGGGCAAACGGTCGGGGGCGTGGTGGGACATGGTTCATCGGCCGGGTCAAGCCGCTAGTAAATTGCAATCTTTCAAAAGTACCCCTTGGGGAGGAAATTGACAAGCTGCCGCGGAATGAGCGCCAGCATCCGGGACAGCTCCTTGCGCTGGACGTCGCCGCGCCAGCCCCCGCCCATAGTTTGCGGCACAACCGCTCGCCGCCTCTTCGCATCTCTCAAGGCTGCGGCGAAATCGGGGTCGCGCTGCGCAGCGCGGCTGATCGTGCTGTGGTCGATGCCGAGGCAAGGCGCCGCTTCCCGGCGCGACATTCCGCGAGAAATCAGATCGCAAAGAGTGCGCTGCACTCCTGGCGTGAGCCGCGGCGGCTGCCCGCGACCGCGCCGGGCGGAGCGGGGCGTTTTTTTTGTTTTGTTGAAGTATTCGCGTGATCGATCGCCGCAAGCGCCGGCAGGAAAACAGGTTACAGTCACCTCGCCCGCGCCTTTTGCAACACCCCCCTGCCCGGAAGTGGGGGTCGGATTGGGATCCCCCACGCGGGCCGCGAGTGTCGATTTGCTCGTTTCTTCAGCAGGTATCATGACAATTCTCCTCACGAACTGACGCGCATCTATTTCCGAGTTTTCCTAATGTTACAAGAGTACAGTTGGCACAGTCAAGAGGCTAGAAGCAAGAATGCGCAAGATTTCTTGAACCGTCGGTAACGATGGTAGATTCTGCTATTCGCGGGCATTTCCCAGGTATCTCCTTGGTCCATCCAGAAATACTGCCACAGGAATGAGAGCCTTGTCTGCATTCCGTAATTCTTGGGTAGAATTGAACGGGAGTTGAATCCCGGTTGAGTGCGACACTTTGCTCACTCTTTTCCATGCATATTCTCAAATGCCCCCACTGCTCCATGTCGGTCATTCCGAGGAATGATGGGACTTGTCCGAGCTGTGGAAAGGAAGTAGCAGATGATGGAATTCCCAGCGCGGCGACCATCGTTCCACGTTCAAGCGTTGACACTTGTCGAAATGCGAGGCTATGGGCGATTGGGATATCGTGCCTGGTTGTTTCGATGGTTGCTGCTGGAGTCGCGTGGCGATGGGGAGTTTCGGAACCTGCGTCAGTACCGTCCAACGACGAATCCAACGGTCGCACACCATCGGCATCCGATGCCGATGGTAAGAATTCTCTCGAAAATCACATCCTGACGGTTCAGGTACACAACGAGGAGAAACAGCCCGTCGCAAATGCGAAAGTATGGCTATTTCTGACTCTCGATCCTCGCCTCCAACACAAGCATCGAGCATTTGGCACATCGGCAGCAGACGGAACGATTTCACTTTCATTTCCCAAAGTCTGGTTAGACACTGCCCAACCTCCACTTTCTGCTTACGACATTTGGGTCGTCCAGGATGGATTCGCCGTGACAGCACAGTCGATAAGCCGCCCGGACCTTTCAAATCGCTCGACGAAAACTGTTGTGCTCAAGAAGAGCGGTTCGCCGGTTGTTCGGATTCTGAGTCCCCAAGACGAGCCCGTTGCTGCATCTGTTAGTCTCGCCGAAGTCTCGCCTAGCGGTTTGGGCGTGATGTCATTCCTTCCTGAGGAAGTTCGTCGTCACGCCACGTCTCGGAGCGGAGACGTTGGACGCGCATCACTAGTTGGATTTCCAAAAGATGATCGTGCGGGAATTCGCGTCGAATCGGAGACCTACGGCACGCAAATCTTCAATCCGGAAGTGATGCCCGATGAAATTCGACTAATGCCCGTGGGACGCATTGAAGGAATCGTAATCGGTGATCATCCTGAATGGATCGCCGATATTCCCGTCGCCGTGTTTACGCGTTCCGAAAATTCCACGGCGGCAATCGGAGAATCTCGCGTGACTTCGGACAAAGACGGCAGGTTCGTGATTCCCGCCATCGCGGCTGGCATCGTCGGCTTTCGAATGTCGGTTCCACCCGAATGGCCCGTTCGTCCAACATGGGACGAAAATCTCCGAGTTGTTTCCGGAGGAATTCAAACGATCAGATTTCGCATGGAGAGGACGGTGAAGCTTCTAGGAAGCGTCCAAACAAGCGGGCGTCCTGTGCCAAAACTGCAAGTCCACATTCTCCACGGCGTTGATGAGGAGCTGAGCGAGTGGGCGACCACGAATGAAAGCGGGCGATTTGAGGCGTCTGTCCTGCCAGGAAGGGTCCATTTTTCTGCGGGATTTGCGGATGGTGTTGTCCATTACAAAATCAAGGAATGGAGTGCACTGGATATCACAGTTCCCGCGACTTCTCCAACATTTGAAACGCCGCCACTCGAAGTAGTTCCGGCACAGTGAAATGCCATCGAGGTAGTCGGCTGTGATTGTGCCAGAGCCGCCTAAATGCGGAACTCCAGCGCTCGCAGCCGCTGCATCCCCTCGGCCATCGAAATCGCCGGTTCGTAGCCCAAGTCTCGGCGGGCGGCGGTGATGTTGAAGTAGTGGCTGGTGGCGAGCTGAGCGGCGAGGAAGCGGGTCATGCGCGGCTCGTCCGTGCGGCCGGTGAGTTTCCAGATTCCTTCCAGCACGGCGCCGGCGGCGTAGGCGGCGCGGTAGGAGACCGATTTGGTGACCGGCTCCACTCCCGCGAGAGTCAGAATCTCGTTGATCCAATTCCAGCAGTTGACCGGTTCGCCGTTGGTGATGAAGTACGCTTTGCCGCAGACGGATGACTCTGGCTGAAGCCTGTCCGCCGCCAGCAAGTGGGCCGCGGCGGCGTTTTCGACGAAGACGGCGTCAATCACGTTCTTGCCGTCACCCACGCGACGAAGTTGGCCGGCGCGAGCACGGGCCAAGAGGCGGGGGATGAGATGCTGATCTCCTGGTCCCCAGATGAGATGCGGACGAAGGGCGCAGGTCAGCAGGTCGCCGCCACTCGCCGCCAACACCTCCTGCTCCGCCAGGGCCTTGGTTTGCGGATAGTGGGCCAGCCAGCGCGTTGGATAGGGAGTTGATTCATCAATGCCGCACTGGTCGCTGGCGGCGAACGTGACGCTCGGGCTGCTGGTGTAAATCAGCCGCGGAACATCATTTTTGCGGCAGGCAGCGATAATATTCCGCGTACCAAGCACGTTGTTGCCGTAATACGCCTGCCACTTTCCCCAGATGCCCGCGAGGGCGGCGACGTGAAAAACCGCGTCCACGCCGCGGCACGCTTGCTCGACGGCCGCGGCATCCTGAATGTTTCCCTGAACCGATTCCACGCCAAACTGAGCCAGAAACGGATAATTGCCGCGTGCGAGTGAGCGAACTTTGTCACCGCGAGCCACCAGTTGCCGCGTGATGTATTGGCCGAGAAATCCCCCGGCCCCGGTAACAAGTGCGTGCATGTGTTGGTGTCCCGGCTTTAGCCGGCTTGGAGAAGTGACCGGCTAAAGCCGGGACTCCAACGTGCCAGTAAGAATTGCAGTCACCTACTTCTTCTTTCCCTTGGCGGTCGCGGCCTTCTTCTTCGCCGGCTCCGCTTTCTTGGCGGGCTCGGTCGACTTCGTGGGGGGCGTTTTCGTGGCTGGCTCGGCACCCTTACCCTCGTCCATCTTCTTACCCTTATCCTGCTCCTCGAAGGACTTGTTGATCTCGTCAATCAAGCTCGGCTTCTTGGGGGGCGGTGGTTCGGGTTTGACGGTGGTTACGGGTTTGGTGGTTTCCGCCGGACCCTCGGGAGTGGCGGGGTCCGTGGGAACTTTGCGCGAGTTGACGAGGGGATCGTTTGGTTCCTCGCCTGCGATGCCGGAGGGAGGGGGCAATACGACCGGCGGCCCGCCTTCATTGGCCAGCACATCGGAAGTGATTTCGATTCCCGAGTACGGGTTTTTTGTGTTGTCGTAAAAAACGTTCTGCGGAAGCACCAGCCGAAGCTTCTCGAAGGATTCGGTGGGGGCCTCAAAGACTAAGATGTCCGTAATTGCCTTGCCACCTGGAACGTCCGCGCTCGTCAATCGTGCAACGCCTTGTGTCTCGCTGATGGGAATTAACTTCAAAATGCGATCGCCGTCGTCGGCAATAAAGGGAACTTTGCCTTTTGCGACGTTCCAGCCTTTGTATTTCAGAATGGCACCAGCAGTGTTCACGACGGTTACTTCGACAAACACATATTTTGGCTTGCCGCCAGCAGCATCGGCAGTGACTGTCGGAGGCGCAGCTTCCTTGGCGTCTTCAGCGGCGGCGGAAGTAGGTGATTCCACCCGGCGAGTGCTTTGGCCGCTGGCATCGGTGGCCATCCAAATTCGACTGAACGAAATCTTCGCATTGCCGACCTTGAGGCTGACGAGAACAGCGGCGTTACTCCACTTTTGAATCCCCTTAAGAGCCGCTAACTGCGCGGCTTCAGTCGGGAGAATGTCCTTGGCATCTTTACCGGTCGTCTTTGTGGCAGCGGGGGCAGGCTTCTTCGCCCCAGTATCCACTTCACCCTCCGGGTTCACTTCCCCAGGGTTGGATTCGCCTGGTTCCACTTTCGGTGTCTTTTTTACGGCCGAAGTATTGGTCGCGACAAGCTTCTCGTCCTCGCCGCCGCGGTTCATCGTGATGTAGATCGTGAGTCCAACTAGAACGATCACCAGCAGTGCCGCCCCTCCCATGGCACCCACGATGACCGCCGTGTTGCTCTTCTTTTTGGTGAGCACGTCATCGTCATCATCCAGGACCGATCTTTTCACGCTGCCATACTTACCGCTGGGGGAAGTGCCCAGGTCAAAGCTGAATGCGCCGGAAGGTGAGGATGCCGGGGGAGAGGGGCCAACCGCCACGCCGACGGGTGCTCCCACGGGAATTCCGGTCGGGATGTTTTGCGGAGGGGCGACGACGGGGGGAGCCGGCCGGCCGGCCGCGGGACGGGCCAAGGGTTTGGCCTTTTTGACGGCGGATTTGCTGGCGGCTGTTGAAGTGGCAGCGGCCTGGGGAGCTGGTTTTCCATTTGCCGCGGGCTTGGCTCCACCGAGCAGGCCAGGAATTGCCGCGGCAGTGGACCACTGCGAATCACTGGTCTTCCGCACAGGAAGCTCGGCCGTGACCCGCCCCTGTGCCGCCATTTCGAGCATCTGGTCCCAAGTAAAGGGGCCATACTCTTCGCCACCGACATTCGCCATCCATTCCGCCTTCACGACGCACCTCTGGCCCAGTGTTTCTGTTCAGCGGGCTGCGCTATTCCCGCAATGGAACACATCACCCCCCTATAATCTAACGGGGATATGGGGAAAATGCCAGCGAAAGGGAGAGGAATCTGACGACGGAAACCTTGCTCATTTCGCCATTTCAGCCACCTTCAGATTCCGAAACGACAAATTCGTCGTCGGGTCATGCCCTTGGATTTGAAGGGTTCCTTTCTCAAGCCGCAGTCCGTTGCGGGGGTTCTTGTCGGGTTTGCGGGTGTCGGTCCAGTCGGTGACCTGGTAGCCGTTGACCCATACAGCGATGTGCGGGCCGTCGGCGATGACCGTTTTGTGGAACCATTCTTCATCATTGGGGACGACGAGGCGGGCGGCAATGCGGCGGTAGATGCCTCCCGTGCCGAAGTCGAGGGGTTTGGCACGGTCGCCGTCTTTGAAGCCATTGTGAACCTGGCTTTCGTAACCGCTGTTGGCGTTGTTGATTTCGCCGGGGATGGAGCGGAAGAAGATGCCGCTGTTGAGGTTCTTGGCGTGGCTGATGCAGTCGAACTGCAAGGCGAAGTCACCGAATTGGGCGTCGCTTTCCAGGGTGCCGCGGCCGTTCTTGACATTCAGCTCCCCCTGCTTGGTGACGGTGAATTTGCTGAGCGATCCGGCGGGCTCTTTCCAGCCGGCCAGGTCTTTGCCATTGAAGATGCTCTTCAGGCCGAGCGGCCGGAGCTTGATGTTCTTGAACTCGCACTTGCCGCTGTTGAGCTGCAGGCCGATGTAGCCGCGGGAAGCGGGTTTCGGGTCGTCGTAGGAGAGGACTTCCTGGCCGTCGAGCTTGATGACGACCTTGGAGCTGTCAACGGTTGCTTCGAAGGTCCGCCAGCCATCAGTTTCACCGGCCTCGCCGTACTTTTTGCGGCCGACGAGGCTGCCGGTGGGGAAAGGGTTATCCGGCGGAGCGATGTTCAGCTCATAGCACCTGGTGGTGATGTCTTCCTTGGCGGGAACCTGGGCCGTGCGGAGGAAGAGGCCGCTGTTGGTTCCTTTCGCGGCGCGAAAATCGGCCTTGAGGACGTAGTTATCGAATTGAACGCTCGTGCAAAGCAGCCCCGGTTTGCCGGAGGTCACGACAATTGTGCCATTTTCGACCTTCCAATCGGCTTCGCTGTGAGCTTTCCAGCCGAAGAGGGTCTGGCCGTCGAAAAGGGAAATCCAGCCGGCGGCGAGCTCGTCTTTGGAGAGCAGGATGGGCGGATCTTTGGTGGGAGCTGCCTTGGCGGATGCTGCAGATGAATTCTGTGCTGTGTTTTTTGCAGCGGGCTCATTCGTCCTGCTGCCGCGGATGATTTTCTGGGCGTCGGTGAATTTGGATTGAGCGAGGGCCGGAGTCGCGAGAAGGATTAGCAGCGAGGTTGTCCAGGCAATGATGCGAAACATGGTTCACCAAGAAGTGCGATGGCATAGAAAAACGGAATTGTAGCACGCCGTCCAGTTGTTGGCCCGCCCTAGAGCGATGGTTGTGCTTGTTGCGGTATGACCGAGGGACGAACTATCATACGGCGATGAACGAGCCCATCCCCGCAACGGTCGTCAATCCTTATGCGTCGCCGCAATTCGCCAGCGGCCCGGCCATGCCCCAGCCGCAACAGGGAGGTTTTCCTGGGCTCTGGCGGCAAGGCAACGTGCTGGTGATGCACAAGCAAGCGCCGCTGCCGCCGATTTGCCTCAAGAGCGGCCTGCCGGCCACGCAGTGGCTGCGGCGGAATTTGCAGTGGCATGAGCCGTGGATTGCGATCACGATTGTGGCCGGGCTTTTGATCTACGTGATCATTGCCCTGATCATGACGAAGCGAGCCTCGCTGATGATCGGCCTGACCGACGAATGGGCCGCCCGCCGCAAGACCAGGATTTTCATTGCCTTGGGCATCACCCTGGCGGCAATTGCCCTTGGTATTGCCGGAATTGTCCTGGGAAATCAGGGGCGCGGTTACGAAGGCTGGTTCTCCTTGATCGCCCTGGCGGGTTTTGTGCTGATTGGCGCGGCGCTGTATGGGCAATACGCCTGTCGCCTCGTCTGGCCGCAAAGGATTACCGATCAGTACGTCTGGCTGAAGGGAGTCCACCCCAGCGTTTTGGATCAGATGCCCGTGTGGACGTTCGGGATAGTGTGAGAGAGCGCTGCCGCCATGGTCAGGGGAATTCTAGTCACTGCAATTCTTCCCCTCGATCAAAAAGCGTAGGATATTCGAATGATGCCATCTGGAAGCCATTTTGTCGTCCCACTTGCATTCGCAATCCTATTCGGTACCGGCTGCCGCCAGCGAACGCAACATGAAGTCTTTGCAGACAGTATCACCGAAGACTTTGTTCGCAGGCACGTCAGACCACTGAGCGACCCGGTCGCGGATTTGGCTTACAGCGGAGTTGACCTTCCACCTGACTTCCTTGCAGCGAACAAAATAACCGCGGTTGAAGTAACTCGAAAGGGAAGCGATTCCCAGACGGTTTTTGAGGACGAACAGCAACGGCCGCCGAATGACGGGATGATTACTGGCGTTCAGAACGCTCGAAACATTGGGCTATTTTTTCCGTTGACTTTGGAGCAACCAGAAATTGAAGTCCGCATGAATTATAGCTTTGCTAACGACGACTTCATCGCCGTGCACCTAGTGGTTCCGAATCCGTGGGTTCTTGGCAAAGAGACAAGAAACTAATGCCTGCCCATTTTGTCCTAGAGTTTTTTTCTATTCCACGGGAACCTGCGAAGCACTAAGAACGGTTGGACGCTCAATGTCGAGCGTCGATGGGCACACGCTCTAAAGCTTCTTCAGCAGCTCCGCCACTCGGTCCTCAAACAGCTTCTGCCATTCGGGGGCCAGCAGGCAGTCGCTGTCCTCCTGGGCTCCGCCGACATTCGCGAGTTGCTCGGCGGTGGGGGCGTAATAGATGTAGCCGTTGGTATAGCCGGCAACGAAGGTGTTTGCGTGGGGAGACGCCTTCTTGATATTCAGGCCGATCTGGCAGGTCAGCTCACCTGGAGACGTGACGAGGACGAAATCGCCCACACGCAGGCCGACAAGCTCCACATCCAGCGTCCGCTTGCCGGCTGCGACATGCTGGGCCTGATGCAACTTCAGAAGCCGGAGATTCTCCTGCACTCGCGTCAGCTCTTCCATGACAAGGACGTTTTTCAGATAGGCTTCGAGGTTCTTTCGATTGTTCGCGTCGAGCTTTCTTAGGTCTTCCCGCCCCAGGGCCTGTTCCTGGAAATAGCGATGGGCGTAGTGCGAGGGAAAATCGGGGGACAGGTCGTATTTGGCGGTCAGTGCCAGAAATGTTTTGAGGTTTAGGCTCGTCCCTTGCAAAGTACCAAGCAATTCCTTTTGTCGCGCTTCCTGGGCGTAAATTCGCGGCTGAAGCTCGCCACGGGGGAGCGTCAGCGGTTCATTGATGTGTTTGAGCGGAGCGGCTTCCTTTGTTTTGATGGTCCGTACTGCTTTGAGCGTGGAGAGGCCGAGCATATTCCCCAGCGGCTCGGCATCGCGGGGCTTATCGACATCCTTGTACAGCGCTGGATTGATGTCGCCGGCACAGCCCTGCACAAACAGGGCGACGGCGCCTTCGCTCAAATTGTCCTCGATAACCTGCGAGGCAAAGCCAGTGATGTCCGCGGTGTTCTCACCGCCAGCAACGCCCTGAATCGGATGGACGGCGAAGTTGTAAACCACCGCCAGCGTCGTCCCGTCCATCCGGTCGATGCGCAGGACGCCAATCTCCGGATCAACCGGCCCCACCCCCACCACCTCATCATCCGCCGGCAACGAATAGGCATGCCGCACATCCGCTTCCTTTCCGCTCTTCAGCTTCAGCCGGCGGTTCTCCATGATGCGGTCCTCGCGTCCCTTGCCGACGCCGACCTTCACCGGTTCCAGCTTCTTATAGGCTTCCTGCACCGCCTGCACGGTTCGCTCCTCCATGTCCTTCTCTTGGCAAACCACGCCGTGGCAGTGGCTGGCGTTGATCAGGACATTCGACGGCTTGATCTTCAGTTCCTTCTCAAGTGCCGCTCGGACGTTGGGCAGATAATCGTTCTTGATGTATCCGATACCTCCCACCGCCACGGCATCGAGGGAAATGATCACAGTCGTCGTGGTGTCGTCGCTCAACACCAGGGCCTTGGCATAGAGCTTGTCCCCCGGCCGCGTTGGATGGTCGGGATGGGTGATGTCGACTTTAGCGACTCCGGCACGGAGGGGAGCGGCATCAAGAGTTGCGTCCAATGCAATAATAACCCCAACGATCAGGCCCAAAAGAAGGAACGGAAATTTCAACATTTTGTATCCTCTAGGAGCGTGTGTCCGAAAGACAATGATTACGCTTGGTTTCGCTTGTCCTCGACGTGTACGATTTCAAGCTCTTGCGCATCCTGATTTCGTTTGGATCGTCCGAGCAATCCAATCACCACGTCATCAGTGCTGCTCATTTCAGCCGGGCCGACATAGGTCAAAATATCATTGTGATGTGAGGTTACAACCCAACCCGCCGCTTGATCCAAAGTGATGGTCCCAAAATCTCCCGCCGAGGATCCCGCATGGACCGGCCCCCATTCTTTCATCAAAGCGGTTGCCTGAGCGGAAAGAACAGCCTGGGGTTCCATAAGAATGACGCAGGTGCCGTTCTCAAACAGCACCCACGATTTCTGATCTCCAAGTATGATTTCGCGCCAAATCTCAATGAGCGGATTCATCAGAGGGGCTTTCCTTGAACTCGTCGCGGATTTCCATCAGGATTCGCCCCAGCATATTCTTTCCACTACCGTCACCGCCATCGCCCCAATAGGAATCCCGCTCGGTGTGCTCGACGATTTTAGCGTCGCCGGTGGACAGCAGGATTGTGCGAATGTCTGCATGTTGCGTGAACTTGGCTCGTACCGCGTCCCGCATCACTCCCACCTTCACAGATTCCCAGTCCCTGCGCAACGGCTTTTTCCGATCCCGACCCATCCGGGCGGCAATCATCGGCGAATTCGCCTTCCGGATCTTCTCCCGATACTCGACTTCCTTGAACTTTTGCGCCTGGAAATAATGCTCTGACGTTGGCCAAAGTTTCGCGCCAATCCGCAAAGGATGCGCTGAGAAGTTTGAAAAACAGCCGAAGTCGTCAGAAACGCTGTAGAAGGTGATTACTTCGGACATTGTTGAGTGCTCCGCCATTCGTGCCGTGAAGGACTACAGCTTTCGTTTCTTTCAGTATCCCGGCTTTCTTCGCCCATGAGCGATGGCGATGACCCAAATGACATCGTCGAATTCACGAAAGTAAACGACGTAGGGGAACCGCTTGACGCGAATGAATTGAAACGGCGTATTCCTAAAACGCATCCCTAAGGATGGATCCTGACGAAGGCGGATGATGGTTTTCTCTACCTCAGACTGCAAATCCAGTCCGAGACCTGACTGCCGTTTCTCATACCAAGCCATATCCTCTTCAAGCTCGACTGCTGCTTCCCGCTGGATGATGACCGGCTTCAAGAGAATTTCTCCCGCAAAGCTTGAAAGACTTGCTCTGCGGGAATCCCAACAGCCGTTCCCGCTTCAATTTGTGCATTGCGACGAGTTAGCTCTTCATGCCACGCTTCTTCAACGTCCCCCTCATCTTCAACATCCAGCGTTCCAATCAGAAAATGCGCGAGTTCGGCGCGATCCTGAAAGTCCAGCTTAAGAAGCTCGTCTTTCATCCGCGTGGCGGTGTCGGACATATGGCTATCCTTAAAAAGGGCGACGATACCAGCCCGTCGTACATCTCGTCAGTCCATCTGAATTATATCAATCATACTCCGCAATATCGCACCTAAATCGGCACCCCGTTCCACCGCGTAAACGCCTCCATCGCAAAATACTCCGGCAATCCGACCTGGTTATAACGGGCGGCGGTGGCGGTGTTGCGTTCCTCGGCCCGCTGCCAGAATTCGCGGGGGTCGGAGCCGGGAAAGAGGGCGGCGTCCTTCTGGCTTTGGTGCATGAAGATGGCCTTTCGCTTGAGGGCGATGTCGCCGGGGGACAGCGGCACGGCAATCTCGATTTCGTGCAGCGCGTACTCTTGCCAGGCTCCGCGATAGAGCAGCGCTTCCGGTCGGCTGCCGCGGGAAGCTTCGATTTCGAGCAGGGCGCGAAAGATGGCCTGGGCACAGACGCGGTGGGTGCCGTGCGGGTCGGAGAGGTCACCGGCGACATACACTTGGTGCGGATTGACCCGTTCGATAAGCTCGCGAATGATCCGGACGTCGTCGCCGGAAATTGGCTTTTTGGCGATGGTGCCGGTGCGATAGAACGGCAGGTCGAGGAAGTGCAAGTGCTCTTCCTTGCAGCCGACTTTGAAGGCCCCGGCCTTGGCTTCTCCCCAACGGATGAGCCCTTTGATTTTGAGGACGTTGTCGATGTCGGGCTGGCCGGGGGTTTTGCGGGCCAGCGATTCCAGCACGGTCGATTCGACGAGCTTGCTCCGCTCCTGATCGATGCCGAACATGCGGTTGTATTCGGTCACCTGGTCGGCGATGCGGGCGGCGTCGTGGTCGAAGACGGCGATGTTGCCGCTGGTCATGTAAGCGATGTGGGCCTCGTGTCCGTCCTCCACCAGGCGAATTAAGGTACCACCCATGCTGATCACGTCGTCGTCAGGATGCGGGCTGAAGCAGATGATCCGCTTCTTCTCCTTGCCCGCCGGATGGTACTCAATGGTATCCATCAGCCAGCGGAAGACCCGGTGGGCGATTTTTTGTGCCGGCCCATGATGCCGCAGCAATTGGTGCAGGTTGTGGTTGAGGAAGTCCTCATCGGTCAACTTGAGCAGCGCTTTGCCGGTCTTTTCGCTGAGCCAGATGCAGGCCCGCTTGATGAGTGAATCGGTAAACTCCACTTGGCCCAGCACCCATGGGGTCACAATTGCCGTCAAATCCTGGGCCGCGGCGGCGTCAATGAGGACGGTGGCCTCGCCATGCTCCTGCAAGTAAGAAGCCGGGACACGCGGCGAGACGGCACCCTCCGTCGCTTCACGGATGATGTCAGCCTTGTGTTCGCCCAAGGCCAGGAGCAGTATCTTGCGGGCCTCGAGAATTGTCCCCAATCCCATAGTGATGGCCTGCTGCGGGACGTTGGCCTCGGAGAAGAAGTCGCTGGATGCCGCCCGCCTGGTCACTGGGTCCAGCACGCAGAGCCGCGTGCGGCCCCCTTTGGGACTGAAGGGCTCGTTGAAGCCAATATGTCCGTTGCCGCCGATGCCCAGGAGAAGGATATCGATCCCCCCTGCCCTTTCGATTTCCTGCTCATACTCGCGGCAGTGGCTTTCAATCGCCTCGAGCGAGACGGCTCCATTGGGAATGTGAATGCTGTCCTGGGGAACATTCACGTGTTTGAAAAAGTGTTCCTTCATCCAGCGGTGGTAGCTTTGTAAAGCGTCGCTGGACAGGCCAAAATACTCGTCCAGGTTGAAGGTGATGACCTGGGAAAAATCGAGCTTCTCCTCGCGGTGCATGCGGGCCAACTCACGATAGACACCTACAGGAGTCGATCCGGTCGGCAGTCCCAGCACGGCCTGCTGGCCTCGAGAATTACGTTCCCGAATGACGCCGGCCACAATCTGGGCCGCATGCCGGGCCACGTCGTCGGACGTATCGAAGATATAGGTCGGCAGATGGGTGCCAGGCGTTTTGGGGGGCGTAGTGAGGGCGGAGCTAGCGGTGAGCATGGGGCAGCGGAAAGAGTGCGGTGCGTCCGTTTCGGCACCTCAGTATGCCACATCGGGGGGCAGGGTGCCAATTGGCTGTGCGGGAAATGGGTGCTGGAAATTGGGCTCGACTCGCGCTAGCCATTTTCCGATACTCCGCGCCAAGGACTGCCATGCGCCGCTTGCTAGCAGGATGCTCGTATGACCACCGAACTTCGCAAAGCCGCCATTCTGCTGACCAGCTTGCCGGAAGACCAGGCGGCGGTTTTGATCGCCAAGCTCAATCCCAAACAGGTCGAGGCGGTGACCATTCAAATCGCCAAGCTTGGCCGGCTAACGGCGGATGAGCAGGAGGGGGTGCTCCGCGAGTTTGGCAACGCGAACCCGCACACGCTCGGCGGCGAAGCGGGAGGAGTGGAGTTCGCCAAGAGCCTGGTGGAGAAAGCGTTCGGGGACCAGGCCGGCACCACGCTGGAAAATCTGCGGCACTCCATTGAGGCCCTGCCGTTTCACTTTCTCAAGAGGGTTGATCCACAGAACTTGCTGACCTTCATCATCGACGAGCATCCGCAGACCATCGCCCTCATCCTTTCGCACCTGCCGCCGCAAATCGCGGCCGACGTGGTGAAGGGGCTTCCCGCCGACCGGCAGCTGGCGGTCATCCGCCGCATCGCTCACATGGGGCAAACCAGCCCCGAGGTCATTCAGGAAGTCGAGCGCGGCCTGGAGAGCCGCATGGCCAACCTGATGGACCAGTCGTTCCAGAAAGCCGGCGGCGTACACAGCGTGGCTGAGATTTTGAATGTTGCCGATCGAGGAACGGGGCGGTCGCTGATGGAAAACCTGGCTCAGGAAGACGCCGAACTCGTGGAAGAGATTCGCCGCTTGATGTTCATCTTCGAAGACCTCTGCAAACTCAGCGACAAGGACATCCAAAACGTCCTCAAGAACATTGAGACCAGCCAGTGGGCGATGGCCCTCAAAGGAGCCAGTGCCGACCTTAAGCAGAAAATTCTCGGCAACATGTCCACCCGTGCCGCCGCCAACCTGCAGGAAGAAATGGAATTCCTCGGCTCCGTCAAGCTGTCCGAGGTGGAAGGTGTTCAGCAGCAAATCGTGGACGTCGTCCGTAAGCTGGAGGACGCCGGCGAAATCACCGTACACCAGGGCGAGGAGGCGGAGGAGCTCATTCAATAATCTGCTCTCATTCTTCCCCTCTCGCTTTCTCTCCATCTCTCCTTCTTCCTCCGTGCCTTCGCGCCTCCGTGACTTTGCGTTAAAACCCGAGGCATGCGTTCCTACAAGCTCACCCTCGCCTACGACGGCACTCATTTCACCGGCTGGCAGCGGCAGCCAGGGAGAAGGACGGTGCAGGGAGTTTTGGAAAAGGTGCTGGGAGCCGTCCTGCAAGAAGAAGTGCGGTGCATGTCGAGCGGCCGGACGGATTCGGGAGTTCACGCTCTCGCGCAAATCGTCGGCTTTCAGTCCGCGACGCGGCATCCGCCGGAAGCCATTTTGAAGGCCCTGAATGCCGAATTGCCGGAGGATTTGTTCGTCTTTGATGTGGGCGAAGTTTCACCTGAATTCCATCCGATCAAGGACGCCGTCCGCAAACGCTACCGCTACATCATTCAAGACGGCCGTGTGCGGGACATCTTCGATCGCCAATACGTCTGGCAAGTCTTCCGGCGGCTGGACGTGGAATTGATGCAGCAGGCCGCCAAACATCTGGTCGGCACTCACGACTTTCAGAGCTTCGAGTCGCATGGCTCGTCGCGGCTCACGACGATCCGCACCATCTATGACCTGCTGGTCGAACGGAAGGAAGCCGAACGAACCGACCGCATCATCATCGAAGTGGAAGCGGACGGCTTTCTGTACAACATGGTCCGCAACATTGCTGGAACGCTGATGCTGATCGGAAAAGGAAATCACTCGCCCGACTGGCCACTGGATATCTTGGCCGCCAAAGACCGCCGCGTCTGCGGACCAACGGCCCCGGCCCAAGGACTGTTCATGATGTGGGTGGAATACCCCACGTAGCCACACGCGGGCCGCGTGTTGGCTTCCGTTGAGCCAGAGTTACCGCCAGAAGCTGACACGCGGGCCGCGCATCGCTACGCCTTGCGGATAAAGTTCGCGGCATAACTGCGGATCTGATGCCCATTCAGCACGTGCATCATCCGCAGTTGCTGGATCACACCATCTCCGAATTGTCCCAGCGGGATATGCACCAGCTTTTTGCCAAAATGTTTGGCCAGCTTGCGAAAGCCGGCCCCCGGCGGCAGGGGGCTGACCAGGGCAACGTGGGGGCACTGGCTGTGTAGGCAGCCCGCCGCCACCAGCCGCTCTTCGAGCGTTTCGGTGAAATCGAGCTCGGGGTCCTGCCAGATATCCGGGATGTGAACGGGAGGAAACAGGAACATTGCCCCGCCGTAAGTGGCCAGGGCAATCCCGGGACCGACCAGTTCCTTGGCAAAGTCCGTCGCGAAGAAAGCCAGCGTCGATTCCTCCTCGTGTTCCGCATACCACGTTGATCGCCACGGATATTCACGCGGGTCCGCCGGCGTATCGAACAGCATCACCACGCAGTCCAGCTTGCCGCGGCTGGGGGGCATGACCTTGACGTAGATATCGCCGTCGTACCAGTGGCGGAGCGTATCGCGGATGTCGATGCCGTCCATGATGCTGGTCGTGAATTTCTCGGTGCGGGCCAGGTCGGCCCCCAGCACGGCCTTGGCCCGGTCGAACACGTGGGCCCGAAAGTCCTCGATCTTCTCATCCTCCGGCGGCCAACTGCACTGAGAATACGGATTCCATTTCATCTCCCATTCGTCACGCTCCTTGCGCTCCGGCCGCCGTTGCAATTCGAGCGACCGCCACATCAGCGGCGGCCCCGGCAAGCGGCTGACGAGTCCAACCATCTTGCCATCAGGCAGCCGAGCCCGGTCGATGCCGAGCGCCGCCGTTTCATACGGGGCAAAGCCGTGATATTTGTACTCGCGGGCGGTCTCCGCCACGTGCAGCGCGAACTGGTCGCCGCAAACCTGCTTGGCCGCGATGACGAGTGTGTATAGATCCGGCGTGAAGCGGCTTTCCAAGAGCGACAGGTTACGGATGTACTTCAGACACTGTCGCAAGAGATGAGGCGTAATTTTGCGTGCCCGCCGCTTCATTTCCGCCAGATAGCTCGCGCGGGCGGCGAGCAGCAGTTCCTTCACGCCGTCGAGGGAGAGATTTTCGTCCTCGTCCAGTTCGGCTCGGGCCTGCTCATACAGGCTGGTGATGAACGGCAACTCTCCCAGCATAAAGAGCAGCGTCTGCGGATCAGGCTGATAGCAGACCGTTTCTTCGACTTTGTCATCAGGCAGAGTCGGCGGCGTGTTCTCTTGATAGGCCTCGCGAATCCAAGGCCAATCCAGGACCGAGCAGATGCAGAGTATGGACGTGTACCGTTTTTCGAGCGCCCGCAACTGGCGGGCCATGTGCACAATGCGGGCCTGATGCTGCTGGCCGTCGGGCCGCGGAATCGCCGGCAAAAGGGCCGCCGCGAATGTGTCGAGGCTCACCTTTTTCAGGGCAAAGGGATCGGGCAACACGGCCGCCGCCGGCTCATAGATACGGGTTTCCAAATCAATGAAGGCCTGAGCAATATGTTCCGATTTCGCCGCCCGAATCGCGGCAATCACACCCTGGCAAGGGTCAATCGGGACATAGCTCAACTGCCGCTGATTCTCCTCATCGTCGTCGTCGTCTTGTTCGGGAGACCACTCCGTGTGGTATCGCCCCTGCTCTGCTTGGGTCACCAGGCTCGGCGACGGCAGAAACTCAATCGCCCGCTCGACATCCGCCTGAAACGACGGCGGCAGCGGCACCGCCACGCAGTCGAACTTTTCCTCCAGCATCACCCGCCGGACGGCCAGCGCAAACTCTCCGCTACCGTGAATGATCGGCAGGAGCGTAAGGCGGGGAGTGAGCCTAAGGATGGGGGACATCCCCTAAATTCTAATCAATTCCTTGCTTGCAGGGCCTCTGCGCAGTCACTTCTTCCGCTGTTCCATTTCTAGCCGCCGTAGCATTTCCGTGATCATTGTTTTGCTTCCTTCGGACCGAGCGTCGAGGTTCTTCTTCAAGAGCTCAACCAGTTTGGGATGTTGCTGAATATTCGTGATCGCCGAATATTGGGCGGCTTGTTTGAGCTCAGAATGTGCAGGGTCGTTTGGTAGGTCAAAGACATCGAAGATGCGCGAGACAGGGGCGTATTCGCCAGTCGCGAAGAAGTCTCCCCATAAATAGTCGAGATCGATGGGGTCATTGGCCGGGGCGTCTCGCAGTCGCTTTCGGTCGGAACTGGCCAGGCGCTCCTTGAGTCTGGTCAACTCCATTTTGATGTTGGCGTTCGCCGTATCACTCAGCCACTGCTCCACGACTTGCGCCGTGGTCGTGTCGCCGCAGGTACCAAGAGCTCGAAGGATAATTCGCTTCCCCATCTCGGGTGCGGCCGCGAATTTGCTTTCGAAATGTCGGATTAACTCCTCATGGCCAAAGGCGATGTCCCCAAGATTGGCGGCCATCAATTGCAGGACGACGCCTCGCTCTTGGTACCAAGGATTGTTCACATTCTCGGGACTGATCAGATCCGCCAGCACCTGCTGCGCCTTCTCCGGCTGCGGGTCGGTGTAAAAGAAGGTCATAACGGGGACATTTTTCTGCAGCGCGGCGGGGACTTCCGGCTCTCTCTCCGGCGACGTTGATTCCCGGAATTGCGGCGGTTCGATGCCCGCCCGTTTGTAGGCTTCGGCGGCACCGGCGTTGTCACCTAGGCCCCTTCGACATTCGCCGAGGGAATAGTAGGCCAGGGTTTTTTTGGGGTTGAGTTGGATCGCCTTTTGCACATGTTCCAGCGCCTCTCGATGGCGGCGCTGTGAGATCAAAACGTTTCCCAAGTTAAGCCAGGCATCCGCATTTTTGGGGGCCAACTCAATGCATTTGCGAGCCGCCCGCTCACTCCCGGCTCGATCCCCCGCCATCTGATACGCGTTGCTGAGAGCCAACCAGGCTTCTTGCGAACTCGGATATCGATGGACCGTTCCTTCCGCAACATCCACCGCCTCCTGCACTTGCTTTTGTGCCATCAGTCGCTCGACGGTGGTGATCTCCGGCCCCACGCCAACTTCAAAACCGGCGACCCTCAACGCTGGATCATCGTTGCGATTTCGGTCCGGAGGCATCTTCGCCAGTCGCTGCCTCATTTGATCGGCCAAAGCCCGGTCACCGATCCGGTCGTAAACATTGGCGAGCATGGTGCAGGCTGCGTTTTGCACCCCGGGGTGTTCAGAGACAGGTTCCAAAAATTTCAGTGCCTCTCGATATTGACGACGCGTCATTTCCAGTCTCCCCATTCCCAGTTGGGCCTGGGGATCGTTGCTATCGACCGTCAGCACCGTGCGGAACTCGCGCTGGGCATCCTCCAGCCGACCCAGTTCCAGCAATGTGTTGGCGACACGCAATTGTGCGAGGGAGTTCGGCGGGCTGAGGCTGGCGGCTTGTTCAAAACGAGGGAGCGCCGCTTCTGGCCCACCGGGACCGTCGTGGTACAAGTCTCCTTGCAGGTACGGCCATAAGGCGTTCGTGGAATCAAGGCGGATCGCGGTGTCGTAGCAGGTGTGTGCAGCGCTGGCAAATCCATGAGCTTGCAGCACCATCGCGTACTGCCCCCAGGCCGGCCCAACTTCCGGATTGTTTTCCAAAACGTCGCGGGCTTCTCTCACAACTCGGATTATGGCTGGATCGGCACCGTCGAGATTGACCGTGGGAATATCCGGCAAGTCCGAGATTTTTTCCGCCGGCTTCCAAGGGCCAATGCGGAAAGCGATAAAAAATCCCGCGGCGGCCAACAGCAGAAGCACCACTCCTCCCATCAGGATGCGCCGCCAAACCCTGGTTGGAGGCAGTTGCTGGGTGGCCACTTTGGGGGGCTGGGAAATCTCCGGCTCTGCATCCGAGCGCTGGGGGGTACTCATGGCTTCTCCCCTTTTCCCGGCGGTACGGACTCTCCTTTGCCTCGCTGAATTTCCAGGACCCGATCAACTCCGGGACAGGCGAATTGTTCGGTGCTGCCATCGGGCCAGAGAATTTCGATCCGATCTATCTTATCCGTGGTTCCCAGGCCGAAATGGGCCCGCAAGTCGTTGGCGCACTGGAAACTCTGGCTGGGCTGAATCAAGGTCTGCCAGCGTCGCTCGCCCGACTGGAGGCGAACCTCGGCACCAATCGCATCGCGATGCAGCGCTTGGTCTACGGCTCGCACCATGAGCCAATGCCCACGTGAGGGGGCCACGTTGCGGAAGATGCGGGCCGCGCCGCCAACTTGCGTGGTCAATAGATCCAGCGAACCGTCTCCATCGAGGTCTCCCACGCACAAGCCGCGGCCCACGTTGGGATCGCCGCACAGCGCGGGATTGTCGGTCGAAATGTCCTGGAAATGGCCGGTTCCATCGTTGACATACACTTGGTTGCGATCTTTGTAATCCTCCCAAAATGACTTGGCCGGCGCATCGCGGCGCTGCACGAAACCGTTCATCAGAGCCAAGTCCAAGGAACCGTCCTGGTTAAAATCGGATAGGGTTGCTCCCCACGCCGTGCCATGCCAGCGGCTGTGAGACAGCCCGGCCCTGATCGACAATTCCTCGAAAGAGCCCCGGGGCTCTTGCATCCACAATCCGTGGTGTTCGTTGGTGAAGTGGGTAATGAACAGATCGGATAAGCCGTTCCCATCAACGTCTCCATAGGCCACTCCCATGTTGGAAGCGGCCTGGCCTCGGTCATCGAAGGCCAATCCGCGGCTGATCGCTTCTTCCGTAAAGCTGCCATTTTTCTGGTTCACCCACAGGTGATTCGCCTCAATATCGTTGGCGACAAAAATATCAGGCCAGTCGTCGCCATTGAAATCGGCGCAAAGCACTCCCATTCCCGGGCCCGGCTTACTCGCCAGGCCAGAAGCCTCTGTCTGGTCCTCGTAGCCCAGCCATTTTCCTCCAGTATCTGCGCCCCGGTTTCGCCACAATCGGCTGGCCGTGGGAAGGAAGGTATTGGGAAGGCAATAATCTCGCATTCCTCCGCGCGCCGTGCAAACACGGTTTTCGTCAAAATCGAGATAGTTGGCAACAACCAGGTCGAGCCAACCGTCGCGGTCGTAATCCACAAAACTGGCAGAGGCGCTCCAGTGGGGATTTTTTAGTTTTGCTTCCTCAGTCGCCGGCTTAAAAACTCCTTTCCCTTGGTTCAAGAATAACTTGATTCCCAGATACTGCGTAACAATCACATCGACCCAGCCATCGTTGTTGATGTCCCCCACAGCCACGCCATGATTGTGTCCGTTGATGTCCAGTCCCGAACCTTTGCTGACATTTTGAAATTTGCCACCCGGCAGTTGACGATAGAGGGCGTTAGTCGAAGACGATTCGGGGCCGCCGAATTGCAGAAGGTAGATGTCGAGCCGACCGTCGTTGTCAAAGTCTAAAAGCGCCGCGCCCGAGCCGTTGATCTGCGGCAGGAAGTACTTGCCGTCCACCGGCCCCGGGTCATGCACAAAATCCAGACCTCGCTCTTCCGTTACATCCTGAAACCACGGCGGTTGTTGAGGCGCGGAGACGACGGCTTTGACGGGGGGCGGGGTTGTCGGACCGCCACAGCCAGACGTCAAAACGCCGCAGGCCAAGCCAACGAGAGAGGTGGTAATGGCCGCCGAAACGGAAAATCTCATGACCCGCCCCCAAACACGCCACGACTACCGCAGAAAGGCCACTTTTCTCACGATACGGGCGGACTCATGGCCAGTCAAGCGACGGATTTTCAGGCACTTAGAGATGGCGGCTCGCCGCTTGCCGGCCAGCTATTTATTTAATTCGCTGGTAGACGGTGAGGCCGCCGCTCCCCGCGGTTTCCTTGACGTCAAACTTCTTCGGCCGGGGAGAGTCGATCCCGGTCGTGCACATGGTGAGCAAATCTCCGTCGATTTTGTAGATCCCGCGAAAGACACGGCCGTTGGCGGTCGTATCGAGCTCCTGGGGATCGGCCTTGCCGTTGGGCTTGATCGTGGATTTCACCGTGCCGCCATCGACCAGGTGCGTGGTCATCTCTTCACCCTTGATGACCAGCTTCACCACGGGAAGCTCATCCTTGGCCCACTTCTTCGTCTTGTCCTCCAGCGAAAGCATTTTCCAGCTCCCCTGGAACTTTTTCAGCTCGGGGTTGTCCGCCAGGGGATCCGCGGCCTTGACCGGTGCCAGAGCTACGAGCGTGAAAAGGAGGAGGGCAAATTGAGTCGCAAGATTCTTCATGGGAGTCTCCGGATGGTTGCATTGGGTTTGGTCGCTAGCCCGCATTTCTCACCCAGACCACTTCGTGAATTCAACTGTCCGAAATAGTCCGAACCAATCTCCGAGAAATCTGGCGAGTCCATAATCCGCCCACCAAGTCCCCGTACCCGACGAGAGCACAGGTAAAAGCGGGAAGTGCAAGCCAGCTTTCCCAACCCCAGATGTGCAGGCGAAAGTGCATGATGAGAGTGATCGAAGCAGCGAACATTGTGATTAGCAGTGTGCGCAATGAGACTTGAAACGCACCACGCGATACGAACAGGGAATTGCGGCAAGCAACGCCGACTCCAATCAGAATGCCGGCACCCGACACCACCACCAACCGCATCGGTCCGTAAAGGCACATGCCTCCCGCGGAATCGACCGGCCAGCGTGAAGTTGGGCCCTCCATCGCTCGAATTTGCTCAATGGTTATGGAGCCGCTAAAACTCATTGTCCCTGAATGAAGATACGCATATCGAGAGTAAAATCGAACCGGCCATCCGTGGACCCAGTCCGAATCTTGGAAGCCATCAGCCCGCGGAGGCCTTGATCGAATTCCGATCAGATTTGCCACAGTAAAAGGCACAATTCCTAGGACGAGGAACGAAAATGCCCATCGCCACTTTGTACCGCCGCGGAACGAATTGTGGCGCGGATCGATTTCGTTGGAGTTTGTCAATGGAACCACAAAAACGCCCATTGAATTCAGGTTTACCCCTTACGGCACGCTGCCGGTCCTGGTGGCCGTTACGTCAATCCATGGCGTTGGGACGTCAAATTGCGGCTTTTCTGGAAAAACTGGAACACCCTCCGCCCCAACTGCATTACCGACGTTGCTTTTCCAGATGATGTTGCCGTTACAGGTATATGTGGGCGAACTGAAGGGATTATAGAAATTGGCGGGCACGAAAGTCGTGATTACAGATTCCTCCCAAACTGCACGATATCTGGCCGTACCAGTAAACCGAACTGCATCACCGATATTTGGTACTTGAGGGGAAGTTGGAGTTGATGACGCCCCGGAATTCGTTACCGTGCCGTCGATATCGAATATCGAAAACACCATTCCTTCAATGTCCGTTCCTGGATTGTACGGACGTGAGACCCCGCCGTTGACAATCTCAATTCCCGCAGCATCGACTAGACGCATATCGCCACGGCGGGTGAAGACAAACTTCGTCACGCCATCCGACGTCGCCCAATTGTCCATTGTTCGTTGGTATCCCTCTCTTAAGCCTTGCATGTCGATGAACGCGGGCGCTGCGCCACCTGAAAGCGGCAGGATATCGCGGATTTGACTCGTTAAGGTATGAACGAGCGTGCCGTTGGCGTCGAAGCCTTGAATGGTGGTTTCGACGATTTGATGTGCCACCAAGTTCGCTGCAGCCTGGTTGAATTCCATTCTCCAGACAAACTCGAACCCAGTCGTGTACAAATTGGACGTAGAGGGCGCATTTCCTAGGTAGTCAAAATCCGTCGCGACGATTTGGTCTTGCACCGGATTCGGCGGGTTGGTCGGCGGGGTGGTCGGTGGCGCTGATGGGGGTGGAGTGGTGGTGCCAGGGCCAGAGCCGCATTGCGAATTGAGAATGAGATTGACCGCATCCACGTCATCCTGAGAAACCCATGAGTCGTCCGTAACGTCAGGGTAAGGCAAGCCAATGGCATTCAATGGAACCGAAATTGCGTTATTCCCATTCGCAATCAGCATTTCCACAATGATGTGGGAGTCCGTCGGGGTCACCAAGCTGTCTCCATCGACATCGGCGCTCATGGCGACATTGTGCTACGGGCTTCCTGTGAGGAGTCGGCGGTCTTCGACCTGCTCGAACGACAATCGGCGGGCGCAGGCCAGGAGTTTGGTTCGGTGGCGATGGGACAGCGGCACTTTCTTCCCGTTCGGTTTTGCAGTTCCAAGGCCCAGGATTTCCGTTGCGAGTTGCAACAAGTTCATGACGAAGCTCCATGAAGTATGAGTATTTTCCGCGCGTGATGTCAGGTTCATCGCTTGTCTGAGCGACGACCGACTTTTCTCGGACGGGTTCATTTTAGGTCGGCTGTCGCGCCGGGGGCAATGGTGTGTTCACACCAGTGGCGACATTTTTGGTCAAATTCTTGCGGCCCTACATCTCAACCAATTGTTGACCGAGGGGATCGAGTAAGCGAATGTCCCCCGGTTGTTGAGTCTCCGAACTTACGAGAGGATTGGCAAGCTATGCAAGGTAAATTCACGGATCACTCGCTCACTCCACCTCCGGGCGTCGCTTCTGGCAATCCTGCCGTCGCAACCTCCATCGCCTTCACCGAAGGGCCGGCGGTCGATGCCGATGGGACCGTTTATTTCTCCGACATCATCGGCAATCGAATCATCCAGTGGCGGCCGGGCGAAGTCTGGACCGTCTTTCGGGAGCCGAGCGGCCGGACGAATGGGCAGACGTTCGATCGCGAAGGGCGGCTGTTGCACTGCGAGGGGGCGGAGTTTGGGCCCGGCGGCAATCGGCGGGTGACCCGGACGGATTTGAAGAGCGGCGAATATGTGGTGCTAACCGAGCGGTACGAAGGAAAGCGGTATAACTCGCCGAATGACATTTGCGTCGACGGCCAGGGGCGAATCTACTTCACCGACCCGATGTACCACGACCGCTCGCAAATGGAGATGAGCGAAGGAGTTTATCGCATCGACTTGGATGGCCGCGTCACTCGCATTCTCGATCAACCGGCGGTCCATCGCCCCAACGGATTGGCCGTCACCCAGGACGGCAGCACTTTGTATGTCGTGGATGCCTGTTCGATTCCCGGGGGAAATCGCAAAATTTGGGGCTTCGACCTCGACGACTCCGGCCAGCCGCTCAACCAGCGGCTAGTCTTCGACTTCTCCCCCGGTCGCGGCGGCGATGGCATGCGGCTGGATATCGAAGGGAATCTGTACATTGCCGCCGGCGTGAGCCATGCTCGCGGGCCGCATGAAACGAGCGATGTATCGACTGGCATCTACGTCATCACGCCGCAGGGAAAACTCCTCGGGCGGATCCCCATCCCCGAAGACGTCATCACCAACCTGGCCTTCGGCGGCGATGACGGCCGGACGATCTACGTCACGGCAGGAAAGACGCTGTTCACCACGCGCGTCGCGACACCGGGGCAAGTCGCGTGGCCGAAATGGAAGGTGGGGTAGGCTTCCAGCCTGCCCAGAATCGGAGGCAGGAAAGAAGTGGTAACCGCGGAGGTCGCTGAGGGACGCAGAGGTAAGAATGAGAGACGGTGAGACAGAGAGACAGAAAGGGAGAGCGGTGCGGGCGGCGGTTTTGTTTTTTTATGGAGAGAAGGTGCATCATGAGTCGAATTTTGCTGGCATTGGTGATGATGTTTGTTCATGCAATGTGCTGCGTGGCTTTCGCCACCGAGCGGATTGTGCTTGTCGCGGGAGGTGGCACCAGCGCCGCTGGTCCGGCCAAGGACGCTAGGCTCGTCGCTCCCTTTGGCATTGATTTTGACAAGGGCGGCAATGCCTTCCTGGTGGAACTCTCCGGCGGACGCGTGTTGAAAATCGATTCGAAGGGAACCTTGGCAACAATCGGCGGCTCCGACGAGAAGGGTGGCGATGGAGACGGCGGGCCGGCCAAGGACGCCACTTTCAACGGCATGCACAGCCTGGCGATTGCGCTAGATGGCAAGGTCTATCTCGCCGATACCTGGAACAATCGCGTCCGCACCTATGATCCCAAGAGCGGAAAGATCGCAGCCTTCGCCGGTACTGGCGAAAGGGGATACTCTGGCGACGGCGGGCCAGCTGCCAAGGCGAAGTTCGGAGGCATCTATTCGGTGGCCTTCGATGCGGCTGGAAAGAACCTTGTTCTGGCGGACCTCGACAATCGCCGAATCCGCAAGATTGAGCTGGCCAGCGGCATCGTAACAACCGTGGCGGGGAATGGGGAAAAGGGTGTACCGGCGGATGGTGCCGTGGCTGCGAAGGCTCCTCTGGTGGACCCTCGCGCCGCTTGTTTCGATTCCACGGGAAATGTCTACGTGCTGGAGCGTAGCGGCAATGCTCTGCGAGTCGTCAGTCCCGAAGGCAAGATTCGTACCGTCGCCGGGACAGGCAAAGCCGGAGCAACCGGCGACGGCGGTGAAGCACTGAAAGCCACGCTCAGCGGCCCCAAGCATCTTTGCGCCGATAGGGACGACAATATTGTCATCGCCGATACCGAAAACCACCTCGTGCGGAAGTATCTCGTGAAGGAAGGCAAAATCGTCCGCCTCGCCGGCAGCGGCAAGAAGGGGACGGCGGGAATCGATGGGCCGCCGCTCGCCGCGGAGCTTAACCAGCCGCACGGCGTTTATCTGCATCCCTCGGGTGAGCTTTACATCGTGGACTCCAGCAACAACCGCGTGCTCAAGATTGCGAAGGATTAGCGTCGATGGCCACGCCGATGATGCAGCAGTATATGGACGCCAAGCAGGCCTGTGGCGATGCGCTCTTGCTGTTTCGCATGGGGGATTTTTACGAGCTGTTCTATGAAGACGCCAAGACGGCCGCCCGCACCCTCGGCCTCACCCTCACCAGCCGCGACAAGGGGGAAAACCCGATCCCCATGGCGGGCTTTCCGTACCATCAACTGGAAGGTTACTTGGGAAAGCTGATTGCGGGTGGCTTTCGAGCGGCGGTCTGCGAGCAGGTGGAGGACCCGAAGAAGGCGGTCGGGCTCGTCAAACGGGAAGTGACAAGGCTCGTCACGCCCGGGACGGTGACCGACGATGCACTGTTGGATCCGCGGGAAAGTAATTTCCTGGCGGCTGTGGTGATGAGTGCCGGTACTAAGGGGAAGGGAGAAGTCGGCATCGCTTGGGCGGAGCTGTCGACAGGCCGCTTTCATGCCGCCGTCTTCCCCGCCAGCCGCCTTGCCGACGAACTAGCCCGCATCGGCCCCGCCGAAGTGCTCCATGCCGAGGACGCTGCCGAACTGCCGCAACTCTCCGGCAATCCGATGCTGACCCGCCGGCCTCCCTGGTCATTCGCTTTCGACAGCGCCACAGCGAGTCTCGCGAAACATTTCCGCACCGCCAACCTCGATGGCTTTGGGTTTGTCGAGCAGGACGGGCTAGCTTTGCGTGCCGCGGGCGCGGTGCTCGACTATTTGCAGGAGACGCAGAAGGCCTTGCTCGATCACATCGACCGCCTGACCCCCTATCGCCCCGGTGAGCTGCTGGAAATTGATGAAGCCACGCGACGGAGCCTGGAATTAACCCGGACTATCCGCAGCAACTCGCGGGAAGGCTCGCTGCTCGCCGTCATCGATCGGACCATCACGCCGCTGGGCGCTCGCCTTTTGGCCGAATGGGTCGCTGCGCCGCTCACGAATATTCCCGCCATCAACGCTCGCCACGAAAGCGTCGCTGAATTGACCACGGACAGCACTCTCCGCGGCAGCATCCGGGACTATCTCAAGGAAATCTACGACCTGGAGCGGCTGCTGGCCCGCGTGATGACCTTGCGGGCCAGTCCCCGCGATCTCTCCTGTATCAGCCGCACGCTCGGCAGCCTCCCCAAGCTCAAGGCCAAGCTGACGGAGCGAAAGAGCCTGCTCCTCCATGAGCTTGAGGAGCGGCTCGACCTCTGCCCGGAAATCAGAGCCTCGTTGGAATCGGCCCTCTTGGAGGACTGCCCGCTGCTGGCGACCGGTGGCGGCATCATTAAGAGCGGCTATGACGCCAACCTCGACCGGCTCCGGGATCTGGCAGCCGGCGGCAAACAGTGGATTGCCCGCTACCAGGCTCAGGAAAGCGAGCGAACCGGAATTCCCAATCTCAAAGTCGCCTTCAACAAGGTATTTGGCTACTACATCGAGATCACGAATTCTCACAAAGACAAAACCCCCGCGGATTACATCCGCAAGCAAACCACTGTCAACACCGAGCGTTACGTCACGCCGCAGCTCAAGCAGTATGAAGAGCAAGTGCTGACTGCAGACGAGCGGGCGAAGGAGTTGGAACATGAGTTGTTCCTGAAGCTCCGCGAAAGCGTACAGCGCGAAGCCAAGCGGCTGCAAGGGACCGCGGCGGCGCTGGCTCAGCTCGATGTATTGGCGGCTCTGGCGGAGCTCGCCAAGGAGCGCGGCTATGTGCGGCCGCGCATGGTGGAAGAGCCCGTCCTGCGGATCATCGACGGCCGCCACCCCGTGCTCGATATCCTGGAGCCGCAAGGGACGTTTGTCCCCAATGACTGCGTGGCCGGCGGCGACGAAGGGACCATCCTGCTCATCACCGGGCCAAACATGGCGGGCAAAAGCACTTACATCCGCCAGGTGGCCCTCCTCACGCTATTGTCCCAGATGGGGAGCTTCGTGCCGGCCAAGGAAGCAACCATCGGCATCGCCGACCGCATCTTTGCCCGGGTCGGGGCCAGCGACGAATTGACCCGCGGACAAAGCACTTTCATGGTGGAGATGACGGAGACTGCCCGCATTCTGAACACCGCCACGCCGCGAAGCCTGGTCGTGCTGGACGAAATCGGCCGG
>SXGT01185514.1_pt1 | contig 29300 bp, 21 predicted proteins | sample 3176221 | NCBI WGS metagenome assembly SXGT01 (sample SAMN11356862, study PRJNA531348) | freshwater metagenome | isolation source: freshwater sample F1-120 | place: China: Fuxian Lake, Yuxi | collected 2017-12-25 | reverse complement strand
CCCCGAATTCAGCTTTTTGCCGCGCAAGTTCAAAATTGCCGTGAACGGCGCGGCCAGGGACAGGGCTGCCACCCAGGTACATGACATCGGCTTGCAACTGGTCAGGAATGAAGCCGGTGTAATCGGGTTCGAGGTCCTGGTCGGTGGCGGTCTGGGCAGAACCCCGATGATTGGTGTCGTCATTCGCCCGTTTCTGGAAAAACCTGACCTGCTGAGTTATCTGGAAGCCATCCTCAGGGTTTATAACCGGTTCGGTCGTCGCGACAACAAATACAAGGCCCGCATCAAGATACTGGTCAAGGAACTCGGCACGGCCGAATTTACCCGTTTGGTGGAGGCGGAATGGGCCTTGATCCGTGAACAGTTGATTCTGGATCAAACCGAAATCGAACGGGTAAAGCAGGCTTTCAGTACCGCCGTGCATGAGGTGCTGCCGGCGGAGTGTCCGGCCTTCGATGTGGCCCTCGCCGAACACAAGGCCTTCCGTGACTGGTGCAACCGCAACACGGTAGCCCACAAGGTGCCGGGTTACCGGATCGTGCTGGTCTCGCTCAAACTGCCGGGCCAGGCACCGGGTGACATGACCGCTGACCAGATGGATGCCTTGGCCGACCTGACCGACCAGTACAGTCAGGGGGAATTGCGCGTCACCCATACCCAGAACCTGGTGCTGCCGGATGTCCGGTTGTCCAGCCTTCATACGCTCTGGCAAAAACTGTCCGCCCTCAATCTGGCAGCTGCCAACATTGGCACTGCCGCCGACATCATCTGCTGTCCGGGACTGGATTTCTGCTCCCTGGCCAATGCCGTGTCCATCCCGGTGGCCAACGGCATCCAGCAATTGTTTGAGGACATGGACTACCTCTACGACCTGGGCGACATCCGCATCAACATTTCCGGCTGCATGAACGGTTGTGGTCATCATACCGTCGGTCATATCGGCGTACTCGGTGTCGACAAGAAAGGCGAGGAGTGGTACCAGATTACCCTGGGCGGTTCTTCCGCGACCGAAGCGGCCCTGGGTGAACGGCTGGGGCCTGCGGTCAGCCGTGCCGAGGTTGTCAGCGTGATCGAATCCCTTTTCCATGTTTACCGGCACATCCGTAACGACGAGGAGTCCTTCCTCGATACCGTACAGCGGGTAGGCCTGACCCCCTTTCAGGAGCGTGTTTATGGCACTCATTAAAGACGGGCAGCCCAGCCATAATGACTGGCTGCACCTGACCGACGACGAAACCCTGCCGACAACCGGGCCGGTTACCGTCAGTCTCAAACGCTGGCAAGATCAGCGTGAATCGCTAAGCCAGCGCGACCAGCCGCCGGGTATCCGCCTGTGCGCGGATGACAAGGTGGAGAGCCTCACCGGGCTACCGGCGAACACGCCCCTCATCGTACTGGACATGAAACAATTTGCCGATGGCCGCAGTTTTTCCCAGGCCCAATGGATACGTGAACGGCTGGGATATCCGGGAGAACTTCGGGTCAGGGGAGACTTTTTGCTGGATCAGGTGTTTTACCTGTCACGGGTGGGCGTGAATGCCTTTGAGTTTGACGATGAGGCCCATGCAGAACAGGCACTCCCCCGCCTGCACGAGTTTTCAGTCCGTTATCAGGCGGCGAGCGACATCAAACAACCCCTGTACCGCTATCGGGCGCGAAATTCGTAGGACACGGGAGACCAGGCCATGAGTTACATATCCACCTATCTGGGGCATCGTTTCTTTCCACTGGAACCCCGGATCGATCAAATCCACATCGAAGATATTGCTCATGGTCTGGCCTATACCTGCCGTTTCAACGGCCAGACCACGCATTTCTACTCGGTTGCCCAGCATTCACTGATGGTCTGCGACCTGGTGAGCGAGGAATACAAACTGGCCGCCCTGCTGCATGATGCCGCAGAAGCCTACCTCGGTGACATGGTGAAGCCCCTCAAACGTCTGTTACCGGAATTTGCCACCATAGAGCACCGGGTCAGTGAGATCATTGCCGAGACCTTCAGCATTCCGGAATCGGATTATTCCGTCATCAAACAGGCCGACCTGATTGCCCTGGCCACCGAAAAGCGCGACCTCATGCCCAACTCCACCGAACCCTGGCTGGACTTGATGGGCTATGAGCCGCTGCCATCCCCCATCACCCCGCTGCCACCGCAAGAGGCCAAGCAGGCTTTTCTGGCAGCATTCATTCATCTCAAGGCGATCCGCCCGTAGGATCGGAACCTTGAAAGCATGGCAAAACGCCCATCCACATTCCGAATATCCTGCTGATGGAACTTCTCATCCTGGTTTTTCTGTTCGTACTCAATGGACTGCTGGCCATGTCCGAAATCGCCATCGTGTCATCCAGAAAAACCCGTCTGCAACAAGCAGCCCGGGAAGGCAAACCGGCTGCCCGACTGGCACTGCAACAGGCGGATAACCCCAGCCACTTTCTATCCACCATACAGGTTGGCATTACCACCATCGGCATTTTCAGTGGTGCCTATGGTGAAGCGGCCCTGTCCAGTCAGCTGGCCACCCAGCTCGCGAAGATTCCTGAACTGGCCCCTTACAGCATGGGCATCGCACTGGCAGTAGTCGTATTGGGGATTACCTACGGCTCCCTGATCATTGGCGAACTGGTGCCGAAGCGACTGGCCCTCCTGCGACCGGAACCGATTGCCATGATCATGGCGCGTCCGATGCGTATACTGGCCTTGATTACCTTTCCCCTGGTCAAGATACTGAGCCTTTCCACCGACCTCATCCTCAGGATACTCAGGGTTGGAACGGGGCAGCGCAACAGTGTGACCGAAAAGGAAATCAGGATGATGATCGAGGAAGGCACCGAAGCCGGTGTATTTCACAAGTCAGAACAAGTCATGCTTTCCAACGTGCTGCGTCTCGATGACCTCCGGGTTGGTGCCATCATGACTCCCCGCATGGATATTCATTACCTCGACACCACCGACCCGATCGAACTCAATCGTGAGCGACTTTCTTCCAGCCCCTATTCGAATATCCCGGTCTGTCAACAGGGACTCGACAACATAGTAGGCTTCATACAGGCACGGGATGTACTCAGGGAAGTTTTGACGGGAAAACCGCTGGAACTGGAAAAACTGGCTAAACCGGTACATTGTGTTCCGGCGACACTGACGCCTTTGCAGGTCATGGAACAATTCAGGCAGTCCCGCTTGCCCATGGCCCTGGTTGTGGATGAATACGGTGATGTCGAAGGTTTGATTACGCTCAGCGATGTGCTGGAGTACATTGCCGGTGATTTGCTGCAGGAAGACTCTGAAGAAGAACCCGCAGCCATACAGCGTGAAGATGGCTCCTGGTTACTGGACGGAATGCTGGGGATCGAGAAATTCCGCCAGATTTTCGAACTGGACAGCCTGCCGGAAGAATCCCGGGGAGACTTCAACACCCTGGCCGGATTCGTTGTCATGCAACTGGGCTATGTGCCCCGCTCCGCCGATCACTTCGAATGGAATGGTTTGCGGTTTGAGGTCGTGGACATGGATCGTAACCGGGTCGACAAAATCATGGTCAGCCGCGTCGGCAAGGATATCGCCCTCAAGGCGGATAAATCAGCCGAAACGTCAGGTTGATCCGGCCTGCCACGGTGGCCCGGGTTTTGGGAACGCAGTGTCTGTAATCTTGCTGCAAGGTTCCCCCCATCAGCAGGAGCGAGCCGTTACCGAGGGGAATGGCGTAATTTTCGGCCCTGTGCCGATGACGTAGCCTGAAGCAGCGTTCCGCCCCGAAACTCAACGACGCAATCCAGGGTTCGCGGCCCAGTTCCGGCTCGTCATCACTGTGCCATCCCATGGAATCCTGTCCCGTCCGGTAATGATTGGCCAGCACACTGTTGAACTTTCGTCCGCAGTAATCCTCCAGCCGCTGCTTCAGCATCAGCAGACAGGGCGTCCAGGGCAGAGGGTGGTGATCGACAGCGGAATAGCGGTAGCAAGTCCCTACATCCCCATACCAGGCCATCTGACGCGGCACCCTGACCCAGCGTCCGAACAGACGAATACGCTCTTCCTGCCAATCCAGTTCCCGCGACAGCATCACATAAAGCAAATCCGATTCCTGTGGGGAAATCCACCCATCGATCCGGCGAAGCAGCCCCCGTTCCACCGGGTAATCGATAGTGCTATCCGATGAGGATACAAAGATGTCACTGGTTCGCATGGGGGGCAAACCTTATAATCCTGCTTTCTCCTATTGATTCAGTCCAGCATGAGGTAAAACAGATGGCGAACATAGTACTGAAAGTCACCGGCATGAAATGTGGTGGATGCGAAAACCAGGTCAGAGAGACTCTCATGGCCTGTAATGGTATCGAGCGAGTCACAGCCAGTCACCAGTCAGCCACCGTCGAAGTGGACTACAATCCTGAACTGACCGGTATTGACATCATTCGTCAGGCAATAACCGGAAAGGGCTTCACCGTTGAACAGTGAAGCCTTCACCATTTTTGGCAACCTGCCCCGCCTGTGTCCCTTTCCTTGCCTGATGCGAGTCCAAACCCAGTGGGGAAACCCATGAAAACACCCGTGCGTATTGCAGTCACCGGTGCCGCCGGACAGATCAGCTATGCCCTGATATTCCGTCTGATTGCCGGGGATTTGCTGGGCCCTGATCAGCCGGTCATCCTGCATCTGCTGGAGACACCGGAGGCCCATGCAGGGCTGAAAGGGGTCGCCATGGAACTGGACGATTGTGCCGCGCCCCTGCTACACGATTACGTGTTGACCGATTCGGCGACAACCGCCTTCGATAATATCGATCTGGCCTTTCTGGTTGGCGCACGTCCCCGGGTGGCCGGTATGGAGCGCAAGGACCTGCTCGAAGTCAATGCCGACATTTTCAGGACACAAGGCCAGGCTCTCAATGAAATGGCCAAACGAAGTGCCCGTATCCTGATCGTTGGCAATCCGGCCAATACCAATGCCCTGATTGCCTGCAGCAATGCCCCCGATCTTTCGGCGGATAATTTCTCCGCCATGACGCGCCTCGATCATAACCGGGCGGTCAGCCTGTTGGCCCAACAGTGTGAACGCCCCGTCGATGCGGTCAAGGGGGTGATTGTCTGGGGCAATCACTCCAATACCCAGTTCCCCGATCTCCGACATGCCCGGGTCGATGGGCTTCCTGCCCTGGAGCGGGTGGGATGGGAATGGTACGAACAACACTTCATCAAGACCGTGCAGGTACGGGGGACGGCCGTCATCGAGGTTCGGGGTAAATCCAGTGCTGCGTCGGCAGCGCATGCTGCCCTCAGTCACATGCGCGACTGGGTGCTGGGAACACCGGAAGACGACTGGGTCAGTATGGCCATGCCCAGTGACGGCAGTTATGGGGTCGAGCCGGGACTGGTATTTTCCTATCCGGTCATCGTCACTGAGGGAGAACGTCGCATCGTTGCCGACCTGCCCATCGATGCCTTCAGTGCGCGGAAGATCAGGGAAACCGAAGCAGAGCTTTGCGCGGAAAGACAGGTCGTACGGCATTTGCTGGGTTCACGTTGATCCCTGCCTTCTACGGTTTCCGGTTTTGATGGCAGGGATATCCCGTATTCATCGGATCCCTGGATCGCGCTTTGCGACATCGGGGCTACGCTTATTTACTTCCGGCTATTAGTGGTATTTCCCCCATGATTTTCTGGCGCATCAAACCCCTCGATGTCATTTTGTCCACCTCGGAGCAAAAAAGCCTGCCCCGTTCCCTGGGTGCCTGGCAACTCACCTTGTTGGGGGTCGGCGCCATCATCGGCACCGGTATTTTCGTGTTGACCGCAGAGGCGGCCCAGAAAGCGGGTCCCGGTATGCTGCTGTCATTCGTGATCGCCGGATTCGTCTGCGCCGTAGCCGCCCTGTGCTATGCCGAATTGTCTGCCATGGTGCCGGTATCGGGTTCGGCCTATACCTATTCCTATGCGGTGCTGGGTGAATTGATTGCCTGGATGGTGGGATGGGCCCTGATGCTGGAGTATGCCGTGGCCGCCAGTGCCGTGGCGGTGGGGTGGTCGGGCTACCTGGTGGGTCTGTTACACAACGGCCTGGATATATCGCTTCCCATCGCACTGACCGAAGGCCCTTACGCGGGAGGGATCATCAACTTGCCGGCAGTCGCCATTTGCGCACTGGTTTCAATCATCCTGCTACGGGGAACCCGGGAAAGCGCGGTGTTCAATGCCATACTGGTCGCCATCAAGATTTTGGCCCTGACGGTTTTCGTGGTTCTCGCCCTGCCGAATGTCCGTCTCGATCACTTCACGCCTTTCATGCCACTGGGCACCGAAGGGGTGGTAGGGGCTGCCGCCTCCATCTTTTTTGCCTATGTAGGGTTTGATGCAGTGTCGACTGCCGCCGAAGAAACCCGCAATCCCCAGCGTAACGTGCCGATTGGATTGATGGGTTCCCTGGCCCTCTGTACCGTATTTTATTTGTTGGTGGCAGGCGGCGCCATCGGTAGCGTGGGAGCTCAACCCCTGCTGGATGCTGCCGGGCAGGCACACGCGCCCGGCTCACCGGGGCTGGCTGAACAGTGTCGCACCCTGCTGACGGAGAATACCCGCCCGCTGGTGTGTTCCCGTGATGCACTGGCCCAGGTGTTGCGGCAGATCGGATTCGAGCGTATCGGCAACCTGCTTGGACTGGCTGCCTTTCTGGCCCTGCCTTCGGTCATCCTGATGATGATGTTTGGTCAGACCCGCATCTTTTTCGTCATGGCCCGGGATGGATTGCTCCCCGAGCCGTTGAGTCGCATCCATCCCCGCTTCAAGACACCGCATGTCGTCACCGGCGTTACCGCACTGGGTGTCACCCTGGCAGCGGCCTTTTTGCCCGTCGGCAAACTGGCAGACATCTCCAACTCAGGCACCCTGTTTGCGTTCATGGTCGTGGCCCTGGCCGTCATGATCCTGCGGGTCAAGGACGGCAACAGGCCACGTCCGTTCAAAACGCCCCTGATCTGGGTCATCGGTCCGCTGGCCCTGACCGGGTGCGTGGTGCTGTTTGTGTTTCTGCCGCCGGTGGCCAAACTGGTGTTTCCGGTCTGGTCGGCCATAGGACTGTGTTTCTACTTCCTCTATGGGTATCACAAAAGTCATGTGGCGTTGTCCGGAAACTGAAACGGGATCAGAAGAACGTGGCTACCGCCGCATCCAGCGTATCCCGCATGTCGGGGTCATCTGTCAGGGGGCGCACCAGCGTCATGCGACAGGCTGCCTTGGCCTCTACCCCTTTGGCAATCAACTGACCGGCATAAACCAGTAGACGGGTAGAAATGCCTTCATCCAGTCCGTGGCCCTTGAGGTTTCTGGCTCTCTGGGCTATCTGCACCAGTTTTTCCGCCGTCACCCGATCGATGCCGGTCTCATGTGAGACCACTTCGGTTTCTACTTCGATTGCCGGGTAATTGAAGTCCAGCGCACCGAAACGCTGTTTGGTGGACTGCTTCAAGTCCTTGAGCAGATTCTGGTAACCCGGATTATAGGAAATGACCAATTGAAAATCGGGATGTGCCGTGACCAGCTCGCCTTTCTTGTCCAGGGGCAGGGTACGGCGGTGATCGGTCAGCGGATGAATGACGACGGTCGTATCCTGACGGGCTTCGACCACTTCATCCAGATAACAGATGGCTCCGATACGGGCAGCCGTCGTCAGGGGGCCGTCCTGCCAACGGGTTCCATGGGCATCGAGCAGAAACCGTCCCACCAGGTCGGAGGCCGTCATGTCTTCATTGCAGGCCACGGTAATGAGGGGACGTTTCAGGGTGTAAGCCATGTACTCGATGAAACGGGTTTTGCCGCATCCGGTCGGGCCTTTGAGCATGACCGGCATTCGGGCCGCATAAGCCGATTGATACAGTGCCACTTCATCGGCTACCGGGCGGTAATAAGGTTCTACCTTGATCAGGTATTGTTCAAAGGAATTCATGATTTAAGACGCCTGACTTGAAAAAGGCCTATTGTACCGATGGATTCCGGTTGGAATCCAACCGTTCCTGCGATTCAATGACGGCCTGTGTTTTAATAAGAAAGTTTCACCTCATTTCCGGGAAATCCCTTGAAAGACTACATCACTTACGAATTTCCACTCAACGAGCGCATCCGCCTGTTCATGCGGGTGGAGCAACTGTTTCAGCAGATTCATCACTTTGCCCGGGGAAACTCGATCTGGGACAGCCGCGCCCTGATCGGCCACCTGCTGGAAATACTGAACCTGCTGGGCCGTAATGACCTCAAATCCGAGGTGCTGAAGGAACTGGATCGCCAAGCCACCGCCCTGACCCGCATGGCCAAAAAGGGAGGCAGCGACGCCGAACGGATTGATGAGATATTGACTGGACTCGAATCCACGAGCCGTAAAATCTATGCCATACCGGGACGTGTCGGTATCGAATTGATGGAGGATGACCTCATCAAGAATATCGCCCAGCGAACCAGTATTCCGGGTGGCACCTGCTCATTCGATCTGCCGGCTTTTCACCGCTGGCTACACCTTGACCACTCACAGCGCATGAAGGATCTGGATGGGTGGCTGGAATCGTTGAATACCGTTCACAGTGCCATGATCCAGTTACTCAACTTCATACGATCCTGTAGTGATGCCTCGATACAGGTGGCCGGGGGGGGCTACTACCAGAAAACCCTGGATCACAATTTACCCTACCAGCTTTTGAGCGTGAGGCTCGATAGTCAATTTCCCTGTTATGCCGAGATCAGCGGGGGTAAACATCGTTTTAGCGTGCGCTTCATGCTCATGGAGCAAGCCGGAAGACCGGCACAAACCACGCACGATATCGAGTTTCAGTTGAATTGCGCGATCTTGTAAGGCGAACGGGCCTCGTCGGGCGAAACAACATCGACATGACTGGTAAACAGACCATCGATCACACGGGTTTCCAGCCGTTGACCCGGCTGTACTTCGTCGAGTGAACGTATCAGTTGTCCGGTGTCTGCCCGTCGGGTGATGGAATAGCCGCGTGAGAGGGTGGCCAACGGGCTGATGGCCTGTAACCGCTCGGCCATCAAGGCTGTACGGTAGCGATGTTCATCCAGGTATTGATGCAGGGCTGTCAGCAGACGATGACGGAGGTAGTCTTGTCTGTCCGTCATCCGGCGGATTCGCTGGTGGAGATGATGGCGGTGCAGGTGTGCGTCGCTGAGGGTAAGTCGCTCTCCGGTTTGCCGCAGATGTCGTTGCAGGGCGTATAGCAAGCGGGTACGGAGTTCATCCAGTCGCTGGCTACGGGTTTCCAGTTTGCGGCGGGGATGCTGGGTACACAGGCGTTTGTCGACCTGGGCCCAGTGTCCTTCCCGGGTTTTCAATCGGGCCATGCAGCTGCGTTGTAATTGCTGGTTCAGGCGGTTCACCCGGGTCAACCAGTCTGCCTGGTCGGGACTGACTGTTTCAGCCGCTGCCGAGGGGGTGGGAGCCCGCAGATCGGCAACGAAATCAGCGATGGTGTAATCGACCTCATGACCTATCCCGGTTACCAGCGGGGTGTTGAGCCGGGCGATGGTTCTCGCCAGTGCTTCATCGTTAAAGGCCGCGAGATCCTCCAGCGAACCGCCGCCCCGGGCCAGAATCAGTACGTCACACCGCCCCGAATGATCGGCAATTTCCAGTGCCCGGATGAGGTCGGTGCTGGCCTCCCGACCTTGTACCCGTGCAGGGAAAATCAGTACGGGAATGGCCGGAAAGCGACGTTTCAATACGCTCAGCAGGTCATGCAGGGCGGCTCCCTGCGGGGAGGTGATCAGACCAATACAGGTGGGCAGGGCAGGCAGTGGCCGTTTGCGCCGGGCATCAAACAAACCCTCGGCCAGCAATCGTTTTTTCAGGGCCTCGAAAGCCTGCATCAGGGCACCGTCACCGGTTTCCTGGATTTGCAGGACGATAAGCTGGTAATCGCCGCGTGGCTCGTAGAGACTGACTTCAGCCTTGACAACGACATGCATGCCGTTGGTCGGCCTTACGCCGGCCAGACGAACCTGCCCCTTGAACAAGGCGCATCGCACCTGGGCTTCGGCATCCTTGAGAGTGAAGTAATGGTGGCCGGACGCATGGGCCGAGTGGTTGGAAATCTCCCCTTCGACCCAAACCTGACCAAAATGCCGGTCGAACAGCAGTCGGGTTTCCCGGTTCAGACGGGATACGCTGTAGACCATCTGACCCTTCAGCGACACACGGGGATGGCGCGGGAACGGGTTATGCCGGAGGTGTTCTCCGGGGCGGGTAGCGTTCGGAGGGTGCGCTCACTGCGCGGGTCGTTTTCGTCTTCGCCTGTCGGGGCGGATGATGCCTGCTGGGTCAATACCACGACCTGGCTGTTCTGGGTGAAACCTGCCTCCTGTACGACGCGCACCGTTTGCGGATTGCTCGTATCCAGGGGGGGAACCGGGTCGGTCGAAGGCTCTGATGTTTGTCCGTTAAAACGGATCAAACCATGCGGAGCCTTCAGGGCGGGTTGTGTTCCCTCCAGCTCACCCTGGAAAACCAGATCGATATTACCCCGACTGGAACTGAGCGAGGTACCCGGTTCAAAACGCAACCGGTCATCGAAGGCCGTGCCGTCACCGGCAGCCACCGTCAGATCATCACGTGCTGCAAGGGTACCTGCCAGCGTGAGAGGGCTTCGGGTTTGCAGGGTGACCCCCGCTTCACGACTGATCACGGGGCCTTGTACTGCCATGGCTCCCCGGTTGTCGATGTCAATGTCGGATTTGGCTTGTAAACCTTCGACCCGAAACACTGCCGTCACGCCGTCACTGCGATTGTTCAGCCGGATGCGATCCACGGTTCCGCTCAATTGGCCGATCCGGTTATCAACATCACCCAGATCGACCCGGGCCTGACGCTGGAACGTCAATTGACCGACCTGAAGCGGTCTCCCCTGGGTTAGCTCCCCTTCGGCGGATAACGCCAGTTTTAGCGGTAGCAATCGGGCTTGTGCTTCGGTCGCCCCGCTCAGGAGGCTGGCTTGCGGAGTTGATAATTGCCAGTTTTCACTGGCGATGACTGCGTCCTCCAACCCGATGGCATGTCCGGTCACCTTCACCGAGCCGTTATCACCTGCTTTACCGTCACCAACCGTGATCGATCCGCCTACCCGGATCGTACCGTCGAGACTTTCAAGGCGAAGCGGGCCACCACCGGGACTCGTGACGGTCAAACGGGAATCGGCAGACAAGGTCAGATCGTGTTGTGCCGACAGGACGATGCGTCCCTGTTGATCCCGGGAGACTCCCTGAGCCTCCATCGAACCCCGATTGATCAGGCTGCCGGTAAATACCTCCACCGCCCCACCGGTCCTGAGTTCACCCAGATTGATGACCTGATGGCTGGCCGCCTGAATCTCGAAACGGATTTCAGGGTCATCAAGGCTGGAGAGGGTCAGTTTTTCTCCGGTTGCCAGCAGGATGCGGCCGGATTCGGTGAGAATCTGTCCCTGATTTTCGATTTGTGGGGCCAGCAGGATGACGTTTCCATCGGCGCGGGCCTGAATGAGTCCCTGGTTTTTGATCTGCCCTTGTCCCTGCTGTACGAACAGGAAGTCGTTACGCATGAAATCACGCGGGCTGATAGCCAGGGTGGAGGCCAGAAACCCCCGGGTATCGACGACCGAGCCTTCGCCGAACACGATGCCATTGGGATTGATCAGATACACCCGGCCATTGGAGGTGATCTGGCCCAGCAAGCTGCTGGGATCCTGGCCGGTCACCCGGTTGAGTACCGAACTACTGCTGCCAGGTTGAATGAAACGCACAACATCACCGCGACGGGTGGAAAAAGCCTGCCAGTCGATGATGGCTTTGGTGCTGTTGGTGATGTCAAGCACCCCGGAGGCTTGCAGATCGAAGCGGGCATTGCCAAAGCGCACATCAGGTCCTTCCGGGAGTGCCGCAACCCGGGCCGTATACAGTCCGGCCAACAGAAAAATGGCAAACAGGTATCTGGGTTGGAGTAAATGATGAAACATGTCAATAATACCTTCGCCAAAAATCAGGTAGTTTTGGTGTGAATTATGCCGATTTTAGCCGCCTGAAAAACGGCCTGGTCAATTAAAAAAGCCTCAGACCTTTCGTTCAGCAATTCTACTTATGGCTGTTCAAGACGGTTTGATGAAGCTTGAGTTTAGCGATGAGCAGAGAAGAACGATCTACTCCGCTTCGGGTATACCCGCGACTGCCGGGCATCTTTGATGTTCGTGAGGTCTTGAAGCCCACAGAACTGCCTGATATCCCTGAAAATTGAACCCGATCCGGAACATGGACAGTAGTACCGGATCAGTTTTTCACTCGATACGTCACGCAAACTCAGGCTATCCTCAAACAAAAACCCGAGTTGAGTACGTTGTTCATTAGCGGTTCTGCGCCAACTGATTCCTTGAAAGTCAACATCATAGTCACAAGGATTCGTGTACTTCATGCTGGTTTACTGAGGGTTTATGGTGAATCAGGCTATCAGTCCAAGCCGGGACCAGCAATTCTCAGTTATGGCGAAATCTACTCCCATCGTCGCCCAATAGTGGACACGGCTACCCGCATAGACCATGAGCAGGGAGCGATGGCTCAGCTTCTATCTTGACGGTGGAGTGATCAAAACATCCCATCCGCAGATGACGCAGATTTTCTGCCGATGATTTTCCGTTTTATCTGCGTGTATCTGCGGATAGCATTTCTCAAGCTTCAGCGTTCGGTCTGGATGAGTCTCGTTGGCCGGGTTTGTGGGGGGACAGGGGTTAATGCGTTGTCTGCCTGTCCAATTTTAGGTGCAAACAGGAGTAGCCCTGTTCGACCCACCGGGAGGCAGCAAGTGGTGTCGATTGATTTTGGTCGCTATCGCGACGTTGGTTTGAATCGGGCTCCAGCACCCGAAGGCAGGGTACTTTTCTGTGGCAAGTCCTGCGAAAAAGTATTCAAAAGAAAAGATACCCGGATGTCGTGCTATACCCTGTGCTTCTCACTTTTGTCGATGCACGGCCTCCTTGCCGTATCCCTTCGGTCTTTTTCCCGCCAGAAGCTATGATGCTCGAGCGCGACTTACTGGGGACGTTCTTTACCGAGCCGCTGGGTCAGTCAAACCCTATCAGGCTACCCCGAACGGTCATAATCAGCATTGCTGAGCCGGGACATCAGACGCGGCTTCCCTTGAATCCTGCATGGCTTGGGTTTTAACGTCCAGTCGGTGTCCCTGTGGCCTGCGTTCAAAAACGACCATGCTGTCGTATAAGGCGATACAATCCGTGGATTTTGTAAATGCTGAAACAGGAAGTACTCCCCGGGTGTGTACGGCATTAAGTTCATCAATCTTGTCTTTGGTAAACTCAAGGAAACTCGGATTTGCCTTGAGTCCTCCGCCATATTCTGGCCAATAGCAGGTGTGTGTGTCCTCGACGATATAAACACCAGTTGTACTCATTTGGTAATACAGCGTGTTAAAGGTATCTATCATGTGTTTCATAACATGGCTGCCATCGTCTATTATGATATCAATATGAGGATTTTTTTTTAGTATTTTTTCAAGTAATTGAGGATCGTCCTGGCTGCCAATATAAATTTCAATATTGTCTGCCTGATGTTGCCTACATTCGGAGTTTATATCAATGCCGATAATATGTGTTCCCTGACCAAAATATTCCTGCCACATTGCCAGGGATCCACCTTTGTAGACACCAATTTCTAGCACTACCGGTGCCTTGCCAATAAACCGGGATAAATGCTTTTCATAGATGTCAAAATAATGTATCCATTTGTGAATCAGTTTGTTGCTATTGTTCAGGAATATTCTGTGCAGCAGGCCTGTATTCATGGCGTTAATTTCCGTCTGAGGGTACGTTAATTTTCATGGGGCGAGACCGTTCCCCTTGTGCAGTTTGATCAACGCTGGAGTGAGACCATTAACGTCTCTGGTCCACGTATCATGCAATGGTAACGGGTGTCGGCAATGCCCGGACAACATATTGGTAGGGAATGGCATCCGCTTGTGCTTGATCGGGATCATAGCCACTGGCTGCTGCCATGGCACGAATATGAGGCATATAGTTCTCGATGCCGGGAAAGTTGAATACACGGGAGACCGCGTTTTCAATGTGGAATCCCGTCGTCTCAAAAAGCTCCATGATGGTGGTTCTGGTAAAGAATCTGAGATGAGTTCTATCGAACAGCCCATCATTTTCATAGCGGAATAAACCGATATTCAAGCGGGCTTGGAAACTCCAGTGTTGGGCATTCGGAATGCTGGCTATAATTGAGGTTGTATTACTCATGTGCCGACGGATGCGGGTCAGTACCTGCCAGGGATCCTGCAAGTGTTCCAGCGTATCGCCGAAAATCCAGGCATCCGTGTCGCTCCATTGAATAAGTTCGGATTCACTGATTTGTTCTATATCCCTGCAAAAAACAGTATTGCAAATGGATCTGGCCTGAATGATATTGTCAGGGTCTATATCGATTCCCGTCCATTTGCAATCCGGATTGGCCTGCAAATAGGCTTGGGCCAATGTGCCGCGCATGCAACCTACCTCCATGATGCGTTTCAAGCCACCGGGAATCATGTCCAGAAGGGTTTCATTATACTGATCGTAAGCCGGTGTTTGTTGCATGAGGGACATGATTTGAGTGAATGATACGGTTAATAGAGGGTAGACATCCAGAAGGCGAAAGTGAGATGTCATTGGTAATAAGGTGATGGCCAGGCAGAGAAATCAGTTACGGTGATGATCAAGTGCCTACAGGTGTTCAGCCAGAGGACCCACGATGTAACGTATTCCATATCGCTTGACTATTTCCTGAAACAACAGGCCGTCGGCAGCCTGGGCAATCCGTATCGTCCATCCCCCTTCCCTTAGCCATAACTCACGTCGCATAACGAACTGCATGCAGTCTATATTCTTGACAATGGAAGGATATCCGGACAGGTACATCCATTGTTGCCGTGCCATTTGCATGTTGAACTCCCTGAAGTCAATCAGGTTTTCATGCGTGCCCAGTGACATATATCCCTTCGCCATAATTCCAAATATTATAATATCCGCTGCAGTGCGATTCACACCATCGATCATGACTTTTGGATAGGGCCGGATAATTTCCCGGTATAGCTCGAGCAGCATATTGGTATAATGGTAATTGTCGGCATTAGTGATGAGGATATACTGTCCCCGTGCCATACGTATACCAAGATCACGCAAACTATGGCCATAATCATTGGCCCGTTCCATCGTGCTATGGGTTTTTATCCGTATTTCCGACGGCGGGCTGAACTCATCGGTTTCCCAGGGCAGTGAACGGGGGCCATCATGCAGCAGGAGAATTTCAAAGTTATGATATTTCTGGTGGTATAAGGATTGTAGACAGCGTATGGCCTCTGCGCGTGATACGCTGCCTTCATAATGAACTACGATGACACTAAAAAAAGGTTTTGGCTCTATGCGAGGCGCAGAATCCATCGACAAGTTGGCGGTGGATATTCCTGTCATCTCTCTCGCCCATACTTGCTCGTATAAGCTTTCGAGGAGGCTGACCCAGCGCTTGGGATCAAACACGGGGGTCGAATGTAGACGGGTTTTCAGGTACGCTTTTACGATGGCAAGTCGCTGTTTATCCTGTCCGAGCTGGATCGCGCTGTGCAGGTATTCATCCTGACTTGAAACGATGAGTTCAGGTAGGCTCAGTGCCATGAGAATACTTCCGGTCAGCCGTGAAGCCGGAGCATCTCCTGCACAAGTCAGAACCGGTATTCCGAGTTGCAGGGCATCGTGACAGGCTGTATTGGCAGGATAGGTATCGAGAAAAATATCTGCCTGGCACAGTAAACGGTTATCAAGCCGATCGGTGAAAACCAGTCGCTGACCGACGATGCCATAGCGATTTGCTGCGGCTTGCAGAGGAGCGTGTGCTGTGTCAGGGGTTACAGCGAGCCACAATACGCTGTCGGGAACACGCTGGAGTATCGCCATCCAGACTGAAAACAGGGCTTCAGTAATTCGATAACTTTCTCCCTGATAGACAAAAACAACCGCCGAGCTAGCGCACTTAGCATTCCGTTGTATATCGCCGTCCGGTAGATTCAATCCATCGGCGGGATTATAAAGAGGCACTCCGTATCCGCCAGGTGGCAAAGGCAGGCGTTTTTCGTCAGGCATTTCTTGCCAGGTATACGAATCTGCCAGCACGTAGTCCACGGATTCATGATCGGCGAAGCAGCCTAAACCGGGCATCACGATTTGTACGGGCGAAGGGCGATAATCCAGTATGCTTTGCTGGCAACCGTCGAGATCAATCAGAATATCTATTTCCAGGCTGTTCAGGGTACTGGCTATTTCCCTGTCGGTTTGCCCATTTAAGCTAATGAAGGGGGTATCCTGTGTAACAGGAATACCTTCCGGGTTGGTTCCTGCGTAATCAAAAAAATATAATTCATAACGCTTCCTGTCATGATGTTCAAACAGGCTTGCCCATTTTGACCCCAGGTTTCCCGATCCGGCCTGTGTGGTCAAATAGCCTAAGCGGATACGGTCATGAGCATAGAGGTGCCCGTCGTACATGATTTGGGTATCGGGTTTGAAGTGCAGTTGTAGCCACTGTGCCCACACTGCGGATTGCCTGTCAAAGTCGCTGATCAGTGCCTGAAAGCCCTGTATCTGGGCATTATTCTGTGCAACCAGTCGAGCCATATCTTCCGGGTTTTCCGTGACGGGCCACAGACACAGTTTTTGACGCAAATACAGCCGATGATGCCAGATGGCGGGCTGATCGGGTTGTAGATCCAGACTGCGGGAAAAAAACGACTCGGCTTCCGTGAGTCGATCCATGTCCTCAAAAATTCTGCCCAGGTTGTTCAATATCAGGCAATATTGTGACTGTAACGATGCGTCGTCCGGTTTGAATATTTCCAGTAGTGTTTGCCAGAGTCCTATAGCCTCCTGTTTGCTGCCTTGTTGTTCCAATAGCAGACCTAGATTGATGCCGGCTTCGATACACCCGGCTTCTAACGCGGTTTGATAGGCTTTTATCGCGGCCTTATATTGTCCTGCATCAGCGTAAATAACTCCCAGATTGAAACAAGCCAGATAGCCATGAGGGGATTCAGGATTCTCCTGTAGCCATTGGGTGTACAGGCGGATCGCAATCTGGGGTTGCTGATCCTCGATCCAGCGACTGGCTTCAGCAATCAGTTCGGATACTGTCATGGTATCTAACCGGGTAGTTATGATTGCATTAAGCCCATCAGGACATCTTCAAGTTCCCGGGTGAATCGTTTTGTGTCAAATAATTCACCACTTTGACGCTGCCTCTGCAGAGATAGTCGGGCCTGGCGCAGTAATTCAGGACGATCGGCGAACAGAATGGCCTTATCCTCATATTCTGCCAGCGAGTGGGTGATGAAGTCTTGCAGGCCTGCCGAGTTGAGCAGACTGCCTGCCATGCGGGATACATAGGTGTGGCCGGAGTAGGTTAGTATCGGCAGGCCTGACCACAGTGCGTCGGTTGCCGTGGTACCGGCATTGTAGGGAAAGGTATCCAGGAAAACATCGGCGACCGTAAACCGGGCCAGGTACTCGGGGGGGGATACGCGAGGGGCAAAAATCAGTCGTTCCGGGCTGATGCCGTGGGCGCGGGCTGCCCGCTGCAGGTTATCTTCTGCCCACTCATTATCCGATAACAACCACAGTAAGGTGTCTGGTGTACGCCGGAGGATGCGCATCCAGGTTTCGAACACTTCCGGCGTGATCTTGAAGTTGTTATTGAAAGCACAGAACAGGAACTGGTCTTCCGGTACGCCGAAATCAGTCCGGGTTTTGCCCGAAGACGGGAAGCGTTTGGAGTCACTGACCTGAAACAGGGTTTTGAGGTACAACGGTCGCTCGGTGAAGTGGGGCTTGAGTTCTTCCGGAAAAATGAAGGGATCGGCGACCACATAATCGACGTATGGCAACCCCGAAGGCCCGGGAAAGCCGAGATAGGCAATCTGAATGGGAGCGGCACCCATGGCCACGATGTGGGGTCTGGCACCCGAAGTCAGTCCTTGTAAATCAAACAGGATGTCGATTTCCTGTGCCTGAATGAAATCGGCGATTTGTTCATCGGTCAGATGACCTACCGGATGGTAGTGATCGAATGCCTGAATCACCCGCTGCATGTGGGGCGAGTGGTCGTTGGGACTGAAGCAGAAGCCATACACTTCGAATCGGTCCCGGTTGTGGGTTTCAAACAGTTCGACGGTGAGAAAAGACACTGCGTGCATGCAGAAATTGGACGATAAATAGCCTACCCGGACACGCTCATGCCGGTAACGGTGGTGAGCGGGAACCCGCCGTGGTTTGAGCTGAATGTTTTGCTCGGTAAATCGGCGGGCGGCGGCGAGTTGTTCGGCGGGATTGTCGGTTTCACTGAGCATGGCCAAGGCCGAGGCCGAGGTCCGCAAGGTACTTTCCAGTGACCGACCCAGTCCATCGAATGTAGGCCATTTACACTGTTTTTGCCGTAAATGCACCCAGTGGTAGATGACGGAGGACTGGTCAATATTCAGACGTAGGCTCTGGCCTAAAGCCGTTTCGGCTTCCTCGAAACGCCTGAGTGTTTCCAGCAACCGCCCCTGATTGGTCGCCATCAGGATGGCCTGTTCCCTATTGCGCGGATCCTGAATGGCGGGTCTGGCCAGTGCCTCGCGCCATTGCATGATGGCTTCTTCTATACGGCCTTGCTTCTCCAGTAACAATCCCAGGTTAAAGTGGGCCAGAAACAGATCCGGAGCCTGATACAGGACATGGCGAAACAGGGATTCGGCTTCCGCAAAACTTTCTTCGTAAGACAGCAAGACAGCCAGGCTGAAAAAGGCCAGATGCTGATTTGGCAGATTGGGCAATTTGAGCCAGTCGCGATAGAGCGAGATTGCCGTGGTTCGGTCGCCACGGCTGACATAGCCATCAGCCAGATGGATCAATTCAATGACATTGACAGGAAGTTCGGGGAGGTCTTTGATCATGAAGTAAACGAGCGTTAAGGCTGTACCCGGTTGTTCGGAGGGCGTTTTCCGGTTGATTTAAGCTTGTCCCGGATTGCAATGTTGGTCAAAATACGCGAAGTGTATCTCGTCAGTCAAGCTGAATAAAAAATAGCTGTAATGGCGGGAATCCTGTTCAAGTTTTCGGCGGAACCGCCGATTCAGCCTCACCAGAGAATACTCCCGAAGTCGGGCAATCGAGTCGTGATCATCCCTGAATCCGGTTCGGACGCGGTTTTGAATCACTGATCGGGAGTTCGACGCCAGAAAATCAGGCTTCATCAAACGTACGGCCTACCCAACGAACAGAGGGGGCTGTGTCCATGGGACAGTTTTGGTTCCCTCCATTCCGCTTTGCTGCATCAATGCCGTGTTTAGGCCGATGACGCAAAGGTCAGGGATGATCTACTTGCGATCCGGTTCGGAAGACTGGACATCAATATGATGGCTCGGCAGGAAGCTCGTTTTTGTTTTCATCATTCGTTCAGCAGTTCTGAGCCAGAGTCCCGGGGATTGAGTACCCAGCCGATCTGGTTAAAAAAATCATTACCACTACCTCGCACTTTTCGGGAGATTCGTCATGGCCATATCAACGACAACAGACATTACTACACTGACTACCGCAGACATTGCCGCATTCGATGTGACCGACATTAACACGTTGACGTCACTTCAAATCAGCGATCTCACTACGACCCAGATTTTGGCCTTGAAGCTGGATCCGGTTGCGGCTCTGAGTACCCAGCAAATTCGATTTTTCTCCTTCCGGCAGATAGGCGGCTTCACTTCGGCACAACTGAGGGCAATGGATCCCACCGTGATCGTAGCCATGCAGGCTGAGCAGTGGTTGGGGATTTCATCCGCCCAAATGGCGGCATTGACGGTTGATCAGGTCTCCCAGTTCACGTCGGGCAATCTGAGCAATCTGAATGATGCCCAGATCAAGGCCATGACCTCTGCCCAGTTGAATAGCTTGAGCAGTACCCAAGTGCCCAACATGAAGACTGCGAGTGTGGCTGCCCTGACGACAGGACAGGTGGCCTCCCTGGGTACGGCCTTTTTGAATGCCATGGGGGCCACTCAATGGCAAAATGTGACCAGTACCCAGTTGCGTGCGCTGAACTCCCGACAGATGAGCCGGATGGAAACCCGGGATTTGGATGCCTTGACAACGCTGCAGTGGCGGAGTTTGACATCCACCCAGTTCGCCGGTTTGACGACCAGCCAGGCCAGCAATTTTGCCACAGATGATTTGACCGCCCTCACGTCCAGTCAGGTCAGTGTTTTGCCTTTTGATGTCATCAGGGGGCTCCCGACAGATAAACTGACAAAACTCACATCGGCTCAAATCAAGGCTTTGACCAGCAGCCAGATTGCAAATCTGACGACCAGTCAGGTGCAAGCCCTGACGATAGATCAGTTGACCTATCTGTCTTCCAATCAAGTAACGGCCCTGACCAGTGTGCAATTACCCTTGATCATTACGGATCGCATTGCAGCATTGTCCACGGCGCAAACTGCAGCCCTTACCACAGCCCAATTGCAGTTTCTTTCAGCGAACCAGCTTAACAAGCTGAGTTCCGACAACTGGCGGGTTTTGAGTTCGACACAACTGGCAGCTTTGTTGCCCGATACACAGATTCCATCGCTGCAAACCGACAAGCTCGTTAATCTCAAGCCAACCCAATGGGCGGCGTTCACCAGTGTGCAACTGGGAGCCATCCCCGGAGCCACGTCCACCGATGTATTCGGGCAGTTGACCACCACCAATCTGGTAGCCCTGACCAGTGCACAGTTGCAAGGCCTTGATGCCAGCCAGCTCAATAGTTTGACTGCGGATAAACTCCAGAAGTTGAGCACTGTGCAGTTGGCTGCCCTGCAGACCCGGCAGCTCACCGCGTTGACATCGGATAAAATAGGCGGTCTGACTACTGCACAGGTCAAAGCCCTGACGACCGCACAACTGGCCTCGTTATCTACCACGCAGATAAAGGGTTTGACTTCAGACCAGATGCCCTATTTATCTACCGCCCAGGTTGCCGCCTTGACGGTCGATCAGATGCAGAAGATAGGGACAGACAGGATGTCGGTAATGACATCGGCTCAACTAAGGGCACTGACACCCGCACAAATGGCAAATCTGCCCATCAGGGGTACCTCGGCTGCCACAGATGTCGTTTATGCCTGGGATGTCGGTTTGTCGACGGATCAGTGGCAGAGATTTTCATCGACGCAACTGCAGGTACTGGATATCTATCAGCAGCTACCCTACATGCCCTCCGACAGGCTTAATGCGCTTACGTCCACGCAATGGCAAGCCTTTACCCCAGCTCAGATCAAAGCCATTCCGGCGGGTAAAATTGCCACCATGGAGACACAGGATCTGGCGGCACTGACTACGCTGCAAGTACAAGCTCTGGAAGTCGGTCAGGTGGCTGCTATTACAATAGACAAGATTTCCAAACTGACCACTGCACAGCTAGGTGCCCTGAGTCTGGATGTGCTGAATGGTCTGCCCACCGACAGGATTGTGGCACTAACAACGGCACAGGTTAAGGGATTCACCTCGACCCAGCTTACCGGATTGTCATCGAAAAACCTGCAAGCTTTGCTGACTGATCAGCTTATCAAGCTAACGACGGCCCAGATCAGCAGTTTGGGCCTTGAGCAAATCAAGAACCTGACCGACAGCCAATGGAATGATTTGACCACAGCCCAGGTTCGTGCCCTGACGACGGCCCAGATTCAGCAAATAGAGGTCGCTGACTTACAGGCACTAACCTCCAGGCAGCTTCGCAGCCTTACCAGTGTGCAATTGAAAGCATTGCTACCAGACGATCAATTCGGTCAGCTTACCGGTGCTGCGGCCACGGATCAGTTGAGCTACCTGACTTCCGCCCAGTGGCAGCAGGTACTGACTACTCAGTTGGCTGCCTTGACCACCGACAAGATACAGGCACTGACCTCCACTCAATTGCGCTATTTACAGGCTGGCCAATACCAGGGTTTGACGCCCTTGCAGTTCAGCAAATTCACCAGTGACCAACTGCCGGGACTCAGTGCGATAAGCTCGATCTCGACGACCCAGATTGAGACATTACTGGTTACCGATCAGGCTAAAGGCTGGACGACCAGTCAGATGCAAAAGTTTAATTCCAGTCAGATCGGTGCCATGTCTTCGGGGTATTTGAATGGATTAACCTCGGCACAGTGGGGTGTGCTGACGGTGGCCAGCCAACTCAAGGGGTTGGATCCCTACGATCAGGTGGCCAAACTTTCAACCGACAGTTTCCAGGCCATACCCGGGGCGCAGGTTGAGCTGATGAGTGCCGAACAGATACAGGCTTTCACCACGAATCATGTCAAAAACCTGACGGATAACCAGTTGTCCGCCATTGGTAGTCGCTTCCTGAATAATCTAACCGCTTCCCAGATTCAGAACCTGGCTACGGATTCGCTGGGTATATTGTCGACCGATCAATGGACTGTTTTGACTGTTGACCAGGTGAATTACTTTACGACGGGGCAATTCATCAGTTTGCCAACCAAGCCACTGAGTGTCATCCTGGCAACAGACAGGCTACCCAGTTTGTCCACGAAACTGGTTAATGCCATGACCACGAATCAGTTTGTTTCCCTGACCAGCGATATGTTGCAGGTACTCACTCCAGAGCAAATTGTCGCCATAGTGACGGACAGGCTGGTTGCTTTAGCCACGGATAAATTCAACAAATTGACAACGACGCAATTGCAGGCCTTGAGCGTAGCTCAAATACCCAGGATGGCAACGGATGATCTTGTCGCGCTGGGGACTGATCAATGGCAAGCATTTACATCGGCGCAAATTAATGCCTTTAAGACAGATCAGCTTACGCCGGCATTGAGCGGGACATACACGGACAGGTTGGCAAACCTTACTACCCTTCAGGTCAGAGGATTTTCTGATAATCAATTAGAGCAGATGACATCGGATCAATTGGTTGCTTTTGGCACTGATCAGTGGTTGGCGTTCAAGAACTCTCAGCTTGCAACCTTGGCTTCAGATGACTTGGGAGGTTTGAGTACAGATCAAATCTTGGCTGAAACAGCCAACCGATTCACCCCCCTCGTCCTCGACCTCAACGGTGACGGTATCAAGACCCAGAGCGTCGACAAGGGTGTGGTGTTCGACCTGAATGCTGATGGCAAACCGGAAACGGTGGGTTGGGCTTCGAAGCAGGATGGTTTCCTGGTGCGTGATCTGAACGGGGATCGCCGGATCAATGACGGTAGCGAACTGTTCGGTGAAGGTACGACCCTGGCCAATGGCGACAAGGCGAAGGACGGTTATCAGGCTTTGGCGGAACTGGATGTCAATCAGGATGGTGTGGTGGATGCCAGCGATCCGGGCTTTAACAGCCTGAAGGTCTGGCAGGACAAGAATGCAGACGGGCTGTCACAGAAGCGTGAAATCAAGCCGCTGAGTGCCTACGGCATCACCCGTCTGGATGTCACCCCGGAAGTCTCCACAAAAATGGACAACGGCAACCTGATTGGTCTGGTATCGAGCTACGACACCAAGGCCGGCAAGTCAGGAGAACTGGCTGACGTGTGGTTTGAAACCCGCCCGGTTGACAGCCTCCGCAGCAATGTCGCCAACCTGGCCAATACGCTGACGACCTACCAGGCTGCCGCAATGGATCCCGCTGCCCACCACGCCTCGGGTGGCTTTGACCTGGCGGACAAGCTGTCCGTAGTCGACAAGCATGACAGTGTCGGCAGCGTGGTTCATGATCTGGTCGACAACCTGAAACATTACAATGCCAACGGTCTCCCGATGGGTAACACCATGTCCATGGTGGCTACCCACGCCCTGAATGGCATCGAAGGTCTCTTGTCTGACAAGAAGGACAAGGGCGGTATTCTGGGAGGCAGCAACAGCTAATTACTGACGCTTCACCACGGCCGGTAACCCCATGGCGGCAGGTTCGCTGAACCTGCCGCCATTTTTTTGGGAGGGTACAATCGGAACCGTTTCCAGCCTCACCCGGTATCTACCCCGGTGAGCCATATCTCATTGTTAGCCCTGCCCTTAGCTTCCATCCCTGGAAAAAGCCATGAGTTCAATCGCCCTTCGTTTATATCAGAAGCTGCTTGATGCACCGGACGAAAAAGCCCGCTCACAAGCGATTGTCGATGCCTTCGCTGAACTGGAAGCGCGTTGCGCCCGTCTGCACGAGGCATCATCAACCCGGCGTGACCCCGCTGCAACCGGGTTACGTCCCCTGCCGGAGAGCGAATGCAGGCAGATCGACAGCACTCCAGCGAGTAACCCAACGTGTTAACCCATTCCGCCGTACAGTGCCTCACCGCCATTGCCCAGCATTACGGGATTCCCACCCTGCCGGAACGCCTCATTCACGATTATGTGCTGGAAACGCAGGAACCCGACACCCGCCTGCTGATTCGCATGGCCACAGACCTGGGCCTCAAGGCCCGTTCGAAAACCCTGCACTGGGCTGACCTGGCCCGGCTAGAGGGGGTATTTCCGCTGATGGCCCGCTTTACCGATGGCAAAACCGTGTTGATTGCCGGTTTGCATCGGATTGAGGGCAACCCCGAATTTCAGGTAGCCGTACTGGATCCGCTGGAGAATGCCTCGGAAATCCGCCTGGTGGATCAGGCCGGGTTTTGCCGTAACTGGGCGGGCGAAATCATTTTTACCAAACGGCGTTATGCCCTGAGTGACGAAAACCAACCCTTTGGTTTACGCTGGTTCATTCCGGAAATTCTGAAACAGGGAGCTGCTTTCCGTGACATCGCCATTTCCGCTGCCGCCCTGCATTTTTTGGGACTGGCCTCGCCTATTTTCACCCAGTTGGTGATCGACAAGGTACTGACCCACGAGAGTTATTCCACGCTTTACGTGTTGGGTATCGGTATCCTCATTGCTCTGCTGTTCGAGGGAGCGTTCACCTATTTGCGCCAATATCTGCTGTTGGTGGCCACCAACAAAATCGACATCCGCCTGGCCCGACGGACGTTTTCCCATTTATTGTCCTTGCCCATCGAGTATTTTGAAAGCACCACGGCCGGGGTCACCATTCAGCATATTCAGCAGATGCAGGGCATTCGCGGCTTTTTGACCGGGCAACTGTTTTTTACCGTGCTGGAAGCCACCGCCCTGTTCGTGTTCGTGCCGCTGCTGTTTTTGTATTCGGTCAAGCTGACCGGGGTGGTGTTGATGGTCTCGGCCCTGATGGCCGGCGTGGTGGTGGTATTGATCAAGCCGTTTCAGAACCGCTTATCCGCCCTGTACTCGGCTGAGGGCATTCGCCAGTCCATGCTGGTCGAGGCCATACAGGGCATACGCACGGTCAAGGCCATGGCCATGGAGCCCAAGCAGCGCAAACTGTGGGAGCAACGCTCGGCCAATGCGGTTACCATGCACTTCGATGTCAGTAAAATGGCTCTGGTCGCCGTGGTAGTCACCCATTTCCTGGAAAAATTCATGACGGTCGCCATCATTACCCTGGGAGCGACCGATGTGTTCAGTCATGAGATTACGGTAGGCACCCTGATCGCCTTCCAGATGCTCTCAGGTCGGGTGGTGGGGCCTTTGGTGGCCATCGTCGGTCTGGTCAACCAATACCAGCAAACCGCCCTGGGGGTGAAAATGCTGGGTAACATCATGAATCGCGCCCCGGAACGGCGTTCTTCCGGCGGGCTGCGACCACACCTGCAAGGCCGGATTCAGGTGGAAGGCGTGACCTTCCGCTACCCTGGCTCGACCACCCCGGCCCTGGACGAGGTGAGCTTTGATATTCCGGCCGGGAGTATGGTCGGCATCGTCGGGCGCAGCGGTTCCGGCAAAACCACCCTCACCAAGTTGATACAAAGCATGTACACGGTGCAGGAGGGCATCATCCGTTTCGATGGGGTGGATATGCGGGAAATCGATCTGGCGCACCTGCGGCAAAGCATCGGGGTGGTGTTGCAGGAAAACTTCATGTTTCGGGGCACCGTCCGGGAAAACATTGCCGTGACCAAATCGGATGCCACTTTCGAGGAAATCGTCGCCGCCGCACAAACTGCCGGGGCCGATGAATTCATCGAGCGATTACCGCAGGGTTATGACACCCCGCTGGAAGAAAATGCCGCCAATCTGTCCGGTGGCCAACGGCAGCGGTTGGCCATTGCCCGGGCCATCCTGCCACAACCCCGCATCCTGATTCTGGATGAAGCCGCCAGTGCCCTCGACCCCGATAGCGAGGCCATTTTCATGCAGAACCTGTCGCGTATCGCCCAAAACAAAACCGTGGTCATCATCAGCCACCGGCTGTCGACCCTGGTCAATGCCGACAAGATTCTGGTGTTTGAACGGGGCCAGTTGATCGATGCCGGCCCACATCCCGAATTGTTGGCGCGTTGTGAAAGTTACGCCCACTTGTGGCATCAGCAAACCAGTTATTTATGAAAGCGAAACCTACCCGCCCCGACCGGGACGCTCTGGCCTTTTTGCCGGATGCCGAGGAGATCGAACGCACCCCGATCAACCGGGGAGTGCCCATCACCCTGTATGTCCTGCTGGCCCTGTTCACCAGTTTGTTGCTGTGGGCCGCCCTGTCGGAAATCGATCAGGTAGTGACCGCCCGGGGGCGTTTGGTCACTCCGCAGCCCAATATCGTGCTGCAACCGTTCGAGACCGCCCGTATTTTGAGCCTGCCGGTCAGGATGGGGCAGATCGTGACCAAAGGCCAGACCCTGGCCACCCTCGACCCGACCATCGTTACGGCGGATCTGGCTCAACTCAGGGATCGGTTGCAAAGCATGGATTCGCAGATTCGACGACTGGAAGCCGAACAGCACGGCACGGTACTCAACAGCGGGGATTCAGCGGACGATGTGTTGCAGGCCAGTCTGGATCGGGAGCGGCGAGGCCATTATCGGGCGCGGTTACAGAGCCTCGAAGAAAGTATCGGTCGCCTGCAAGCCGCCATTGTGACTAATCGCAAGGACATCACTTCGCTGGAAGCCTGGGTCAAATCGCTACAGGAAATCGAACAGATGAACCGCGAACTGTACGAGCGTAAATACCAGACCCGGCAACTGATGCTGGAAAGCAGGGAAAAGCGGATTTCGGTGGAGCGGGACTTGGTGGTGAAACGGACTCATGAGGTGGAACTCAAACGCGAACTGGCGGCTGCCGAAGCCGACAAACGGGCCTTTACCCTGGAATGGAAACAGAAGGTTCTGGAAGAACTGGTGGAAACGCGGCGTGAGCGGGATTCTCTTGCGGAGCAGATACACAAGGCTGAATTGCGTAGCCGCCTGATCAATCTGGAAGCCCCGGCGGACGGGGTGGTGCTGGAGATTGCCAAGCTATCGCCTGGTTCCATTGTGCGGGAAGCCGAAGCCTTTATCACGCTGGTGCCGCTCGATGCCACCCTGGAAGCAGAGGTTCAGATTGATACGGCCGATATCGGCCGCATCAAGGTCGGCGATGCGGTCAGGGTCAAGATTGATGCCTTTCCCTTCCAGAAACACGGCATCCTGACCGGACAACTGGCCAAACTGAGCCAGGATTCCTTTGTCAAATCCCAGACTTCGGATCAGGAAGCCAGTGCTTATTATCTGGGCCGGGTAGAACTGGGGCCGGTCAAATTCCGTCACCTCGACAAACCGGCCCGGCTGATCCCCGGCATGTCGATGACGGCGGAAATCAAAATCGGCAAACGCACGGTTTTGTCCTATTTCCTTTATCCCATGATGAAAGCCCTCGATGAAGCCGGACGAGAACCGTAACAGACAGCGTGACATCAATCCCCGCAGTTGAAGGTGTCGTTGCCGAGTCCAAACCGTATGATCCGGGCAAAATCGAAAGCCTTGAGGCTGGCTCCGCCCACCAGGGCACCGTCGACATCAGGGATATTCATGATATCGGCGATGTTATCGGGCTTGACATTGCCGCCGTAGAGAATCCGGATGGTGGAAGCGATTTGTTCACCGTACAGGTCCATGATGAGATTTCGCATGAAATCATGTACCTCACTGATTTGATCGATGCGGGCCGGTTGTGCCCCCTCCCCGACCGCCCAGACCGGTTCATAGGCAATGATGACATCGCCGGCGATGCGGGGGGATACACCTTCCAGACCCATGCGGAGCTGTCGATCCAGCAGTCTGAAGGTTTCATGGGTCTGTCGGGCCTCACGGTTTTCACCGCAGCACAGAATGATTTGCAGGCCATGAGCCAGACAGGCCTGTATCTTTTTCTGGATGGCTTCATCACTCTCCCCTGCCCTTTCCCTCAATTCGGTTTCCATGAACCGGGCCAACCCCTGTAGTACATCCTGGTGGGCTTCATCCACCAGATGCTCCACGGCAGCCAGTACCCCGGGATCGACATTCTCCTTGCTTCTCAGTAATTCAACCTCTTGTAAAAGAAACTCGCGGGTCAATCGCCGGGCCACGCTGGAACCGAATCCGAAGTATTTGCCCAGATTGGTGCGGCGGTCGGAGTGACCGATGATGACCCGATCCACCCCGATGGAGGCCAGCATCTCCGAGGAAATTTCGCCGGTGAACGCCCCCTTCGATTCGAAGAAGGTGTCCTGGGCCAGCAGGAATACATTGCGACCCAAACCGTATTCCGAGCGCAGAAAATCCGGCTTGATGTAATCGGCCAGGGCGGAAAGCCCGGTATAGGGAGGGGCAAAGCCTATCTCCACATCGCGGATGTCCCGGCACAAATCGAAAATGCGGGCGGCGAGCGCGACCCCGGAGCGGGGGATCATGTTCATTTTCCAGTTGCCGGCCAGGAAAGGCCGAATCGCGCCCGGATCGCCCACCTCCGCCGGTATCTTGTGCCACTGATGGGCTTTTCTCTGACGATAGTAGGTTCTCAGGGTATCTGGATGCTGATGGGCCATGTGGGTATGCCTCCAAGGGTTAAGGATGTGCCTGCCCTGCCTGGCGCAGGCGGCGGATGACGACATAGAACACCGGGGTCAGCAAAAGGCCAAACAGGGTGACACCGATCATGCCACTGAAGACAGCCGTTCCCATGAGTCGGCGTGATTCAGCCCCTGCCCCGGTCGAGACCACCAACGGGAACACCCCCATGATAAAGGCCATGGAGGTCATCAGGATCGGGCGCAAACGCAAGCTGGCCGCTTCCAGCGCGGCAGCTTGCCCACCGAACCTACGGCCCCCCCGGGCAATTTGCTTGTTTCTGTCAATGCTGCTTGGAAAACGGTTGTCACGTTTTCAGAGGCTCCAGCAGATGGATATTTGATACTCTTAAAAACTT
>SXGT01237932.1_pt1 | contig 29301 bp, 28 predicted proteins | sample 3176221 | NCBI WGS metagenome assembly SXGT01 (sample SAMN11356862, study PRJNA531348) | freshwater metagenome | isolation source: freshwater sample F1-120 | place: China: Fuxian Lake, Yuxi | collected 2017-12-25 | reverse complement strand
GTAGATGATGCCGACGATCAGCCACATCTCGAAGGCCTTGTAGTTACCCGCGATGATGATCCGGCCGCTCTGCGTGAGCTCGGCGATGCCGAGCACCGACAGGATCGAGGTGTCCTTCAGAGTGATGACGAACTGGTTGATGTAGGACGGAATCATCGTCCGGATCGCTTGTGGCAGAATCACTTTTCGCATCGTCGGCAGATACCCGATGCCGAGGCTGCGGGCGGCCTCCATCTGTCCCTTGTCCACCGAGAGGATGCCGCCGCGCACGATCTCGGTCATGTAGGCGCCGGCGTTGAGGGAGAGCGTGATGATGCCCGCAGTCACCGCGGACATCTGGAAGCCCAGCGCGGTGGGAATACCGAAATAGATGAAGAAGGCCTGCACGATCAGCGGTGTGCCACGGAATATATCGACGAACGTGGTGCCGATGGCCCGCAACCAGATCGACCGGGACACCCGGGCCAAGCCGAAGATGATGCCCAGGATGAGCGCAAAGAAGATCGACGAGACCGTCAGGATGATGGTCATCTTCAGACCGGCCAGCAGCATCGGCGTGGTGCTCTTGATCAGCCCGAAGAACGAACTGTCACTCGCGGCCGCGCCCTCACCGAGGTAGGTCGCCAGGATCTCGTCGTAGCGGCCCGAAGCCTTGAGGTTCTCCAGCCCGGCGTTGAACTTCTGCAGCAGCTCGGGGTTCTGCCCCTTGTTGACGGCGAATCCGTAACCGGTCGGATCCTCTTTCGGTGTCACGGTTTTGAAGCCATTGCCCTGCTGTATGGCGTAGAGCAGCACGGGGTAGTCCTCGAAGGCGGCCACCGAGTTGCCGGTCCGCACCTCGTCGAACATGGTGGACGAGTCGGCGAACGAGACCACCTCGAACCCGTACTGGTCCTTGATCGAGTTCGCGAAATCCGCACCCTGGGTGCCGTTCTTGACGGAGACGCGTTTGCCGCGCAGATCCTCGTAGGACGTGATGTCCTCGTTGTCCTCGAGCACCGCCATCTGGATGCCGGACTCGAAATAGGGTTCGGAGAAGTCGAACACCTTCCGGCGTTCGTCGGTGATCGACATGCCCGCGATGACACCGTCGACCTGATTGGCCTGCACCGCCTGCAGAGCCGCATCGAAACCGAGCGGTTTGATGTCGACGGTGAAGTTCTGGTCCTCGCCGATCGCACGGATCAGATCCATGTCGATACCGACGAAATTGCCACCGGCGTCCTGGAATTCGAACGGCGCAAAGGTGGTGTCGGTGGCGACGGTGTAGGTCTCGCCTTCCGCGGACGCGGTCGCCGGCGCCAGCATCGCGGCGCCGAACAGCCCGATGAACAGACCCGTCAGCAGCACCGTGAGCCGCCGCCCGGGCCTGGTGGGTGGTTCGGGTCTACAGCCCGACGAGGTTTCGGCTCGCATGTTGGTCTCCCGTTCAAAGTGCCGTGACGGACTCACGCTAACGCTGCGATGCGCCCTGCGGGGGATCTCCAGACAATCTCCGCGCCGGTCGCACGCGGCACCACCGTCCCGGCGAGCGCGATCGATACATCGAAACCGATCACCACCAGCGCGGAACGCTCGGGGCATCGCCGGCTGCGTCGTCGCCGCCTCCGCCGCCCTCGGCGTGTTGGCCGGCGCCCGTGGAGCACGCCCACGTCGACCGGTATCAGCCTGGTGGCGAGTACCCATGCAGATAGGGCGTTCTCGGCCGTGGGGACATGAAGGAGGGCAACCGCGGCGGAAGGTCGGGTTTCAGCGCTGCCGGTCCGACCGAGGACCAGACCGTGGAGACCGCGCCCTTCGAGGCGTTGATGCCGAAATCGCGCTCCAGATGCGGACGGTAGGGCAGCGCGGGGCCGAGCAGTTCATTGCCGGAGTGATTCTCGCCGGTGTCCACCTGGTAGGCCGCCCCGGAGAACGGCAGCGGCTCGAGCACCCGGCCGCGGTCCTGCCACCATTCCAGCGAGTACCGGTGGTTGCCGAGGACCTGCTCCAGTCCGTCGCCGTAAGCCGCCGCGATCTGCTGCTGGGTTGCGTTCACGGTGAGGTCCTCGGGCACCTCGTAGGCATCCAGGGGAACGATGAATGAGCTACCACAGATGCGGAACAGTTTCCGCTGCAGCGTGTAGCAGTTGCGGGAGCGCGAATACATGACGCCACGTTTGAGCACCCAGCCCGGATGACCGGGATGGCCACTGACGAACGAGACCAGGTCGCGGTGCACGAAATCGTCGGCGTCGACTTGCATGACGTACTCGGGACCGAACTCCCGCGCTGCGATCAGCCCGATCCCGACCTTGGTGCCCTTGTCCCACACACCGGGGGCGTTCCCGGTCTGTGGCGCACCGTCCAGCGACGGGGGCGAGAAATCCACCTCGACGAAATGCGTTCGCGCCGGCAACGCGAAGGACGGCTTGCGATTGCCGACGATGATGACCACATAGTCGGAGCACGTCTGCCTGGTCACCGAGGCCAGGGTGTCGCGCAACAGCGCCTCGACGCGGTCATAGTCGGCCGAGTTGTGCGGGTGCCGCAACGTGGTGACGAAGGCCAGCACCTGATTTCCCCTGTTCCGAAATTCCAGCTAATTCACGACGAGTCGAACCCGTGGTAACTGACGACTGAGACAATTCGCGCTTCGCTCACCTGCCGCGCACCGAGCGGAGCCTGAACTGCTCCGCTGTGCCCGCCAAGACAACCTGCCACCCCCGCCGCGGACCAGGCCATCCGGACGATGCCGTCGGTCCAGGCCAAGGCCGATGACGCGGCGACCGCACCCACAATTACCAGGTGCCGGGCAGTTAGGCTAGCCTGCCCGAAGTTTCCATACCCAAGTAAGTCGATGGGCAGGGTCGGAGGGTCAGCATGGTCGACAGCGTCATCTGGTACCGAATACGCCAGTTCAGCAAACACCGCAGCACACCTGGCCCGGAACCGATACCGCAGGTCAAACGCATTCCGTGGCGCATCGGCAACCCGCTCGACAGCTCCGGCAGGGCAGCCCTGCACGCTCCGCCGTCGGGCCCCCAGGCCCGAATCCGGCAGGCCGCGACCCTCGCCGCAGTGACGAGCGTCACGCTCGCCGCCGCGGTCCTCGTCACCCGGTCCCGGCGCCGCGGCAGCACGGCGCAGGTGGCCGAGCCCACCGGCGCGACCACCCCGGCACACCCGATCGCACAGGCCCCCGCGCAGGACGACAATCCCCTCGAACATCGTTCGGTACCCGCGTATTTCGCGGCGACCGCACGCAGCAGACCGGAACAGGTGGCCCTGCGTACCACCACGGAATCGGTCACCTATCGCGAACTGCTGGACGCGGCGCTGGCGTCGCAGAAGCGTGCCGACGCCGACGGACCCTGCGCCGCCGTGCTCCCCGCACCGTTGACACCCCCGACCGTCGCGACCGTGCTGGGCCTGTTCGCATCCGGGACTCCCGTCGTGGCCCTGGACCCGGCCATGCCGCCCGGTCGGGCGCAGAAGATCTCGTCGATCCTCGTCGAACACGGTTACCAGCCCTGGCCGGTTCAGGTCCCCGACCGACTGCCCGACGGCGCCGAGCCCGACACGGAACTGGGCGCCGATACCGACACCGACGATGTGACGAGCATCCAGTTCACGTCGGGCTCCACCGGCACCCCCAAGGCGGTGCTGCATCCGAATGGACTGTGGCTCGCCGATGCCCAACTGCTCAACGACCGGTTCGGCCTCGGTGACGGCCGCAGGGTCGCGCTCTGCATGCCGATCAGCTTCGCGGCCGGGCTCAATGTGCTGATCGCCTCTCTGCTGGGCGGGGCCGAGGTGATCGCGGTCGACCCGGCGACACACTCCGCGCGAGAGGCATTCGACCTCATCGCCGATTCCGGTGCACAGGCCATCACCTGCACACCGGCCTTCGTGGATGCACTGCACGGCGCCGCACGGGGCGCGGTACTGCCCATGGTGGAACGAATCGTGACCACCGGCGAGGCAGCACATGCCCGCCACGTGCGACTGGCGCGCGAACTCGCCCCGAAGGCGGTCTTCACGAACTGGGCGGGATCGACCGAGACGCTCGCCATCGCGAGCTATGACATCCCGCCGGACGCCGCGCTGCCACACGGCGTCATACCGGTGGGGGTTCCCGCCCCGCACAAGCAGATCGACATCGATGCCAACGGCTCGGTATCGATCACCTCACGTCATCTCGCGCTGGGCTACCTGGATCCGGAGACTTCGGCCGCGGTGTTCTCGGTGCATCCCGATGGCGCGCGGACCTATGCCGGCGGCGACGTCGGGCGCTGGGATGAGCACGGCAACCTGGTGCTGTCCGGCCGGGCGGATGCCACCGTCAAGATTCGGGGCTATCTGGTGGAGCCCTCCGAGATCGAATCCACGTTGTTGAGTTATGACGACGTGCGGGAAGCCATCGTGGTGGCCGATACCGCCGGAACGCCCACTCTGGCCGCCTACGTTTCCGCCGACCCGGATGCCCGCACACCGGCAGTCGCGGAACTGCGCACCCGCCTGCACCGCGACCTACCCCCCTATATGGTGCCCGCCTACATCATGGTGCTCGGCGCGTTGCCGCGCGGCGACCGCGGCAAGATCGACCGAATGGCACTGCCTCCGGTGGGCCGGCCCGAGTTCGATCCTCCTCGCGGAGAACAGGAATCATCCATCGCACGGCTGTGGTCGGAGGTGCTGCACATCGAGCGGGTCGGGCGCACCGACGGTTTCTATGCACTCGGCGGGGACTCGCTGAGCGTGACGCAGATGCTGGCGCGCGTCACCGAGGTACACGGCGCCAGACTCAATCCGTCGGATCTGGCCGGCGCGCCAACCGTGGCCGAGTTCGCGCAGCAGCTCACGCGTTCCGGCGGACCCGGCTTGCCGCCGACCACCGTGGCATTGCGGCCGATATCTGCCGACACCGTTGGGACGCCGATCTTCTGCTTCTCCGGGGCCGGCGCCTCCTCGCTGTGCTTTGTGCCGTTCGCCGAGCGGGTCGGTGACAAGACGGCGGTGTACGCCCTGGAGCCCAAGGGACTGGAGAAGCGCGCAATCCCGGATCTGTCGGTGGAAGCCGCCGCGCGCCGCCACGTCCGCAACCTGCGCCTTGTCCAGCCAGGCGGCCCGTACATCCTGGTCGGCCATTCGTTGGGGTCCCATATCGCGCTGGAAGCGGCTCGACTGCTCGAAGATGCCGGCGAGACAGTCGAATTGCTCGTGATGCTGGACCCGTGGCTGTCCCCCCAGGCCGCCAAGCAGGCGGGCGCCGGGCTACCCGATGTCCGGGTCACGATCCAGGAGACGATGCCGACCGATGTCAGATCCTGGTGGGAGCATCAGAAGAAAATGCCATTGGCCGGACTGTTCGTCGGCGACCATCAGCGAAAGACTGCCGCGATCGAGGAAGTCGGCATCATGAGCGGCCTGCGGTTCGTCCCGCAACCGTGGCGGGGGCGTGCACTCGTGGTACTGAGCCACCTCAACAAGGATGATCCCCGACTGTGGCCTCGGATCATCACCGGCGACCTGACCATCCGGCACCTGGAGTGCACCCATATGTCGATCGTGCGCGAGCCACATATCGGCGCGGTCGCCGCCATGATCGATGAGGTGTTGGGCCACCGGCGCATCGGGAGGGCAGCGGCGGCGCTGCGCTACCCTCCCGATGTCGGCTAACGGAACAAGCTGCCGATATTGCGTACCAGGTTGCGACCCGCGGTCCCGGCGTTGCGGGCCAGGTCGTTGCCGGCCCGATTGGCGTTCTGCACCACGTTGTCGGTGAAGGTGCCGCCGTTGATCAACAAATTCGTCCCGACACGGCCGAGGCCCTGCTGTGCGTCGCTGCCCACCTGGCCGGCATTGCGCTGCAGATTGCTGCCGAAGCGACCCAGGTTGCGCACGAGGTTGTCACCGAACTCTCCGACATCCTCGGGCGTCAACCTGGCGGTCGACGCCGAGGTGCCGCGTTGCTGCGCGGCGACGTGCGCATCGGCGGCGCTCGTGTCTGCCGATGCCGTCCCGGCCCCTGCGAGCGCAATTCCGAGACACATTGTGGTGGTGGCGCCGGCGAGCACCATTGCCTTGATCATTGCGGGCTTCCCAGACCCGTTGCGATCCATGATTCGTCTCCCTCCAGCAAATTTCAAACGAACAGCCTGAAGCTAACACAAAATATGTGCGCCAGATCACATTGAAGTGGGCCCAATTGCGCACACATCGTCACGATTTGGTGCACTTTTCTCTTTGCTGAATCGGCCACCATAGATTGGCTATCAACCCCGGGAGACGACCGCGCTGGGCCTTCCGAGCTGGCATTACCGTGATCATGAAACACAGCAAGTATTTACCGTAGCGACAATTAAGCTGTTACCAGGCACTTGAGCGTCGACCACACTCGCTGGCGCTGTCACCCCGCCCGCCGTGACGGTCACGGCAATTATGCCGACGGTCCCTTTGCTGACTCCATGGCAAACAAGCCACGGCGTCGAGGCGTCCGCCGGTCGGCCGTCCGGCGGGGTCGGGTCCGCGCGCCGGCGAGCGCAGCAAAGAACGGGTGAGTGCACGAGAAAGGGCAGCGGACCGAGCCGCTGCCCTCTCGACGGTGTCGACGAATCAGTCGAAGAGGTCGCCGATGTTGTCGACCAGATTGCTGCCGGCCTCACCGGCGTTACCGACCAGATTGCTCCCCGCCTCACCGGCGTTACCGACCAGATTGCTCCCGGCCTCGTTGACATTCCCGACGACGTTGCCGCCGGCCTCGCCGACGTTGTCGGCCAGGTTGCTCCCCGCTTCGTTGGCATTCCCGAAGACGTTGCCGCCGGTCTCACTGACGTTGTCGATCAGGTTGTCGGCAACTGTCCCGCCGTTGATCAGCGCGTTGGTCCCCGCCTGGCCCAGCTGTTGCTGGGCATTGCTTCCGACCGTGCCGGTGTTCTGCACCAGATTGTTCCCGAACGTGCCGAGGTTCCTTGCCAGATTGCTCCCGAAATCCCGTGGGCTGGAGCTGCTCGTGGTGCTCTGCCGCGATGTGGCGGTGCTGTTGTCGTCGGTGTCGGCAACGGCAGTTCCGGCTCCCGCCACCGCGATTCCGAGCGACACGGCGGCAGCGGCGCCGGCCAGTGCGGCGCCCTTCAACGTTGTCGGAATGTCTAGCCGAGTGCGATCCATGACTATCTCCTCCAGCAAATAGTTGCGTAACAGTTCTGCGCTAACCAGCGCTCCATTCGCATACCCGGGGCGAGATTCACGAAACGGCATAGCCGCGAAAAATTGTTTGCTTGCCGGCGGCTCGCCACATCAGCAATACACACGACAAGATCGCGTGATGCGCCGGCCGAACGTGCCGGCAATCACCGAGAGGCGATCGGGATATCGCCAAAGTGTTTGATAAATAACCTTTCAACTGCCATTTCGAAGGTCAGTACTAAATTTGAGAACCCAGCGAAGCGGGGTCGTCAGCGGCTAGCCCCTTTGCGCAACGTTGGTGTTGCTGCAGATCTGGCAAAGCGATCCAACTCCAGATTTTTCCCGGCTCGCTTGGGCCCTCGACATCCCATCCCGGCGCGAACTGGCAAATGCGGGACAGCTCACGTTTCACAGCACCGGCCGGACATGACGGCGGGCAGCGGGGGAAGCCCACCCGCTGCCCGGCCGCACTCGAGAGCTAGTCGCCCAGAATGTTGCCGACGAACTCGCCGAGGTTCTGCTGCGCGTTACTCGCCGCGGTGCCGCCGTTGACGAGCACGTCCGTGCCGACCTGACCGAGGCCTTGCTGCGCATCACTACCGACCTGGCCCAAACCCTGCTGCGCGTCACTGGCCGACGTTCCACCGTTGATGAGCAGGTTGGTGCCGACTGTGCCGAGGCCCTGCTGGGCATCGCTGCCGACCTGCCCGAGGTTGCGCTGCAGGTTGCTTCCGACGGTTCCGAGGTTGCGCTGCAGGTTGCTGCCGAATCGGCCGATGCGCTGCAGCGGCGACCTGCTGGTGCTCGAGCTTGAGCTCGCGCTGGAGCTCGAACTCGAGCTGGAAGCGGTTTGCCCCGTCTCCGCGTTTGCAGCCCCCGCGCCTGCTGTGGCCACCCCCATGGCCAACGCGATCCCGCCCCCGGCGACAGCCGTCGCAGCGATCATCCGCACCGATGTTCCCTGACGTCCGAACATGTTGATCTCCCTTTCAGCAAATTCCCCAACCAACGCACAGAAGCTATCATGACAGTTGCCCGGCAAACCAGACCCCGCACCAATATTTCTCGTTTCGAGATTGACGGGCACGACAATTCGTTTGCTTCAGCGCCGATCGCTGTTGGCCGCGAGAGCCCCGCGCGGCCCCCGGGAGCCGCAGCATCGGGATTCGATAAAAGGTTATATGACAGGTTGTTTCGTGAACTCTGATCGACGCCCAAGTGCTGGATATCCGACCGCCCGAGGGCCCACAGATAGATAGCCGACGGTGATGGCCGCCGACGCACCACAGCTTCCCTTTATCGTTTGCCTGTTCTCAATCAAGATCAGCCGTTTTCGGTCTATAGCAAACTAAACATCTGGTTTGCGCAATTGCTGTCCAGATGCCGCACGTGAACCGGTCCGTGCTGTGGCAGCAGACCCGCGGACAGCAGAAAACCCGCCGAGGCCCGAGCGGGTCCCGACGTTGCTGACGACCGGGCTACTGAGAGCGGTACACCTTCACACCCACGAACGGCCGCCAGGTCATGACTCCGCGCTGGAACGTCACCCGGGTGGCGCCGTTGACCCATTTCTCCGAGGACGTCGCCAACCCCAGTTCCGGCACCCACTTCTTGGCGAACTCCACACTTGCGGTGTGTAGGCCGGTCTCCGGCGAGTACCAGACCCGGAACGGCTGCCAGCCTCCGAAATCCTGATAGCCGTTACTGAACGTCGTCTTCGGCAGGATCTTCTTCTTGCGCACCAGGTCGGCAACCGGCGTCGGGGACGCCACGATCGTGCCCGGCGAGATCTCCCACAGCGTGCCGAGGGTGCGCAACTGTGTCGGCACCTTGAAGGGGCCTGTGTAGACCGGGCTCAGCACCTCCCCGAAACTGGGATCGGTGAAGGCGGCGAACCGCTGATAGTTCGGGCCGACTCCGGGCGGGGACGCCACGACCTGCTGCGCGGCCTTGGGCACCCAGTCCGACCGGTAGAGACCGAACCGGTCATCGTCGGAACGGCTGGAGCTGTTGAGATCCCTTGTGGTGTACAGCATCAGCGGACCGGCGTACGGGAGTTCCTGCCAGGTGCTGATCATGTCCGAGATGAAGGCCGCCTGTGTCGCCTCATTCACCCGGTTGGTGGGGGCACCGTATTCGGACACCCAGATCTTCTTGGGACCGTCGCCCTGGTCCAACATCACCCTGCGCATCCGGACCAGTTGATCCACCGGGGAATCCGCCTGCATCATGCCTTGGGAGAATTTCATGGTGTAGCTGTAGGGGTGATAGGACAATGCGTCGAAGAACGGTTGCGCACCCGCGGCGTACATGCGGGTCAGAAACGTCACCGGATCGATCGTCCACGAGCCCCAGCTCTTTCCGGACCCCAGCACCCCGCCGACGACAATGGCGGCCGGATCGACGGCTTTGATCCGCGGATAGGCGGCCTTCAACAGATCGGTGTATCCCGACGGATCCGGTGCCGGGTGATATCCGAATACACCATTGGGTTCGTTCCATATCTCGTATGCCGCAATTTTGCCCTTGTACCGTTCCGCGACTTTCGCGGTGAATTTCCCGTACTGGTCCGGCGAGGCGGGACGGCCGTGCGGCGGGAGCGCGTTCCACGCCTTGGCCCACCACGGGCTGGAGGTGATCGCGCAGATGATGGAGATGTTTGCCGCCGCCGCCGCAGCGACAACCCGGTCGGACTTCGACCAGTCGTAGCGGCCTTGGAGCGCCTCGACGCCGGCCCACGGAATGCCGATTCTCACCGTGCGGATATTGTTCTGCACCCAGCGCTGCACCGTGGCGGCGACTTCGGCGTCGTTGTAGAAGAAGACCTGCGAGTCAGCGAAGCCGAGTGTGGTGGCTGAATTGCTGAGGGCGGCGACATTGTCGGTGAACACCTGACGGTGCCGTTGCGAGGTCGGAGTGGAGATCAGAGCGACGACGCAGAGTCCGGAGACAATGGCGGCCAGCGCCGCACGCATTAATTTGCGGCGTTGGAATATTCTTCCGCCGCGCACCGTACTCACATTCACCCGACCCTTCTCAAATATGACGTTATTTCTAACGGAAGCGCTGACCGAAGCACCGCACCCAATTCGGCGTGTCGAAAACCCCCGGTCACGGTCCGGATACGGTGTAGTGATGCGGATCGGTGTGGTTTTTCCCCAGACAGAACTGGGCGGCGACGCCGGTGCGGTGCGCGCCTACGGCCAACGGGTCGAGGAGTTGGGCTTCACCCACATCCTCGCCTACGACCATGTTCTCGGCGCCGACCCGCACGCGCATCCCGGCTGGGCCGGGCCCTATGACGTGCACACCACGTTCCACGAACCGCTGGTGATGTTCGGCTACCTCGCTGCCGTCACCACGACGGTAGAACTGGTCACCGGGGTGATCATCCTCCCCCAGCGCCAGACCGCACTGGTCGCCAAGCAGGCCGCCGAGGTGGACCTGCTCAGCGCCGGCCGCCTGCGGCTCGGCGTCGGAATCGGCTGGAACGCGGTGGAATACGAGGCTCTCGGTGAAGACTTCGGCAACCGCGGGAAGCGCTCGGAGGAGCAGATAGCCGTGCTGCGCCGGCTGTGGACCGAACCATCGGTGACGCTGGACGGCCGCTACCACCACATCACCGGCGCGGGCCTGGCACCCTTGCCGGTGCAACGACCGATCCCCGTCTGGATCGGCTCGGCGTCCGACGCGGGCTACCGGCGCGCGGGCCGAGTGGCCGACGGCTGGTTCCCGATGATGTCGCCCGGGCCGGGGCTCGACCATGCCCGCGCGGTGCTCACCGAGGCCGCCGAGGGCGCGGGCCGCGATCCATCCGGGATCGGCATGGAGGGCCGAGTCGCCTGGCGCGGCGACGATGACGCGGCGCGACGCGAGGTCGCCGCGTGGGCGCAGGCCGGCGCCTCACATCTGTCCATCAACACCATGGGCGCGGGGCTCGCCACCGTCGAGGCGCATCTCGATGTGCTGTCCCGGTTGTCCGCGGGGTTGCCGGCGTCATGAATCCTGCGGAGGGTGCGGGTGCCATCCGCACGCTGAGCACCTGATGCGCGCGGCAGGCGATGTGCCGGTGACCGACCGGGCCGCCATGAATCGGGTGGCCTCGCTGACCGGGTTGCGCGCACTGGCCGCCCTGCTGATCGTCGCCACCCACGCCGCATTCGGGACCGGCCACCTCGACGACGGTTATCTCGGCCAGCTCTACGCGCGCCTGGAAGTCGGCGTCCCGATCTTCTTCGTGTTGTCGGGCTACCTGTTGTTCCGGCCCTGGGTGCTGGCCACCGCGCAGGGCACACCCGACCCCTCGGTGCGCCGCTACGCCCGTCGGCGGGTGCGTCGCATCGCACCGGCGTATGTCATCACGGTGCTCATCGCCTTCGCGATCTATGAGTTCCGCGACGCCGGCCCCAACCCCGGCCACAGCTGGCCCGGACTGCTCAAGCACCTCACACTGACCCAGATCTACCCGCCGCTGTACTACGCCGAGATGCACCAGGGGCTGACCCAGATGTGGAGCCTGGCAGTCGAAGTCGCGTTCTACGCGGCGCTGCCACTGCTGGCCGGGCTGCTGCTGACAGTGCTGTGCCGCAGAGCGTGGCGACCGGGTCTGTTGCTGGCAGGTCTGGCCGTAATGGGCGCCGTGACGCCGGTGTGGCTGCTGCTGCCGACCATCACCGACGTGCTGCCGCCGTCGGCGACGATCTGGCTGCCCGCGCACCTCATCTACTTCGTCGGCGGCATGGCGCTGGTGGTGCTGAAGGTGCTCGGCACACGCTGTCGCGCCTATCTCGCGGTACCGATAGCGGTGGCCGCCCTGCTGGTGGTGGCGTTGCCGATCGCCGGCGATGTCACCGTGATCGAGGTCGAACCGTGGCAGCGGGTACTCAAGACGGTCCTCTACGCGGTGGTCGCCGTCGGGCTGCTGGCACCGCTGGTGCTGGATCCGGGCAGCGGCTACGCACGGCTGCTCGGTGCCCGACCGGTGGTGTGGCTGGGTGAGATCTCCTACGAGATCTTCCTGTTGCACGTGATCGCGATGGAGTTCGCGATGGCCGAAGTGCTGCGCTGGCCCACATTCACCGGGTCGATGCCGGGGCTGTTCCTGGTCACCACGGCGATGACGGTGCCGGCGGCCTGGTTGTTGCACCGCTGGACGCGGGCGCCGATCGCCGAGAGGAAGCAGAGATGAATACACCGGACCGGGACTATCCGCAGCCGGCCACCGAGCGCGGGCGGATCGAGCCCTGCCCCCGCCGGGTCCGCGGCTACGCCGGCGGAGAGCTGGTCTTCGACACCCTCGGCGCGCGCTATGTGTGGGAGATCCCTTATTACCCGCACTATTACGTGCCGGTCGGCGATGTGAGCATGCAGTTCCTCGTCGACGACCAGCACCCCAGGCGCGCCCAGTTCGGGGCGTTCCGGCCACACTCACTGCATGCCGGGGGCCGGGTGTACGCGGCGGCGGCCCGCGTGTTCGACGAGGGTGACGGGCTGGTGCCCGGGTATGTGCGCTTCGAATGGGACAGCGTGGACTGGTACGAGGAGGACGAGCGGATATACGAGCATCCCCGCAGCCCGTACGCGCGCCTGGACGCCCTGCGCTCGCACCGTCACGTCCGGGTGGAACTCGATGGTGCTGTGCTGGCCGACACCCGCAGTCCGGTCCTGCTCTTCGAAACCGGCCTGCCGACACGGTATTACATCGATCCCACCGACGTCTCGATGCAGCATCTGCAACCCAGCCGGACACAGACGACCTGCCCGTACAAGGGCGTCACCTCGGCCTACTGGTCGGTGCACGTGGGCGAGGCGGTCCACGCGGACCTCGCGTGGATGTACCAGTATCCGCTGGGCGCGGTGTCCCGGATCGCCGGGCTGATCGCGTTCTACAACGAGAAGGTGGACATCGTGGTCGACGGCGTGCCGTTACCGCGCCCGGTCACCCACATGAGCTAGTCCCGTTGTGGGACAACGTCATCTGCCGATTTGACCTTCTGCTGCCACGGCCACCGGCCGCTGATCTCCACCTCCAGGGAGAAGCTGAGGAAGGTCCGGATCAACACGATCCCGGCCAGCACCACCACGCTCTGCCAGGTGGGCGTCAGCGCGACCGTGCGGATGATGTCGGCGGCCACCAGGAATTCCAGGCCGAGCAGAATGGATCGGCCCAGTTGCTCCCGGAAGAACCGGTAGGCATCACCGGAGCGGCCCAGCATCTTGCGGACCGTCACGACGCCGGCGAAGATCGCGCCCAGCGCGATCACCGCCACCCCGATCCCATCGATCACCTTGCCGACCGTTTCGATGATCTCGTAGAAGCTCATGGCGCAACGTTAAGGCCATCGGCTCAGTCGCAGCACCGGGTCTCGGGAATCGGCGCACAGCAGGTGTCACCACGCCATGCGTCACGGCCCTCCTTGACCGCGACGGCGGCAATCACCAGGGCCGCCACCGGATCCGCCCATGACCAACCGAACGCACTGTTGAGCACCAGACCGAGCAGGAGCACACCCGACAGATAGGTGCACAACAGCGTCTGCTTGGAATCTGCGACCGCCGACAGCGAACCCAGTTCACGGCCGGCGCGGCGTTGCGCCCACGACAGCACCGGCATGACGGCCAGGCTCACGGCCGCAAGTGCGATACCGATGGTCGTGTGCCGCGCCTCCTGCCCGCCGAGCAGCGAGCGCACCGCGTCGAACGCCACGAAGCTCGCCAGCCCGAAGAACGAGAAGGCGATGAGCCGCAGCGCGGTCCGCTCGCGGGCCTCGGGGTCCCGGCCGGAGAACTGCCACGCGACGGCCGCCGCCGAGGACACCTCGATCACGGAGTCCAGCCCGAAGCCGATGAGCGCGCTGGAGGACACCCGCGCGCCCTCGGTCAGCGCGACGACCGCTTCGATCACGTTGTACGCGATGGTCGCCGCGACGAACCAGCGGATCCGCCTCGCCAGTACCGCCCGGCGTCCCGGCGCGAGGACGCGCTCCCGGCCCATCAGCAGCACCCGCACCCGGTGCCGTCCACCCCGGCACAACAGCAGTTCGGGTCGACGGCGAGCACCAGACCCATCAGGTCGGTGAGCGCATCGCCGATACGGCTGTCGGCCAGTTCATATCGGGTGCGCCGTCCCTCCGGCACGGCGATCACCAGCCCGCAGCCGCGCAGACAGGCCAGGTGGTTGGACAGGATCTGGCGCGACACCGCCAGCCGCTCGGCAAGCTCGGAGGGATAGCCGGGCGCCTCGTTCAGGCTGAGCAGGATCTGTGCGCGGGTGGAGTCGGAGAGCGCATGACCGAATCGGGCCAGGGCGTCGGTGTGCACCAGTGTTCGCATTCACGGGATAGTACATCGCTTTCTGTACTATGGCGATGGCGTCCCGGCACCAGCAGACATGGACCTGCGATCACGGTTACCGTTGGGCGATGATCGTCACCGGCGCCCTGCTCGCCGAATCCGCCTCGGTCGTCGACAACAAACTCAACGTGCAGGGCGGGGTCATCACGTCGTGTCAGGCGGGACCGCAACGCCTCGTCGAGCCGGTCCTGGTGGTGCTGATCCAGCCCGAACCATCCGATCAGTCCGCGACGATCGACGTCCGCCTCACCGATCCGGTCGGCGGCGCGCTCGACGTGCAGTTCGACGCGCCGGAGTCCAGCCTGGGCGGTGAGGTCGGATTCGTGTTCTACCCGCTGAAACTGCCCGTGCCCGTGAACGGTCGCTACCTGCTGGCGGTGACCGCCCGTGGCGGTTTCGTCAGCCTGCCGCTCACCGTGACGGACTGAACCCCGGCGGCTACTCCAGGACCGATGGCGTGCTGCCCAGGCTGCTCCACAGATGTGGCACCGGGCGACCGCTCAACTGGTTCACCGCCATCGCAGCCGCCTGGCTGACGCCCTCGGTGAAGGTCGGGAACGCGAACTGAAGCTCGGCGACCTGTTCGACGCGCATCCGCGCAGCCATGCAGGCCGCGACCATCTGAATCACTTCGGCCGAATACTCACCCAGCACATGGGCGCCGACGATCTCACGATCGGCGCTGTCGACGATCAGCTTGCAGAACCCGTCCGGGTGCCCGTCGGCAACGGGGCGCAGCATGTCCTCGTAGCGGGCGACCGCGACGACGCAGTCATAGCGGGCCCTGGCGTGTTCCTCGGTGAGGCCGACGCTGCCGTACTCGGGGTCGGTGAAACTGCCGGCCGGGACGATCTCGTGGGCGACCTGCCGCCGCCGGCCGAGCACCGCGTTCTCGGCGGCGACCCGACCTTCGAGCGTCGCGCTGCTGACGAGCATGCTGTTCCCGTCGACGTCGCCGGCGGCAAAGATGTGAGCAATGTTGGTGGCGGCCGACGCGTCGACGACCACGTAACCGCGTTCCGTTCTCACCCCGGCCGCGGCGGCGTCGACGACATCGGCATTGCCGGGCCAACCGACGGCGAAGAACACCGCATCGACATCGACCGCCGCGGAGTCGTCGCCGGTTCGGTACAGCACCCGCACGCCGTCGGTGCGTGGCTGGAGTTCGTGCACCGCGGCGCCGGTGATGACATCGATACCGCGGCGCCGGAAGGCGTGTTCGAGCGCCATCGAGACGTCCGCGTCCGCGCGCGCCACGATCCGAGGTCCGTATTCCACCAGGGTGACCGTGCAGCCGAAGTCGGCGAGGATCGAGGCGAGCTGACAGCCCGTGTCGGCGGCCCCGATCACGCAGACCTTGCCGGGCAGCGCGGTCAGCCCGCGGATGTCGGCATAGGTCAGTCCCAGCTCGGCGCCCGGAATGGGCAGCCGCCCCGCCCTTCCCCCGACCGCGATGATCACCCGGTCCGCTGTCCAGGTGCGGCCGTCGGCTGCCGCGATGGTGTGCGCGTCGACGAACCGGGCATCACCTATCTCTTCGACGAGATCCACACCCGCAGCACGAATGTGGTCGGCCACCCGCTTGCGTTCGTAGGCGTAGCCGGCAACCCGTTCCGCGTTGGCCAGCGTGGCTGCCACATCGACCTGCGGCCGCGGCCCCCGCAGACCGAACGCCTCCCACGAGTTCCAGTCCCGCACCAGGCGCGCGGCCCGAGCCAGTGTGCGCACCGGCGCCGGGCCGCTGTTGAAGGCGGTGCCGCCGACACGGTCACGCTCCAGCAGTGTCACCTCGGCGCCCAGCCCGGCAGCATGTAGTGCGGCCGATACGCCCGCCGGGCCACCTCCGATCACGACAACCCGCACCGCGCCCGGTCCCTTCGCCTGGTCGTTCATCGCCAGTCGCGAAACGCGGTCAACAGCCGATCCCGAAACGCCGGGTCGAGTTCGTCGCCGCGCACCTGGCCGAGCGTGTCCACGGTCGTCCGCAGCTGCTGCAGATAGTGGTCGCAGCCGTCACAGCCGGCCACGTGGACGTCGAAACGCGCCCTGGTGTCCAAGTCCAGCGCACCGTCGAGGTAGGCGGTCACCAGCTCGACCAGCTCATTACAGTTCATCGGTTCCGTATCGCTCACGCCGGCTCCTTCAGATAGTCTTCGAGCGCCTGCCGAACCGCGGCGCGACCACGATGCAACAACACGCGTTGGTTGGCGGCGCTGATCTCCAGCAGCGCACTCACCTCCGCGGACTCCATCCCCAGCACATCGCGCATGGTCACCACTTCTCGTTGCCGCACAGGAAGTTTGTCCAATTCGCGGCGGGTTACCGCGATCAGCTCATCGCGCAGGACCGAGCCCTCCGGGGTATCCGGAAAGGGCACCGGCGCCCGGCGCTCCTTCCAGTGCCCGGCCCACTGCTGGCCCGTCGCACGGAACCGGGCCGGATCGACCGTGCCCCCGGTGAAGGCCAGCACCTGCACGTCCGCATCCCGGCGCTCCCGCCCGCCACGCGTCTTCGCGATGTTCACCATGACGGTGAAAAGCCATGTGCGCAAAGATGATCGGCTCTCGAACCGATCGAGGCCCTTCAGCAGCGCGATCCAGGTCTCCTGCACGACCTCTTCGGCGATCTCTGGGTTGGGCACATAACCGGCCGCCACCCGCAGCATCGACGGTGTGTGCCGCTCCACCAACGCGGCGAAGGCCGCCTCGTCGCCGCGACGTAACGCGTCGAGGAGGGCGGCCTCGTCTGGTGCCGACACTGTCATCTCGGCACCATCGTAGGACTCAACGCCGGCCCGCGTGCCCGGTTCGCCGACGTGCCGCGGCCAGTGCATCGGCCAGGGTCCACAACGAGATGCCGATCAGAGCAACATCTTTGATCAGGAACTGACCGGTCGACGAGAGCACCGGGAACCCTCCCGCCGAGGCCTCCCCGACACCCGGTGTGGTGAACAGGAAACTCAGGGTCGCGGTGAACAGGCCGATTGCCACCACGCTGCCGAGCGCCGAAAGCCGCGGCAGCCAGGGCTTGACCGCGAGCAGCGCGGCGGTCGCCAGTTCCAGGACACCGAGCATCGACGAGAACGCGGTCACCGAGAAGATGTCGTACACCCAGCTCATCAACGGGCTGTTGGCGACCAACGGTTCGATGCCGTAGGCCTCATAAGAGGTGAACTTCAGCGCACCGATCCAGCCCAGCACGACCACCAGTCCGTACCGTGCGGCGTTGCCGCCGATATCGGCGAGTGCCGACTCGGCGCGGATGAATCGTGCGTCCTGCGTGACGGTCATGTCTGACTCCCTTGCGATCCGTTGAACGGTTACGCACAGGGAGTGTGGTCTCGGTGGCGAAGCGTTACAGAGCGCGATCCGTCCCGGTGATCTGGTCTGCGGCGCGCTGCCCATCGACGAGTTCCACCCGGTCCCCCACATCGACGGTGACGACATCCTCGTGCGGCGACTCGAAAAACGGAAGGCCGAGCAGCCCCTGGAAGTCTGCGGTGTCGACGAAGGTGTGTGCGCGGGCGAACAACGGTTGCACCTCGAACACCCGTACCCGGAGCTTCTCCCCACCGAGTCTGCCCAGTTCCCTGCCCGATTCGGGATCGGTGATCACCTGCCCCGCACCGGACTGGACGGCGAAGATCATGCCCACGGCAAGGCCGGATTCCGCCCCTCGGTTGATGACGAGCGTGTAGTCGTCCTCGATCAGCGCGACCTGCCCGGTGATTGGCTGCGCACTCACGAAGCCGCCAGGGAATTGCTCTCTGACATAGCTGTTTTCGCGCCGGGCCCGGCCTGGATACGGGGCCGCAGGCGGTAGGCGTCGACCGGGACGGGCGCATCGTCGCGGTCGGCTTCGTCCTGTTCGGTGCCCAACGCCAGTTCGACGGCCGTCTTCGCCTGAAAGAGTGCGATGACCGCCTGCTGGTGCCGTTCGGAGCCCAGCGAGTTGAGCGCGAGCGTCAGCTTCCTGTCCACGTAGACAACCGAGCGAGAAAGGTCGGACTCGACCGTCGCCGGCGCGGCGGGGCTTCGGCTGAACCAGCGGTGCCCGACGGCGCCGAGAGCGACCGCACAGACCGGAACGACCACCACGCTGCAGATCATCCCGAGCGTGCCGGCCGCGGCGATCGACCCCACGATGCCCAGCAGCATGAGGACGGCCAGGACGCCCAACAGCCGCAGGGTGGCAGGCACCGATTCGATGGCACGCCAGGTCTGGGCGATGCCGCGGGCGGCGTGGCGCCCGAGTCCTGCGACGGCCTTGGCGACCGCCGACGCGGTTCGGACCGAGGCCTTGGCCGCGGCGCGCCCGAACTCGTCGACCTGCCGGCGGTTCACCGGGGCCTTGGGCATCGACCATGCACGCTGTTGGGCCGCGGGCCGCTCGGGAGCGGGGCCCGCGGCCTCAGCAGCGGTCGGGGTCTCCGATGGCGGGTCGGCAGACTCGGCCGGTGAGTTCACATTGATCACATCTGCATCAGCAACCACACCCGCATCATCCCCCGCCGAGCGCTGGATCGGCCCGTGACGCGCCGCCTCAGAGACGAATCCACTGACCGAGGAACCAGAATCCCCAGCCGTCGCCGTTGCCCGCGCGCATCGGCTCCACCCGCTGGCCGTTGTGCATGAACGGCTGGTGGTCGTTGCGGGCCTGGTCGATATTTCGGCCCTGCCAGTTGTTGTTCTGCGGGCCGTTGTTGTTCTGCGGGCCGGGAGCACAGGCCTGTGCGTTCGGCTGCCCGCAGGGGCGGCCAGGGTCAGCACCGGCAGTGCCGAGTCCGACACCGAGCAGGCCGGCCAGGGCGATACCGCCGGCAAGAACAGGCACAGCGGTCCGACGAGCGAGCGACATGGTCGACTCCATTCCTTCGTGTGTGTTCACGCGGCACCTCACCGCCACACGACAAGGACGCTATGGCCGCCGATTGGGTCGCCACTGTGGCGACGTTAGGCGCCCGCTGTGCATTCGATAACAGAACGAAATACGTTCGGCAACAGACCTATTGATCGCTATCGATCCTCTGCGTCCGGGAGCAGATAGCCAGGCCCGGCTGGGCGGTCGCCGCCGGCCGGCGGGTTCAGCACGGGCGGCTGCAGCGGAGGTGGTGGCGCGCAGTCGACGGCGACCAGTTCGCACCATCGGGCTTCCACGTCCCGGGTGAAGTTCTCATCGGCACAGCCGGCCGTGGACAACACGATGACAGCGCCCATCAGAGCCATCGGAAATGTCCGCACAGCCGAACCCCCTCACACCCCGGCGGGACTCCCGCCGCCCATGGTCACACGCCCGTGGCGATCTGCGGGAATCTGCGGTTGATCCCGTCGATCATGCCGTGCAACTGATACAGCTCCTTGCGCAATTGCACGGTGTTCACGCGGTGCGGACGGGCAGGTGCGCCCGCGGGCCTGCGCGCAACCCGGGCCTCTTCGTCCTCGATCCTGCGCGAGGTGTCCTCGACCTGTTCCCAGAGCGCCCCGAGCAGCAGCCTCGCCTGTGCGATGTTCGCGGATTCGTCGGTGCTGTTCTCGGCCATCGTGGTCATCGTGGCACCCCGGGCCTGCGGGCGCCAACCACGCTGAGGAGTTCTCTCAGCACCTGCGGCCCCACCGCCGCGGCGGCGATCGCCGCCGCAATGAGTGATGTGGATCACTGTTGGGTACTCAAGTCCGGTTGGCTTCACCCGCCCGGCGTCGGAGGTTCACATGAGCGAGGCACCCACTCTCAAGAAAGCGCTCAGCCAGCGTCAATTGACGATGATCGCCATCGGCGGTGTCATCGGCGCCGGACTGTTCGTGGGGTCCGGGGTGGTCATCGGCGATACCGGGCCAGGCGTCTTCCTGACCTATGGGATGGCCGGCGTGCTCATCATCATGGTGATGCGGATGCTCGCCGAGATGGCCGTGGCAAATCCGTCCACCGGCTCCTTCGCCGACTATTCACGCAACGCGCTAGGGCATTGGGCGGGGTTCTCGGTCGGTTGGTTGTACTGGTATTTCTGGGTGATCGTCGTCGGATTCGAGGCGATCGCGGGAGCCAAGATCATCCAGTACTGGATGGACGTACCGCTGTGGCTGTCGGCATTGATCTTCATGGTGCTGATGACGGCGACCAACCTGTTCTCGGTGGCGTCCTACGGGGAGTTCGAGTTCTGGTTCGCCGGCATCAAGGTGGCCGCGATCATCGCGTTCATAGCGCTGGGCCTGGCCTTCATCTTCGGATTGTGGCCGGACAAATCCGCCGACTTCTCCAACCTGACGAGTCATGGTGGATTCATGCCGTTGGGCTTCAGCGTGATCACGGTGGGCATCGTGACCGTCATCTTCTCGATGGTCGGTGCGGAGATCGCGACCATCGCGGCCGCGGAGTCCGCGGATCCGGAACGGGCGGTGGCCAAAGCCGCCAACTCGGTGATCCTGCGCATCCTGGTGTTCTACGTGGGCGCGGTGTTCGTGCTCGTCACCATCGTGCCCTGGAACGACGAGAACGTGGCCGCATCGCCGTTCGTCGCGGCGTTCACCGAGATGGGAATCCCCTACGCCGACCACGTGATGAACGCCGTCGTGCTGACCGCCGTGCTGAGCTGTCTGAACTCGGGCCTCTACACCGCCTCCCGGATGCTGTTCGTGCTCGCCGCCCGCCGGGAGGCTCCCCCCGCACTGGTGAAGGTCACTCCCCGCGGCGTCCCGGCCAATGCGATCCTGGCGTCTTCGGTCATCGGATTCCTGTGTGTCATCGCCGCGGCGGTTTCCCCCGACACCATTTTTGCGTTCCTGCTCAATTCCAGCGGCGCGATCATCCTGTTCGTCTATCTGCTCATCACGATCTCGCAGATCGTGCTGCGTTACCGCACCCCGGACTCCGAGCTGCGCGTCAAGATGTGGCTGTTCCCAGTGCTTTCCGTGCTCACTGCGCTGGGGATCATCGCCATTCTGGTGCAGATGTTCATCGACACGGCGCTGCGTTCCCAACTGGTGCTCAGTCTGCTGTCCTGGGCGGTCGTGATCGTGCTGTTCGCGGCGAACAAATGGTTTGTGAAACGACGTCCGTCGGCACCGCCCGAGGCCCCCACCGGCTCCCCGCACCGCGTGCTCGTGCTGGCCAACCAGACCGTCGATTCCGACGAGTTGCTCGCCGAGCTACGTCGCATCGGCGCGGACCGGGACGCCGAGTACCTGGTGGTGGTGCCCACCAGCCCCGTCGACACCGGAGCCGCGGCCACCCACGGACCCCGCGACGTCACCGAAGCGACTCAGGAGGCTGCCCAGGCCAGACTCGATGCCACCCTGACGGCGTTACGGAACGAGAAACTGGATGCGCACGGCGAATTGGGCAACGAACGGCCGCTTCGCGCGCTCGAACTCGCTGCTGCGCAATTCGATCCGGACCAGATAGTGATCGCGACGCTGCCGCCGGAATTCTCGGTCTGGCAGCGTTTCGATGTGGTGGACCGCGCCCGCGCCCACTTCACGGTGCCGGTGACCCATGTGGTCGCGACATCCGTTGTGACCAATGAGGTTCCACGATGACCGTCCTCGCCGGTCTCAGTGCCGGCGGCCGCGGGCCGGCACCACTGCACCTTGCCGCCCAGATCGCGCGGGGCACCGGCGAGCGAATCGTCGCGGCGGTGATCGTCGAAAGTCCGGCGCCGCGCACGCCGGAGATGTTCGAGGTTGAATACCTCAACTATGTCGGCGAGCAGGCCCGGCAGTTCCTCGGCGAGATGGCCGAGCAGCTGCCCGGCGATCTGGATGTGCAGCAGGTCATCCACCAGGCGTCGTCGGTGCCGGCCGGTCTGGTGGAGCTCGCGGCGCAGGTGGGCGCGGACACCGTCGTGGTCGGCTCATCGTCGTCCGGCGCGCTCGGCAGGATCGCGCTGGGCAGCGTCACCGATCGTCTCGTGCACACCGCGGCGGTGCCGGTCGCCATTGCTCCCCGCGGCTATCCGGCGCAGGCCGGCCGCATCGAGCGCCTGACCGTGGCCTACGGCGGGCGGGCCGATCGGGTGGGACTGATCGCGGCCGGCGCGGAACTCGCGCAGCGGTGGTCGGCGCGGCTGCGGATCGCGTCCTTCACCGTGCGGCCGGTGGCCATGTTCAGCGGCTCCATCGAAACGGCCGCCGAGGACCTGGTGGTCCAGCAGTGGGCCCGCAGCACGCACGAGGCGATCGCCACCCAGCTGGAGACGGTCCGCTCGGGGATCGATGGATCGAACGCCGAGGTGGTGATCGGCGCCGGAGCAACCTGGCGTGCCGCGGTGGAGGCCGTCGAGTGGGGATCCGGCGATGTCCTGGTGCTCGGTTCGGGCGCGGCCGGCCCCGTTGCCCAGGTGTTCCTGGGTTCGGCGGCGGGCAAGATCCTCCGGCACGCACCGGTGCCGACGATGATCCTGCCGCGCAGACCCGCGTCGTAGCCGGGCTGCCGCGGATCGGCCCACCCGAAAAGGTGGCCGCGCCACGTATGAGGCGCGCCGGCACGGGGCATAACCATTCGGGTGATGAGCCGACAACGACCCAAGGTACTGATCATCGGCGGCGGGTTCGGCGGCCTGTTCTGCGCCCGCCGATTGGCGCGGACCGACGTCGATGTCACCATCCTCGACCGCTCCGCCAGCCATCTGTTCCAGCCACTGCTCTACCAGTGCGCCACCGGCAAGCTCAGCATCGGACACATCAGCCGACCGTTGCGGGAGGAGTTCGCGGGCCGCGACAACATCCGGACACTGTTGGGTGAGGCGGTCGAACTGGACCCTGACGCCCACACCGTCACCGCGCTGCGCCCCGACGAGACGGCATTCACCATCGAGTACGACGTCCTGGTTCTGGCTGCGGGCATGCGGCAGTCCTACTTCGGCAATGAGCACTTCGCCCAGTGGGCACCGGGGATGAAGACGCTTGACGACGCACTGGAGATCCGGCAGCGAGTGCTCACCGCGTTCGAGATCGCCGAGTCACTGCCGCCGGGGCCGGAGCGGACGAGTTGGCTGACCTTTGCTGTGGCCGGCGGCGGCCCGACCGGCGTGGAGCTGGCCGGCCAGATACGCGAAATGGCCACCCGGACGTTGGCCAACGAGTTTCACAGCATCCAGCCTCAAGAGGCCCGGGTGCTGCTTTTCGACGGCGGCCAACGCGTGCTGAAGAGCTTCGCGCCGAAGCTGTCGGAGAAGGCGACCGACACCCTGCGGGGTCTCGGCGTCGAGATGCACCTCGGCGTGCACGTCACCGATGTGCGCCGGCACGGGGTGACAGTCACCCCGAAGAATGGCGGCCCCGCCAAGGAGTTCGCCACCCGCACGGCGCTGTGGACCGCGGGCGTCGATGCCGTGCCCTTCGCCCGGCACGTGGCGACGGTGCTCGGCGCCACGACAGACCGCGCCGGCCGTATCCAGGTCGGACCTGACCTGACCGTGACCGGGTACCCGGAGATCTTCGTCATCGGCGACCTCGCCGGCCGGGACGCTCTTCCCGGCGTCGCCGAGAACGCCATGCAGGGCGGCCTGCATGCGGCCGCCTGCATACGCCGCGACCTGGCGGGGCGACCGCGCCGCCCATACCGCTACCGCGATCTCGGATCTGCCGCCTACATCAGCCACCGCAACGCACTGCTCCAAGTGGGGCCGCTGCGGGTGGCGGGGTCGCTGGGATGGTTGGCGTGGGGGCTGATCCACATCGCCTTTCTCACCGGCGTGAAGAACCGGATCAGCACCGTGTCCACCTGGCTGGCCTCGATTGCGCGGAGCGGCCGCTACCACCGGGCATTCCTGCTCGGTGGTGCCGACCGACCAGAACAGCGCTACACCTATACGAATTGGGATCCCGAGGAACCTTTTCGCCACATCCGCGGCACCATCCGACAGTGACGACCGCGCTTGGCTCGGGTACTCGTTTACCCGCGGCGCTTCCGGGGAACGCGACACAGCATGGTTGATTCCGCGAAAGGAGCGACGTCATGCCGATGACCGAGAAGGGCGGCAAGCCGAAGAAGAACGAGTTGCCCAGCACCCTGCAGAAGTCCGGAAAGAGGGCGCAGCGCACGTTCGCCAAGGCCCACGATGCCGCGGCAGAGGAGTACGGCGACGGCGAACGGGCGCACCGGGTCGCCTATTCGGCGCTGAAGCACACCTTCGAGAAGGTCGGTGACCACTGGGAGAAGAAATCCGAGAAGGGGCCTTCGGATGAGCGTGCCCGCAGCGGGGGCCCGAACGCCAAGGGCAGGACCGCCGAGGGCGTGAACGCAAGCGCGACCAAAAAGCACCTCGTCGATGTGGCCCGCAAGTTGGACATTCCCGGCCGTTCGACAATGAGCAAGGACGAACTGGTGTCGGCCATCAAGAAGGCGAATCGCCGGGAGAGCGCACGCAGTCGGTGAGCACTGGCCGGACCGGGCAAAGTCCGGATCGGCTGACGAACTCGCTGGGTGCCCACGAGGTCAACACGACAATATCGGCGACCGACAAAGGATAAAGTCTCCCCATATTGACGAGGGAGACAAATCGTGGCGGCGACACAGCGAATCCGTGCAGGACGGCACCAACGACAGGGACGCCGCCGATCGGAGGGCCTCCCGGTCCGGCGCTGGCTGGCGGTGGGTGCCGCCTCGGCGGGGCTGACTGCGTCGCTGTGGGGGCTGTCGCTGGCAAGTACCGAGATCGCCGTGGCCGCCGCTGAGGACGGCGTCTCGTCCAGTTCCGACAGCGCCGGCGGTGCCGACGAATCCGGTGCAGATCACGGCGGCGCCGCCGCCGGGTCCCACACTTCCGGCCCGACCGTCGACGAGGGCGACGACGGATCGGCCCGCATCCGGCCCAGCACTCTGGGCAGTGGTCGCGACACGGGCGAGGAAGACGAACAGGACCGCGCCACCGAGACACCGGAATCCGACCACCGTGACGGGGACTCGGTCTCGGCAGCCGAGGACGCCGAGGACGCCGACCTCACGTCGGCAATCGTGTCGCGCGCATCCGCTACCACGGCTCCGGTGCGGTCCTCGGCGAGATCGACCGACCGGTCCGACGCCGCCGGCGCCGAGGAGAAGACCGCCACCGCGGCGAGTGATCCTGCCGCCGAGACTCCCCGGGCTGCAGCCACTCCCGTCGTCACCGCCGCACCGGTCGACACCGAACCGCCCGCCAGCGATGTCGAGATCCTGACCCCGGCACAGTCGGCGGTCGTCTCACTCGACCGACCCAGCTTCGGGCGGCAGTTGGTGGCGAGCCAGATAGCGGCGCTGATGGGCACCGGCCGAACCCTGGTCTCGATACTGCCGGTGGCCGATCCGTTCAAAGACTGGCTGTACGGATCGCTCAGCGGCACCCGCCGCACGCTGTTCAATCAGGCGCCGTGGCTCAGCCCCACCCAGATCACCGCGGAGGGCGACCTTCCGATCGTCGGAACCCTGGGCGCGGTGGACCTCGAGGGCGACCGGATCCGCTATGCGATCGTCACCGGGCCCGTCTCGGGCACCGTTGTCATCGAGGACGACGGAACATTCACTTACACACCGAATCCCGGGTTCACCGGCGTCGACAACTTCACGGTCTCCGCGACCGACCTCGGCACGCGCATCAACCTGCTCGACCCGTTCCGCGCCGCCAGCACCCGCGCCGCACTGCTGGTCAACCAGAGCGCGGTCACTTTTATCTTCAACTACACCACCGGGTCGCAGTACTGGAGTCCCGAAGCGCGCAGCGCCCTGCAGCGGGCCGCCACCAACCTGATGGGCCAGTTCATCGTGTCGACACCGGTGGTCGTCACCTACGACATCACCGGAGAGAACTCGTCGGGCACGAACACGTTGGCGTCGGTGGAGAGCCCACTCATCGGGTCCGGAGCCGGTTTCTTCCCCACCGTGGTGCAGCACAAGCTGCTCACCGGCATCGATGCCAACGGAGTGGCGTCCGATGGCGAGATCAATTGGAACTTCTCCTACCCCTGGGCTTTTGGTGACTTCGTATCCGGCCAGCAATATGACTTCACCACCGTCGCGATGCACGAGCTCCTGCACTCGTTCGGGTTCATGTCCTACGTGCAGCCGTCCACGACGGCGACGCAACGAAACTGGACGCTCTACGACAGCTTCCTGCAGAACTCCGGCGGCGCCGATCTGATCGGTGCCGACTTCCGTTTCGACCCGACCCTGGTGGCCGCACTGACGGGCGCCGGCGGTGGGGTGTACTTCGGCGGCGTCGGTGCCGTGGATGCCTACGGCACGCTGGTTCCGGTGTACGCGCCGTCGTCGTGGGTGGCGGGCAGTTCGATATCGCATCTGGATGGCACGGTGTTCACCGGTTCGGACCGGCAGTTGATGAACCCACAGGTGCCGGCCGGACCCGGGGTGCGCAGCTTGAGCGACGTGGAGCGCGCCATCATGCAGGACCTGGGATACACCCTCGCGCCCATGGACGTGACGTCGACTCTCGCGCTCGTCGGGTTCGTGTTCCTGCGCCGGCGGCGCGCGAAATCAGTGTGCTGAGCACACCTCACGGGGCGATAGCGTGGTGATCGGGAGGAGGACAGGTCGGCCCGATGCTGCTCAGCGATATCGACACGTGGAATGTCGGTGCGTTGCAATCGATCGCTCACGAACTCGGCGGTGAGCTCACCACGATCGAGGGGGTCGCGTCGGACCTGGAGCTGATCTCGCGGTTGCCCGGCTGGGACTCGCCCGCCGCGGATGCCGCACGCGGCAAGATCCGCGAGGCCACCGGCAAGGTCCTCGACGACGCCGCGGTGATCGGTGCGGTTCAGCAGCTGGCGTCCGAGACCGCGGGGGCCGTCGCGAAGCTGCAGACCGAGCTGGAATCGGTGCGCGCCGATGTGTCCGCCCAGGGCGGCTATCTGAGCCTGGCCGACAACGGCGACGTCACCATCAACGCGCCGCCGGACATGCGCGACGAGCTCCGGCCGATCGCCGACACCATCGAATCTCGAGCCAAAGCCCTGATCCATCAGGCGGAGGACATCGATGCCGACTGCGCCGAGGTCTTCGGGCACATCGAGAACGGTGACATCACTGCCCGCGGCGCGACGGACGTGCCGGCGGCCCAGGAGATGGGCCGCGACCAGTCGGGGCTGTCCGCCCCGTATCCGCCGGAGGGCGAGGGGGTCGCACCGCAGGACGTCACGGCGTGGTGGGACGCCTTGTCGGCGGAGGAACAGGAGATGGTCAAGGCCGAGCATCCGGAATGGATCGGTGACCGCGACGGCGTCCCCACCCCGGTCCGCAGTGCGGTCAACACAGCTCAGCTCGACCGCGAACTCGCCGATGCGCAACGCGCCGTCGACGACATCCCCACCTTCGCCGAATACGCCGGCGCCGGAGCGGGTGGCCCCGGATCCGCGGCCAAGCGCAGCGAGTACGACCGGATGGTGACGGACCGGCATTCCCGGCTGGACGAGGCGCGGGCGCTGAAGGGGGCGATGTCGCTGGAAGGCAACGCCGACAAGGACTATGACCCGAACAAGTACCTCATGCTGCTGGAGTATCCGGACGGCCGCGAGACCCGCGCGGCGATCGCGGTCGGCAACCCCGACACCGCCGACCACGTCAGCGTGACCGCGCCGGGGGTCGACACGAGGGCTACAAGTCTGCCCGGCATGGTCAGTGAGGCAAGCGCCCTGCGTGACGAGACCCTCAACCAACTCATCCTGGCCGATCGCGGCGATCAGCAGGTCTCGACGATCGCGTGGCTCGGCTATGAGCCTCCGGGCAAGGACATCTCGGTCGTGGAGGCAGGTTTCGAGAGCCGCGCCAATGAGGCCGCGCCGGATCTCGCCGACTTCTATCGGGGTATCAACGCCACCAATGAACACGGTTCCGATGTCCACCTGTCGGCATTCGGCCATTCCTACGGGTCCTTGACCACCGCCCAGGCGCTGCACGAACTCGGCGCAACGGGTGTCGTCGACGACGCGGCGTTCTACGGTTCGCCGGGACTGGGCCACACCGACGAGGCCATGACCCGTTTCGGAACCCACGGTGTGCCCATCGAAGTCATGCGGCCGATCGGCGACGAGGTGGATCTGAACCTCGCCGACGGCCACGCCTACGTGATGACGGCGCCCGGTGACTGGATCTCCGGGGACCCGAAACTGGGACCGTTCGAGCTGCCTTCGGCAGGGGACCTCGGCCAGTTCGGGCCCAACCCGACGACGCTGCCTCTCGAACAGCTGTCCTCGAACGCGGCCGTGAGCCCCACCGACAACATCTCGCGGACCGGCGCCGAGACCCACTCCGACTATCCACGGTCGGACAACGGCGTACTCAGGACCACCGGGTACAACCTGGCCATCATTGCCGGAGACCTGGCCGACGTACCGTTGAAGAACGGCGATGAGAGGTTGGTGCGATGAACACAGCACGTGTCGCCGGCCGTTTCCTGGTCGGCGTGCTCGCCACCGGAACGCTCGTCCTGGCCGGTTGCGACAGCGGCGGCGCCGGCAGCTCCGGATCCGAATCCCAGTACGACTCCCCGATCATCAACGAGGACATCCCGAAGATGGACATCTCGACACTGCCGGATATCGACGCCACCCGCGCCGACATGCTCGCGCTCATCGAACAGGTGCACGCCGAGGTCGCACGGTTGGTGCCTGCCAGCGCACCGTGGACCTGGCGGCACACCGAGACGCGCGATGGGTGCGAGCGCAACGGAGTTCGGGGGGTGTCCCTGTACTTCGCGAAGCTCACCTCGTCGCATTCGTTCACCGACGATGAGTGGAACCTGGTGCTGCCTGCGGTGGAACGGCTGGCCGCCGCGGCCGGACTCACCAACGG
>SXGT01321072.1_pt1 | contig 29309 bp, 20 predicted proteins | sample 3176221 | NCBI WGS metagenome assembly SXGT01 (sample SAMN11356862, study PRJNA531348) | freshwater metagenome | isolation source: freshwater sample F1-120 | place: China: Fuxian Lake, Yuxi | collected 2017-12-25 | reverse complement strand
ATTAACAGGGCTATCAAAGGACTCAAATGGCAGGCTTACGGCTACAAAGACATGGATTATTTCAAACTTAAAATCCTCCAAAAATGCGGTTACCTAAACTATCGAAATCTCACTCTCACCCACTTTTAAGGGAAAGAGACCAATGTCTTACTGGGGGTCGTAGCCCTAGGGCTTATAGCTTTAGGGGGCTTGCAATTTTTTCTAACCCAGGTAGGGCAGTTCTCAAATCAGTTGACGACCTCTCAGGCCCAATTACAAGCAGCTCAGCAAGACTTGAACAATTTAAGTTTTCTAATGAGAAAAGTGGCCATTAATGACAAGATTAAACCCGATTGGTTTACTCGAAACTATCCGCTTCCAAGCGAGATGGCTCCTGATATCATCACAGTTGCCCCTAATATTATATCACTCTTCCCCTCTGTAGGGCCGGAGGAAACCTTTATAGATCTCTATCTAGTTCGAGGACAGATAGATGATAGCAACCAATGTAAGCCCATTCCTCCGATTACAAAAAAAGTAAAAGGGGCTAAAGATTGTAATGAGGTGCTTTATACCGTGGATGGAAGTGGTTTGGGGGCAATCAAGAGCCTCTCTCAAACTAATGAGGCTGCCACTGCCCCCAGTGCTTTTGTGGGGGTGCCAAACTTAAGTCTTCTATCGATTAGCGAACAGCTGAATTTTTTTAGTCCGGGAGCCCCATTTCCTTTAGGGAGTGCAATTAAGTCCGTCCCCATTACATTTAAAAAACTGATAGCTGATCACAGTAACCCAGCTAAGCTAGGTAAATTTCTAGTTGAGATCAATAATGGCCATGGGAATACGACAGCCCTCATTCCTGTCTCCCCTCCTGCAACCCCTCTTTGCCAGGTTTCAGTTCTGTCACCCCAGCCGATATCACTGAACTCAGGGAATCAGACGGTTCAGTTTAAAATTCAAACCGATAGTGTAACCACTAACGCTAAACTTATTTTACCTGATGGGACTGAGGCCAATTTTACTCAAGATACTTTTGATCGCTATAGCATGGAAGGGTATGGCGCTATGAGAGATCTTAAAGCTACAGGAAGCTTTGATTTTCCCATTGCTAGCTCTAAAATAGATGACGTCTTCGGGCAGTATGGAGTCACCCTAAATCCTAATAATCCCAATGAACAGTTCTGGAATATTATAGCCTTAGTAGCTGGGGTCGATGGAATAACTCAAGACTGTAATGTATCTCTTAGAATAGACAGTTCACTCCCCCCACAATGTATTCTGACTGCAAATCCTGTAAATCCACTTCTTAATGAAGAGGTTAATTTAAGTCTCAATTGTGACAGCCCATTCGGAGGGCCAGTCACCGCAGTTCGGCTTGAGAGCGGCTCAGGAGTTTTAAATAATAGTAATTTTAAGTTGGGAATTCGAAAGACAAGGGAGGTATCAAAAGAAATTACGAGAAGAGTCCGTACTATTAAAGGTTATCAGACACTTGGAAGAGTTAGGATTCCTATATATCAATGGAAAACTGTTACTGAAACAATTAAAGTTCAAGAGACCTACCTTGCAGAGCCTGAATTTACAAATAGAAGCGAAAGAATGTTTACATTGAAAGCACAGAATCGAACTACAAATCAACAGCTACTAACCGCTGTGGTCACAGGATTGAATGGAAGAGATTATAGGTTCAGTATGGTTTTAGGCAGAGTGTGCCCTTTTAATAATTCCTCTTATCAGGCTACACTCTTTAACGATCGAGCTTTATTCTCAGATTATAGTAGCGTAGAGGGGGACCTAGTAGATATCGCTACTGATGATCTTATCTACACGACAGGATTCTTAAGTTATACAAGACAGAATCATACTAGTGATGGCCATCCCTACACGACCTGGCTCTATTCCGGACCTGCCGACATTCAAGGGCTTGGGAATGACTTTAATTATAAGTATAATGGAACGTACACTTACCTTGTCAGGGATAATGATGAACGCTGTTCACCCGGCCATTATTGTCTGGTGGTAAGGAGAGATTCGCACCCGGGTCTCCACAATGACGTTCATCTCGATTTTGGGGGGAGGCATGGACTGCCAGGGAATGCCGAAACTGACACTGCTGCCAACAGGCAATACTTTTGGGTCGAAGTGGGATTATCAGCCCCCGAAGGCGCTAGTTACAATGCAAAAATGGCGGCCGACATAAATGCTGTCAAAAGAGATCCCGCCTGCCGAACTCTTAACACTAAAAGAACTAAGTTCCGTGTTGGGGGCTGCTTTGCCTCATCGACCCAAATTATGATGGCCGATGGAAGCCATAAAAAGGCGTCCGAGATCGAAGAGGATGATTGGGTTCTTAATCCTCATTATAAGGCTCCGGTTAGAGTGAAAAAGGTGGTGAAGGGGCCTGAGAAAAAATCACTTTGGGAAGTAAAATATGAGAATCAAAAGGTGGTGGTGACTGAGGACCATCCCTTCTTAACTCAACAGGGATGGGTACAGACTGTGGCTTTAAAAGCAGGTGAAGTTCTCGTGGGTGATGGAAAGGCTAAAAAGGTCTTAAGTGTTAAAAAATTAAACTACAAAGCTCCAGATGATGTATGGAATTTTGAGCTGGATACCGACGATACTTATGGTCATATGGTTCTAGCTAATGGTATCCCTACTGGAGATTTAACCACTCAGCTAAATTTAAAAATCGAGAATAAGAGGCTTCCTTAATTAGATTTAAGAAGCTTGATTGAGATTAACTGATGAGTGCTGTATTGTAAGTGAATCATTACTGTTCTCAATTAGAATAAAAAACTCATGACAAAAGAATTTAAAATGATTGCAGTAGTTGGAGTAGTGATTCTCATTGCTCTTATAGTTTTTAAAAAGAGGAGTTCTTATACCCCCTCATTAACGGCTCCTAAGGCAACGAAAGATATTGTAAAGCCCAAAGCTTTCGAGATTGTTGAGTCAAAAAAAACAACTCCTTTGCCCCCCTCTTCAATTTCATATCAGGTCATAGTTAAGAGAGATAAAATGGAGAAAACGGTCGGCTTAAAGAGAATGGCGCTTCCTATGGAAGGGGAAGAGGCCGTTTTAAGTGTAACCTTATCGATAAAACCTGTATGTCATCCAGGGGACGCAGATGCCATTCTTAAAGATTTAAAAGCAGAACCTTCACATAAATTGCTTGCAACTCTGGAAGATCTCTCTGGGCAGGGAAAGAGTTTTAGTTGGGATATTCAGCAGTCTATTTTTAAAGATGGGAAAGCTGAGAAGGTTTTTAAAATTCCTGTTAAAGCCGACTCCTCTCAATATGGTTTTTTTGTCTGTACGGCCAACTCTTCAGATAACACATGTAGTGATAAAAATATCAAAGATGTAAATCAGATTTTCACAGAACACCTCACTAAACAACCCAATGCAGGAAAGGAGGTTAGAAATATCTTTTTTCAATATTTTTTAATTGATGAAAGGGGCATTTCAACCTTTAATCGAATTCCTCGAGGTGATGGTAATCCTGCATTTGATAATTTAAAAAAACATATTATTGAAACTAATGCGTTAGGTAAGCCAAATCATGCTGAGGTCGATTTTGTAAAAAAGGCGCTTAAAACAAATGACTCGTTACCTGCGGTTTTTTCTAATGGAAATCTGATCTTAGAGTTACCCAAGTTTAAGGAGAGAGCATGTTTCTGAAAAATAACAACAGAATAAAACTCTTAAGAGAGGAGGGTAATGCAATTCTCATTGGTATTATATCGGTCACAATTTTAGGGGTGACGATTGTACTTTTAACCAATGGATATTTTTCGACTCTCAAATTTAAATCTCGAGTTGAGCAAAAGGCTTCATTAAGTGAGGTTGAAAACGGAATTTTACTGGCCTTAACTAAGGCCTCCTTTTATGAACCCACTCAAGGCTCTGGAAGTTCTGCAGTTATTACCGCAAGTCAATTTATCAATGGAATATTGGGAGGAAGTGGCTTGGATGTTTCGGGGGCAGGTACCCTTATTAGTTTTTCTAATAGCGAAGCCATAAAACTAGATAAAAATTTAAAATCTAAAACTTTTAGAGAGCGGTGCAATACTTCAAGCCTTGTCCCTAAGGTTCCAGCCTCTAGAACAGCACCTGCCGACTTCGTTTTTTGTATCTCGATGAAAAATAATGGTGGCGCTAAGAATACCTTCTTTGGCTCTGATGCTGCATTTGCATTGATTAAAGTAAGTTTAAAGAAAACTTCTCAGAGTCAAAGGGAATTTATTGTAGGAGCTCCAAATTGGGGCGGTTTTGTAGATGACTTACAAAGAGTAAATAATTATCAGGCCGATATTTTTTATTCCATTTTTTGGGGCGAAAAGGATAAGGAAATTAATATTTTTGAGAAATCAGGAAATGCCCTTAAAGATTTAAGGTGATTTAATGGGTAATAAAAGCAAAAATAAAAAACTAAATTCTGGCTTTTCACTTTTAGAGCTTATCGCGGGGGGCGTGATAGCTGGCATAGTTCTTAGTGCGACATTGCGTTTTTACTCGGGTTTTCAAAGAGGGCAGGCAAGGAACAGATTAAAAACCCAAGCCAGTTCCGAGATTCAATCTTTTTTTAATAACAGGAAAAAATCTTTTGCTAAATTTGATCCCTCTAATCCTGGTAGCCTTAATTTTACGCCGCTATTATTAACATTCCCAAAGACTTTAGTTAATCTAAGTTCTTTGGCAAGGACGATAATTAATGAATCAATAGAGGTTGTCTGTGGGGTGCCAATTGTAGCTCTTAGTAGCCTTCCTGCGAATTATAATTGTAATCCTGCTGTTTGTTCCGCGCCGCAGGTTCCCATTTCGGTGCGTGTGAGAACTCAAGGAAATATAGGAGAGGTTTATCCATCCCCTAATTCGGGTGTCCCTATGATGGCCTCCTTATGCATGACTAATGATTATGCGCTTAATGGCACTATCACCATGAGATTAACCTATGTCATGGGAAGTGGAGCTACCCAGAATTTTGAAACTGTAAGTCGAACAGAGATTATTTCGGTTCCCAAAACAGCTCCTGGGGGGCAATTAAAACCTGAGATTTTAGGAACTGTAAATTCTAACTAGATTTTGTCGGGTTTGATTTGGAAAAAAACTATAACCCTTCTCTCCAACTGATCGAAAAAATAGGCATTTAACAAAGTTTTGAATGGCGCGATCTATTTGTTATCTTAAGCCATTCTTTCGCTGCCCCTTATGCATCATTCTGTGGTGGCTAGAGCATAGGAGCATAAGATTATTCAATTCATTGATAAACTTGCTAGCCAATCCTAAAGAGGTTCGAAATTTCATTTCTTAAACCTTCCCAATCGATCAGGAATGTTATGGTACAGAGCGCCACTTAGTAATTTACTTGTCGAAATAAAGTTACTAATAAAGAAACTGTAAGAAGAGTTAATGGTGCTTCTGAAGTGGCGTATGACTCCGAGGGAGATGAACCCTACAGTGAAGATTTGCAACTTTGAAATTACCGATAAGCTGTATGAGAGTGCGAACTCAATTATCTACAGGACAAAGGCGCAACAAGGGCAGCCCAAGGTTATTCTTAAGATTCTTAAAGAGAGCTATCCGGCTCCAGAAGAGTTGGTTCGTTTTCACCAAGAACTTGAGATTGCGCAGCTGTTTAATTCCTCTAAGATCATCAAGATCTATGGAATTAAAAAACATAAGAATACACTGGTTTTATTAGTTGAAGAATTTGGCGGCGAGTCTCTAAGTTTTTGGCTTGATCGAAACCGTCCCTCGTTACTTGAGAGTCTCAAAATTTCCATTGAGATATGCCAAGGCTTAGCCGAGATCCATGCCGCAACAGTTATCCACAAGGATATCAGCCCTTCGAATATTATTTGGAATCCTGAAACCGATGAAGTTAAAATTATTGATTTTGGAATTTCTAGTCGAATCGAACGCAGCCTTGCATTTCCGATTCCCCCCACTTTTCTAGAGGGGAATCTGTTCTATATGTCACCAGAACAAACTGGACGTATGAATCGGCCCATAGATTACCGCTCGGATTTTTATTCTCTAGGCGTTACACTCTACGAACTTTTCTCTGGTAAAAAACCCTTCGAAATCAATGATGCACTGGAATTAATCCATAGTCACATTGCTAAAGATCCGATATCGCCTAAAAGGATTAACCCTCTGATACCTACAGTGTTAGATGAAATCACACTTAAATGTCTCTCAAAAAGTGCTGACGATCGTTATCAGAGTGCACAAGGTATCAAAGCCGATCTGATGGAATGTTTAAGGCAATTGGAGTTATGTGGCGAGATTAAGCCTTTTGAGTTAGCAAAAGATGATTTCTATTCTCGATTTCATCTACCTACAAAACTTTATGAACGTGAAGAGAATGTTCTTGTTCTTACTGAGGCATTTAAGAGGGTTTGCGCTGGAGAATCTATCTTTACCTTGGTGAGTGGGTATTCAGGAGTTGGAAAGTCTTCTCTCGTTCAGGAGTTGTATCGCCCTCTTGCTATCGCGAAAGGGCGATATGTCACCGGAAAATATGATCAGTACCAACGAAATATTCCCTATTCAGCTTTGGCTAGAGCCCTAGATAGTTTATGTGTTCAATACCTAAGTGAATCGACCCAGGTATTGAGTGAGTGGCGAGAGAAAATAATAAACATAGTGGGGAAAAGTGGGCAGATCCTAATTGAAGTTATTGGGGAGCTAGAAAAAATTATCGGACCGCAATCCACAGTCACTGAGGTCGATCCTCAGGCCTCTCAAAACCGATTCAATCAGTTGTTTCAGGATTTTATTGAAGCTATATGCCAACCGGAAAAGCCCCTGGTTTTATTTCTTGATGATCTACAGTGGATCGACAACGCTTCGCTAGCACTCTTAAAAATAATCATAAAGAATCGACGAATTCATGGCTTGCATCTCGTGGGTGCTTATCGTGACAACGAAGTCGATTCGAGCCATCCCTTGTCGTTAATGTTAAATGAACTCGAAAAGGAGGGGCACGCGGCTTCGATGATTCATCTTAAAAATTTAAGTTGCGACAACGTTGTAAGGTTAATTTCCGATACACTTTTTTTACCTGAAACAGAGGTTAGAGATCTTGCTACCATGATCCATTCTAAAACCGAAGGAAATGCATTCTTTACTACCGAATTCATTAAGACGCTCTATCTGGAAGAGCTTTTGAAGTTCAGTCATAATCGTCGCAGGTGGGTGTGGGATCTTAAGCAAATTCAAGCAAAGAAGATCACTGATAATGTCGTAGAACTCATGGCGAGTAAAATCATGCTACTTCCGGAGTCCTGTAAAAAAATATTAAAGCTTGCGGCCTGTATTGGAAATCAATTTGATTTAAATACTTTAGCTGTTATCTCTGAACCGAACCATAATTTTCAGATCATACAAGAACAGCTGATACCAGCAATTTATCAGGGAATCCTTATTCCACAGGGAGAAAACTACAGACGTATTGGAATCGGTGAAGTTGATGTACAGAGTGTTGGTTTTAAGTTTCAGCACGATCGTGTTCAGCAGGCAGCCTATTTACTTATTTCTGATCAGAAAAGGGCTAAAGTCCACCTTCACATTGGCCGGATGCTTTTAAATAGCAGTGAGGGAGAGGCATCGGTTGAGAAGCGGATATTTGATATTGTGGCGCACCTTAATAAAGGACTCGCTCTTATTCTGTCACAGGTGGAAAAGAATCGTGTTGCGCAGTTAAATCTCCAGGCCGGAATAAGAGCTTGGTTGGCCTCTGCCCATCGAGCCTCTTTTGAATACTTTAGTATCGCTAAAGGGCTTCTATCAGAAGATGCCTTTATTTTAGAATACCCACTTGCATTTGAGGTCTATTTGAATCTTGCGAAAAGTTGTTATGTGACCGCTAGGTTTGATGAGGCTCTAGAGCTTTACCCCGTGATTATGGAACATGCCAGAAGCATTATGGATAAAATCCAGGTGCATTTAGTGCAAATGAACGACTACCATTTACAAGGGGAGTACGAGAAGGCCATTGGCGTACAGATGCAAGCCTTGATGTTATTAGGAGTGAATGTTCCTGTAAATAAGGAGGATTGGACTTCGGCTATTGAAAACGAATTGAGTAAAGTTCCAATAAATCTTGGATTACGCTCCCCTTCAGATCTTATTAATGCCCCAGAGGTAGAATCAGAAGAGGTCATTGCAACTCTTAAGTTGCTTGTAGGCATGTGGATGAGCGCCTATCTCGTATCAAAGGAGACTATTGTTCAATGGAGTGCCGTGAAGATGACTAACCTGTGCCTTCAGCATGGCAATAGTGAACTTACCGCGTTTGCATTCGTGCAATACGGATTCCTCTGTATCGAAAAGTCTCAACAGTTTGAATATGGCTATGAGTTTGGGGAGTTGGCTCTCAAGTTGGCGGAGAGATTCGATAACCCTGAAATACGGGGAAAAGTTTACTTCATGTTTGGGGTTGCGATTAGCCATTGGAAAAAACAGGTATCGCACTCCGTCCAATACTTACGTAAGGCATATCTGAATAGTGTAGAGGCGGGGGATTGGACCTATGTAGGCTATGCTGCGACTGAGGTTATTTCAAAACTGATCTATTTCGGTGTGCCGTGCCGTGAGGTTGAGGCTGAAGCAAGGAGATATCTTGAATTTTTGAGTGATAAAACGACCGTCGGTTTGAAGACATTTTTTTTCCCAGGTCCCTTTTGCGCCCTCTTAAACTTACAGGGGAAGACCGTAAGTCGAGAATCGTTTAGTTGCGAGTATTTTAATGAGGAAAAAGAGCTTGAGACCTTCAGTCAAATTGCGATCGCTGAGGCTTGGTTTTATGCCATGAAAATTCGAAGTCTCTATCTGTTCCGTTGTTTTGCTGCCGGAATAAAGGTCATTCCCAAAGCTGAAGTTGTTATAAACACAATTAGTGGTCAAATTGAAGTCCCAGAGACCTGTTTTTTTTCTTGTTTGATCATAGCGGCCGTCCATTGTGATACCAAAGATCTTGATGCAAAGACAGGTTATTGGAGTCTCTTTCAACGATATCATCAGCAGATAAAACTCTGGGCCGATCATTGTCCGGAGAACTTTCTTCATAAGTATTATCTCTTGCAGGCGGAAAAGCTGCGGGTCGAAAATGCACCTCAGGAGGAGGTTCTAAACTACTATAACAAAGGCATAGATGCGGTTAGAAACAGTCAGTTTCCTAATATTGAAGCCATTGCTCACGAACTTAAAGGGCGCTTTCTTTTGGCGAAGGGTTCGAATGAACAGTCATATATTGAACTCAAAGAGGCGATTTATCGCTACCGTTTGTGGGGGGTAACGGGCAAAGTTAAAATGCTTGAAGAGGAATTTCCAGAGTTATCACCGAAATTTCATAGAGAATCATTTAAGTTATTTGAGAGAAGCGGGGTTTTAAGTAGTGCCTATTTAGATCTTTTGACCGTTCATAAAGCGGCCCTAGCCATCTCTAAAGAGATTGATTTAGATAAGTTGATTCAAACTATGATAAAGATTGTGATTGAGAGTGCCGGTGCTCATTATGGTTTTCTTGTTCTAGAGCAAAACGGTCAATGGTTCATTAAAGCTGAAACCTACCTAGTGGAAAAAGGTATTGAGGTGAAATCGGGATTGAATAATCTCATTGAGACCGAACGCGATGAGAATTCACAACTGCCTTTGTCGATTATGAATTCTGTAATTCGCACACAAACCGAAGTGATCTTAAGTGACGCTACTCAAGATAGGCGCTTTGGCAATGATGCTTATGTGCTTGCCCAAAAACCTAAGTCGGTCTTTTGTATGCCTCTTGTCTTTCAGGGGAAAATGATGGGACTCATTTACCTGGAAAATAATTATAGTTCGGATGTTTTTAGCCCTCAGCGCCAGGAAATACTGGCTCTCTTGGGGATTCAAATCTCTATCTCGTTGGAAAATGCACGTCTCTATACAAGTCAAAAGGAGATTATTTTTAATCAGCGTCAGACATTGGCGGAGCTTGAAGCTAGGGAGAAGGATTTAGGTGAGAGCAGGGAACAATTTCGCGTGGTTGTCGAGTCGGTGCCTTACGCTCTACTGATGGTGAACGAAGAGGGGCAGATCCTCTTAGTTAACATTCAGAGCGAGCGATGCTTTGGCTATAACCGAGAAGAGTTATTAGGACAAAAGATTGAGCTTTTAGTGCCGAAGGATTTTAAAGAACGATATATTGAATATCGTCGTGCTTTTATCGCTGCACCTGAGCCCCGAGCCATGGGAGAGAGAAGCGATCTTAGGGCTGTTAGAAAAGATGGGGGCGAGTTTCCTGTGGAGATTAGTCTCGTTCCGATGCGAACCCATGAGGGGCTTATGATCCTAGTTTCTGTCAGCGATATTACGGAGCACAAGAAGATCGAAGAGCAGATCAAAAAGCATATGGTAGATCTAGCTAGATCCAATGCAGAATTAGAACAGTTTGCCTATGTGGCCTCCCATGATTTGCGCTCGCCTCTTAAGGCGATTATCAATTGGATTCAAATGTTGGGTCATCTCGTGCCTAAACCTAGAACAGTGGAATTGGATCAGGCTATTGAATTTATCGAAAGCAACGCTGAAAAGGCAACAAATCTCATAGATGATCTTATGGAGATGGCTAGAATCAATGTTTTATCAGCCCCCCTAAGTCATATTGATTTAAATGAAGTTGTTCGAGCGGTCTTAAGTAGTTTAGAGGAAGAGATTCAAAGAACTCAGGCTAAGGTAAGTTTTGATAGGTTACCAACAGTGGATGGAATTTACAGCTATCTTCAATCGGTCTTTAAAAATCTTATTCAAAACGCATTAACCTATCAAGATAAGTCCCGAAGAGTTGAAATTGAAATTGGTTTTAAGGACCGAATCTATTTTTATGAATTTTTCGTTAAAGATAACGGTATAGGAATTGCTCCTAATGACTGTAGTAGTATTTTTCAAATGTTTACGAGATTATACAATGAAAAGGAGTATTCAGCTGGAAGCGGTATAGGGCTAGCCTTATCTAAGAAGATAGTTGAACTTTTTGGGGGACGTATCTGGGTGAGTTCGGTTCCCGGGGAGGGGAGTACCTTCTTCTTTACCTACCCTAAAAAAGGGGGGACTAAAAAATGAGATCTCATATTATGATAATTGATGATGCTATCGATCAGCTTCAGCTCATGCGTGTAGTTTTTAAGATGGTAGATCCAGGGCTTGAGGTTGTCATTGCAAGCAGTGGTGATGAAGCGCTTAAGAGCCTTCGATCTGATCCTGATTTACGTCCCAAGGTGATTCTACTTGATTTAAGAATGCCTGGAAAAGATGGTAAGGCAGTTTTAGCAGAGCTAAAGGCCGATCCAGATTTAAAAAGAATTCCTGTCTGTGCATTTTCCAATGGCGATATTGAGAAAGACGTCTGCGATTGTTATGAGCATGGTGCAAGTTTCTATTTCAAAAAACCAACTGGGCTTGAACCTTTAAAGGAATTTGCAGCTCACTTTAAGAGCCTTTGGTTTGAGTTTGCCTCTTTTTGTCCACGCTGATCTTATTTACCTAAATTGGACCTGTAGGTAAGTACATTTGGGATTTGTGACAATCCTAAAATTAAGTGTTCCGATTGTTTGAGCCAAGAATTTCTAGAATATAGCACTAACCAATTAATCCCGTACCAGCCCATATTAGATAAAGGAGTTGATTTTAGGTAGCAAAGCGAGACGTGCCAATAATCGTGTATTCTTGGTACTCGTAGGAGGCGCAACAAAGTTTTGCTATAAAAGCAACTGCCCAGCGGGTGCGGGGGTAACTGGTTAGTGTTATAAGCTACGGATGCGGGGTAATTGCGATAATTGTTAGGACCTTTTTGCCAGGTCCATAGTGCCAAAAGATCCGATAGGCGGCAGCAGTTTCATTCTCCGCATAAGCTTCAAAAACCTCTTCATGGTTTGAGCCGTGGAGTGAAGAATATTTGTGGGTATTAAGTCCTTGATGGCGCGGATTATTTTCTAAATATGCGAGGGCTTTGTGAACGGCCTTTAAACGCTTTTGCAGTCCTTTGTTGCTCTTCAGCGTTTTTAACTGTGATACGGCTTCATCGGTGAATAATAGTTTGAAGGCCATGGATAAAAACTACTTAACGTTTTTTTTTGAGGTGTTTGGCAAAGGAACCTAAAGATTTGGTTTTTCCCTCTCTCGATTGCTTTAATCCGCGTTCAACACTGGCGAGAGCTTCTTTGTTTTTTAAAAGCCAAGATTCTTTTGCTGGAACTTCAATCAGGGGTTCTAAAACAATGACACCGTCCAATGACTCCTTAAGCGTGTAACCACTGAAATCTTTTGTTAGTTTGCCAAGAGTGATTCGCCCTTTGGCATCCGGCCGCACGGTCTTTACCGTTAAGAACTTAGTAGAGGATGAATAACTTACTGTAGGCTTCATAGAATTAGAATTATCGTCTAAAGTGGGAAAATACTCAAGTGGGAATTCCCACTGTCACAATAGTTAGTGCTAAGCACTTGAAGTAATTAACTAAACTTGCTATCTTGGAATTCTGAATGATTATTTTATTTGCAGCTATTAGTGTTATATAAAGAAAATTGAAACTCAACAGCAAGGAGATTCAAATGAGGTCGATCGAAAAGCTTTTTGAAAATAATCGGAAATGGTCTGAAGATATCAAGAAGAAAAGCCCAGATTTTTTTTCTACGCTTTCAAAGCAGCAGGCACCCAAGTATTTGTGGATTGGTTGCGCAGATAGCCGGGTTCCCGCCAATGAAGTGGTGGGATTATTGCCTGGTGAACTATTTGTCCATCGCAATGTTGCCAATGTGGTGATTCACACGGATTTAAACTGCCTTTCGGTTATGCAGTATGCGATCGAGGTTCTCAAGGTGGAGCATGTGATTATGTGTGGCCATTATGGATGCGGAGGGGTGATAGCTGCGCTTAATGACAACCGATATGGGTTAATTGATAATTGGTTGCGCCATGTGAAGGACGTCAGAGAAAGGCACGGGCATCATATCGACTTATTGGCAGATCAAAATCAAAAAGAGGATTGTTTGTGTGAGCTTAATGCGATTGAGCAGGCGATTAATGTGTGCCAGACCACGATTGTGCAGGATGCGTGGTTGCGGGGTCAGAGTTTAACCGTGCATGCGTGTATTTATGGATTAATCGATGGAGTGTTGAAGGATTTGGGGATGAGCATTAGTGGTTTGGAAGAGATGAATTCGAATTATCTAAATGCGCTGGCGCTGGAGGGTATAGGGGTGAAGGATTTCACGCGTTTACCTAGGATTGTGTATTAAAAATTGTGTTAGGAACGCGAAATAATGTAGTACTAAAAGAAAACAAATAGGGGCGCCGTAACCTAAATAAAAATCCATTCTGCCTCTTGAATGCTCTGTGTAACTTATATCAGGGGTCAGGAGGTTAGAGACCCTTTCAAGTGTGGCTCTGAACTTGGCTGAAGGTTGTAGCCGAGCCACTCCTGCCAGCGTCTTCAAACTCTTACTCAATTGCCGGGCGTCCTGACCGCAACCCAGTATGCCGGTTTTGCTGCAATGCCGAAATCAGATATCCACTAGGCGGGGACATACAAATAAAAGAAAGAGCGACAAAAACGATAGAGACTCCGTTCACTGAACAACTCGTTTACATCGAGCCCCACATTGTTATTTTCCAGCTTAAAAAGCTCAAGATCCAAAAAGTCCCCTGCGTATTCCACTGACTAACATTTGGCTTTAGGCTTGCTATCTTATCCTTTTGGGGGTCGCTGAGAAAGGATTCATGGAACGGGTTATTTGGCTTTTAAGCCTCTTTCTGTTTTTAACTTCACTGCATGTTTTTGGTGCAGCTCCGATTGATTGCTCATTTCTTTTGGGGCAAGTTTTAAAAAACTCTAAAGATGAAACCAAAGTTATTTCGAATTTAAGCGATCTACATCCTACAAATCCTCCCTCTTTTCACTCTTTGCAAAAAAAAGTTTTTGAAAATCAGTCCAAAGAGGACCGCTTTAAAGCGATCTCTGAATTGCCATTAGATCGAGTCGTTGCCGCTCCTGGACACAGGTTCTTAAGAAAACCAGAACAGGTGAAGGGCTTAGCAGAATATATTAGCAAAAATAATGGCGGAAATTTTCAGCATGATAGAATTTTGATCAATATTGTGACCCATCACGATGGAAAAATTAAGGAAGTTGATTTATGGAATGCTCATCATAGATTCTTGGCCTATCGTCTAGCAGGTTTCGAAAAGTTGGGGCAGCTCAATTTAGATAATATAGACATTCTTGTAAATGGCGCACAACCCTGGGGAGAGCCTTGGGGGCACTATCTTCCCTCAGCAGGAATTGATCTAAATAGGTTTCGAGAATTTCGTGTGGTCCCGGTGGGAGGAGATATTCGCCCTGGGACAGTTACTTTATCAGGAAAACTTACAAACTACGAACTGGGCTCTAGAAATACCATTGGTCAGCTTATGAGCAATACCATGAGAGATACCAAACCTAAGGTAGGTGTCTACTTTGGCACGTTTGATCCCATCCACGAAGGCCACGTACGAGTCGCGAGAGCTGCAATGAAAAGTGCAGGACTTGATGAAATATTGATAGCCCCTAATCTCACTTCGATTGAAAAACCAAACGCCTCAGATTCTAAGTATCGGGTGGCTATGACAGCACTTCGTATAAAAAAAGAGGATGGAATTAATCTTTATACTGGAGACTCCTCTTCTCTTATTGATCAATTTGGTCGAGATCCCTTCTTTGAGAGAGTAGGACAGATTTACGGAACAAAAAAACTGTACCAAGTGATTGGGCAAGATTCTTTTGAGAAATTGGTAGAACAAGGAAAGATTAAATCGGATTCAAATCGAATTTATCTTGTTAATCCAAGAAAAGAGGCCGGGGGAGCTTTAACGATTCCAGAACATTTAAAAGAGATCGCTATTCCTATTGAGGGAGATAGGTTATCTCCACTAAGTTCAACTGAAATCCGAAATAAAATTCTCTCGAATGTTCGTCCTCAGGATAATGAGTTAGACCCACTTTTGTATGATTACATCAAAAAACATCATCTGTACGGTTCTAAATAAGATGCCCTTCTTATTTCTCTTTTAAAGATTCAAGAATCGTCTGCAATAGATAACTCGAAGCGCCCCATTGAGCACGAAACCTATCCCCAATTGGAATAATAATTTTTTTTTCGATAGCTCTTTTACCTAAAACTGAAAGATAGACGGTCCCTACCGGATCTTTTTCTGAAGCCGAAGGGCCCATGTAACCCGTAACAGCTCCGGTTAGATCACACCCTGTTCGTTTTTTCACTTGAATTGAAAGCTCCGTCGAACACCTCTGGGAAACACCCTCCTCAGGATTGGAGATCTTGACTCCCAACATCTTCTCTTTGGCATCAATTTGGTAGCTAGTGAAACCACCCCATACCACATTCGAAGCCCCTGAAACTCGAGTTAACCGCTGCACCGTAAGCCCGCCAGTGCAAGACTCGGCAAGAGCGATCGTCTTTTTCTGAAACATCAACTCATCAATCACTACCTGTTCAAGTTCCCTATCCCCTTCGGTGTAGGCCCAAGGCTTTAAAATCTCTCTTATCTGAGATTGAACCTCTTGAAATCCGAACAGCCCATTATTTTCGCTCCAATATAAAGTAAGATGATTCTCAGGAAAAAAGGTTCGATATCCTAAGTAACAACCTGAAGGGAGTTTTTTTTCAACTGGACTCATAAGCTCTTGAACTTGGGACTCATGAATTCCTAAACAACGCCAAGTGTGAGATTTCAATTTTGCAACCTGAAAAATTTTCTTGATTTCAGGAAGAACACTCTCCGAAATCATTACTTCCATCTCCATAGGTACACCGGGAAGAAAAAAGAAAGTGCTCTCACCTAATTCAAAGAAAAAACCGGGAGCGAGTCCCTTTGAATTCGAAATAACTTGGGTCGCCTCAGGATAAAGAATTTGCTTAAGTGTAGCTGGGGTAACTTCCCTACCCCGTTTCTTTAAAAAGCTGAATAGTTTTTCTTTGCTAGGTTCATGCTCAACAATTTTACAATTTAAAATTTTAGCTACACACTCTGCCGTTTTATCGTCCGAGGTCGGACCCAGCCCCCCAAAAACAATGACAACCCTGGCTCGTTGGGAACTCTCTATTAAAGCGTGAGTTATCTCCGAAATATCATCGGCCACAACAGTTTGACGAGAGAGCCTTAAACCCAAATTAAAAAGTTGATTAGCAACAAACTGAGAGTTGGTATCGGAAATCTTTCCTACAAGAAGCTCATCCCCAATAGCTACTGTTTCAATGTTTGAAATTTTAGAGGTCACAATAGGTTTATTGTATTAGTTGGAACGCTTTCGGACGATGACTTTTTTCTCTAATCTTTTTCTTTCCTCTTGGCGTTGTAGTTCAGCCTCAGCCTTTCGACGCTCAAAATCAACTTTAAGCTCAGATAGCTTGGTTAACCATTTTGTGAAGTCTTCTACATCGGTCACTTGAAAACGAACCATTTCACGTAAGCAGGATGATGAGACTCTCATCTTTTTACCTGCACGGTTCTTAACCACAAAGATATCCTCAGTATGAGTTTGTCCACAGAGTTCACAAAACTGTGCCTCTCCATAATAGTGACTACTGACACAACTCACCGTGCTAGCCCCGCCTAAAAAAATACCCATTTGGGTAGCCATTTTCTTGCGAAGCCTATCTTTTTCTAAAGGATCCATAGCCATAAGACTAAAGTTCATATCAAGACTTAAAACTCTTCGCAACTCTTCGTGACAAGAGTATAAATAAGATCATTATTTTAAAGGAGATAAGATCATGTTTCGTATTTTGATAGGTGTTAGCTTATTTCTGACCCTAAAACTGTTCGCAGTGGGAGCCTGGTATAAAAATACTGAAGAGATTCCTCAGGCTAAAACTGGGTCCTTTTCTCCAAACTTTGTAATAATGAAGTGGGGGGTCTTTTCAAAAAAAGGGCACCTTACCCTATCCAAAACTGCCACTAACGCCTATTTGAAGACCCATTGTTCTAAATCTTTAGACTCTATCGCTTGGGTTACTCACAGCCTCGCTCCAGGAGAGATGCTCAATCAAAAATCGGGAAAAGCCCTAGGAACTCAACTCGCTAAAACCCTAAGCAATACCTGCTTTTCATCCGTTGAACTCGACCTAGAGCCCTTAAAGAGTGCGCAAGCTTGGCTCGAACCCTTTTTAAAAGGGGTTAAAGAAACCCTACCCAAGAGGTTCAAATTACGTCTGGCTGTTCCTGTGATATCGCTTAAAGCTCTTCCAGGTAAGTTTTGGTCATTACGGGATGGCGTTAAAGGTATGCAATGGGTCGACGGTCTAGATATTATGACTTATGATTCCGGAGTTAAAAACTCAAAGGAATACAGCGAAGTTTTTAAGGGCGCCCTCTTCTTTACTATAGAACTTATCAAACAGTCGCCGGATAAAGATGTGATTATAGGGCTTCCAGCTTACGATGATAAGACAAAATTACACACTCAAGAGACAGAAAATCTAGAGACGGTTCTAGCTACACTGAAACCTTTTACCCCTTTTCAGTTAAAATCCCTATGCGAAGGAAAAATACGGTTTGCCTATTATGCCGGCTGGACACTCTCCAAGAAGGATCATGACACCCACAAACAGATCGAGGAATGGACAAATGGCATCTGTAAAAAAGCTCCTTAAACTATGGGGCCTATTGTTTCTTTCCCCTGCAGTGGCGGCTCCATGGAACGGGGGCATTGAGGTAGGCACTTCAGTCGCCCATAGTTATGGTTCACGAAGTCTTTTTACCAACCCTGCAGCCCTAGCTTTCGAAAAAGAGTTGAATGGTTCCGGCCTTCTTTCCTCTTTTACTTATGGTTCTACTTTTAATCATCAAAGTGAATTTTCAATAAGTAATAGCTATAACTTTTTTGGGTTCGGCTATGAAAAACTTTATCAGGGGACAGATTCTTATTCACGATATCAATTGGGCGTAAGCTATCTCCTATCTCAAGACCTTTTTTGGGGAACTAAATTTTCCACCACCTCTTCAGATACCCCTTCACTTTCTAAAGACTTTTCATGGGATCTAGGAGTTCAGTACCGTCCTCTTCCCTTTTTAAGTATGGGATTAATAGTATCTGAGCTTAATCAATCCACTATCAACGGAATTAAATCTCCGACAGTCTACACATTGGGAACAGCTTTTCGACCCTTAGATTGGCTTACAATTACGGCTGATATCGAGACCCCTTCAAATGATTTTATAAAAACCCTGTCCTATCAAACAACCCTAGCTGTAGAGCCGTTTCAAGGACTTACTCTCTCCTCTGGATATCAAAAAGACCACCGCTTCCAAACTGGAATTCAATTTGACTTAGCAAAAACCTCTCTGTTTTCAGTGCTTCACCCTTCACCTAAGGATTCTGTTAAAGAAAATACCGCAAACTACACTTTAGGATTTCAAACCTCAATCAAACCCTCACAATCGGTTTTAAACACCCCTAAAGAGCTAAAAATAACTTTAGATGATTCTTTGTCTGAAGAGGGACGTGAAAGCACCTTTTTAACCAAGGCAAAACCCTCACTCACAGAGGTCCTTGAAAGCATAAAATCTGCAGGTGAGAACTCCCTCATTGAAAAAATCACGATCCAAATTGATGAATTTTCACTTGGACTCGCAGCTGCGGAGGAGATTACCGAAGCTCTTCTTAAGGCTAGAGATCAAGGCAAACAAATTGATGTCTTTTTAGTTTCCGCAAAAACCAAGGAATATTTAATAGCTTCTGCAGCCACTACAATTCACTTAGAACCCAGTGGTGATATTACTCTTCTAGGACCGAGAGTTGCCCATTACTTTGCCAAAGGAATCCTAGATAAGATCGGAGTTGAAGGTGAGTTCATCGCCAGAGGGGATTATAAATCGGCTCCAGAAACTTTTACCCGCAAAGAAAGCTCAATAAAAAACAGGGAAGCAACTCAGCATGAGCTCAAACAGATTGAAGAAGCTCTATTGCAAATTTTGCAACGAACTCGAAAAATCACCAAAACCCAATGGCAAACCTGGCTAAAATATGCGGTCTTCAGTTCTCAAGATGCTCTAAAGGAAACTCTCATTGATAAGGTAGAAAGCTACTCGAAAGTTAAAAATAGTGAATTTCAAAAATCTTCCATCGGTGCTGCGACTTCGTTTGCTAGCAAAAGTTTGAATCTCCCCAATCGCATTGCTGTAATCACCGCTGAAGGAAACATTTTAGAAAAAAGAATCCGTTTTTTCTCTTTAACTGGGCAATCTCAAATTACACCCAAGAGTTTAGAGCCCCTATTTAAAAAAGCGATTAATGATCCCCGAACCAAAGCCATTGTTCTTCGAGTTTCAAGCCCCGGAGGGGAAGTCCTAGCTAGTGAACAGATTGCAAATTTAGTTTCCGAAGCTCAATCCAAAAAACCGGTCATCATTTCCATGGGGGATGTCGCTGCAAGTGGGGGTTATTTTATTTCGGCACCTGCCCAAATGATTTTTGCCAACAAATTAACTTTGACAGGTTCGATTGGAGTTTTTTTAGGGAAATTCAACTTAGGCAGACTTTATCAAAAACTTGATTTACACAAAGAGGTAACGGGCTTAGGCCCTTATCCTGGAATTGATTCAGAACATAAAGCATGGATCCCTGAAGAAAGGGTCATTATGCAAAGACGACTTAACCAATATTATGAGAGTTTTGTCGAATTCGTAGCAAAACAAAGAAAGATTTCAAAGGGAATTGCCGAAAAAGCGGCTCAGGGTAGAGTGTGGTTGGGGGAAGAGTCAATTGGCTTAAAAATCATCGATAAAAATGGAGGAATTCTGGAGGCTATTGAATCCGCAAAAAAGCATACCGGCCTCTCAACCCCTTTTGTTATCTACCCCGTCCGAGAATCTTTAGGGATTTTTGAAGCCATTTCTGAAGAAACGGTACCCAGCATCTCTTCGCAATTAAATTCCTTTGGATTTCTTATTAATTCAGATCTCCAAAAAGAAGCAGCTAAACTGTCCTGGATACAAAAGCATCCATTTCTCTATTTAGCTCCTGGGTTTTAATATCATCCTCATTCTGATAGCGAAGAGAATATGCCATTTTCACAGGCTTATAAGTTCCAAATATTCGATCCCACAAGGTAAAATATAATCCAAAGTTCTTGTTAGAGAACTCATGGTGCAGAGCGTGTACCCTCGTACTATTAACCCAAGAAAAGAAGCAGAGCCAACTTCTTTCACGGAACCTAAAAAGCCCAGAAAGTAAATCGTACCCACAGTGGTAAAGAACCGTGGTGAATACCATAGTAAAAATAAAAAAAACAAAGACAAACCTTTGGACTGGAAAAGCAACAGCCATCACAGGAAAAAAGAAAGCGGAAAGAATAGCCTCAAAAGGATGAAAACTAAAGGCAGCCCAGGGGCTTGGATTGGAAGAGTAGTGGTGAGTTTGATGAACTTTTCTAAGAATTGGAACAGAATGCAAGAGTCGGTGTAAAAAGTAAAAATAGCTATCATGGAGAAGAAACAATCCAATAAAACTAATCAAAGAATAAAGCCAACCCCTTTGAGACACATGCCAATATATTCTTGTGAGCTGTAAGTCTCTGGCAATATAAGTAGTGGTAATAAATACTCCAAAAATAATTAATGAAAGACTGGAAGCTCTTATTTCTGACCTTATCTGTAAAGTCGTCCAAGCCTTTCGTGAAAGCCTGAGATGAGCCCAGAATTTCTTATGCATTATATAAAGGCTAAAATAGCAGATTCCAGCGATGAGAAAGTACGAAAGAAGTCCACCACATAACAGCACGAAAAATCTCCATATAGGAGTAAAACGGAGCACAATAGAGAGATGCTGTAGCACTACTACTTATCGGAAAATAAGGTTTTGGATTTTAACTTTATTTACATGCGCATCACATATTGCCGCTTCGGTGTGGTGAATCGATAGATACTAGATAACTGAAGAGAAAAAGAACTTGCTCAAGAAGATGGAAAATCACAATTATTTACTCAAAGCGGGGAGAAAAATTTACAATAAGACCGATAGTAGTCCAATGACACGAATCGTAATGTCTTATCCAGCTATGGAGGCGCCACAGGCCTTCGTTATTTGAGGATGTTACGAATTGGCCGTTCAATTTTATCGCTTGATGCGAACTAAGAAAATCCCAGGACCGTTAAAGGGGCAATTGCTGCCAGCGTCCTCAAACTCTTGCGCAATTGCCCCGGGTGCCTTGATCGCAACCCGATATGCCGGTTTTGCCGCAATGCCGAAATCAGATATCAGCTAGAAAGAGAGAATCAATCGACTGACTCCTTATCAAATCCCATGTCAGCAAATTGGTCATTAGAAAATATTTGAATTCAGCTACTTAACTTTTATAATTCTTGACCTCCCAACCCTGTCACAACTGTTTAAAAAATAGCTATCTTAGTTTTAAGCCTGAGAGGGGTTTATTCTTTTTGTCTTCACCCTCTGGCCGAAAGTCTGCACTGATTTAACTCCAAGGGGACTATATTTTATGTATACGGGGGTTAAAAATTTAAGGGCCGCTTTTATTATCGGGGCTCTCTCTCTCTCTCTTTATACCCCCATAACTCACGCTGAAGGAGAGGCTCTCTTCGGTTTAGCGGCGATAACGGGTGCTGCGAGTACCATGGTTGTTCCTTCCATTATGGCCTCTAGAGACGTGGCTATAGCCAATATTAATGCAGGAGTTTCTACCTATATAGCGGGTTTATCGGCCTCTACCCAAGCTTATGCTATCGGAGCCTCTACGAGGCAATCGATGTTCAATACACTTACTACGATGAGAATTGCCTCTCTTAACACCCAAAAAGAGTTGGCCCAGACCTATCTCACCACCGCCTTTCAGGCCTGGGATAGAAATCAGTTTTATCAATTAGAAAGAGAAAGGCTGGCCCAGGATAACTACTTCCGTAATCGTCGTCTAAATTTAGAACTTTTAGCTGCTAGAGCTCAACAAGAGCTTAATCAGGTGCAATTTAATACGAACTTAATGGCTCAAGGGCTCTCAAATGGATTTAAAAGAGTTTCGAGTTTGTCGACTCAAAATGTGATAGCTGGTAGTCCGGCCTTGTCTTTAGTCCCCTCTACTGCAGCTGTAACTCCTGGAAACTGGATCGCCCCTCTAAGTTTAAGGCCTAGGGCTAGTACTTTAGCGACAGCCTTTCGTGGGCTAGCGAGTCTTGCCGGGGGCTCTTCTTCAGAGCGAAGAATAAAGTCAGATATCGGCCGCTTTATGGATGTTAAATCTAACCCTTACTCCGAATATGCTCTTCGTCATCAAACGAAAGAGTTAAGTTCAGTGAATGGAAGTACCCACGAGGGTAGCTTTAGAGCCTTGCGCAACCGTCCAAGACCAGAATCATCCCCTGTATTCTAATAGGATAGTTCTTAATTTCTCTCTGAACTATTTATGATTTAAATATTTGAAAATACTATTTTTCTTTTAAGAAACCCCCTCTTTTTCCCCACTGTCTAAAGTTCACTTAAAATCCCTCCTAAGATTTCAATACGTTAGGTTTTTAAAGAGAGGAGTGACTAAAAGTTAACCAGATAATCAAAAAGCTAACATTTAGAATCTAATGATAAATCGATAACTTAGGTGACATTTGAGGGATCAATTCTTGGCTTCGACTGTGCACTATCAGAGGTTAGATAAACCCTAAGATAGTGATCTGCTTAGCTTGAGCTAAGCCCTAAGAATAGGATCTGTAATTAGATGAATTTAGTGATGCACAACTTAAGAAAGCGTAAGAATCAAGGATTAAGAACCTTTGTGGTATCTCTTATGCTGATCTCTTTCTGTGCCCCTTCACCTGCCACTGCGGTTTCTATGGGGCAATTACAGGGCAATAGTGGTTTTATGGCGATGGTGGTTGCGATTTCAAACTTAAACATCGCAATGCAACAGGCCACTCTTAATCCCCATAATAAAGCTTATCGTCAAAGGGTTGCTCACGCCTATTCCATGATGCCGTTAGGGATTATGGCTTTAGCTAAAGAGTTTCAAAGTAATAAACTACATGATGATGATTTTCCATTTGTTCAGGGGATTCTAGGGGGATTTGTCCAAAAAGATCTGAGCTCTAAAGTTGAAGATTTCATGAAGGATCCTTCGCGGCAGAATATCCCTTCTGTCGGATCTCAATTTCCTCAAGGGGCTTTAAAACAGGCCGAAGACTCTTATGCTGCAGATAATAAGACTATCGGAGTGAGTGGAGATAAAGATCTACTTGATTCATCATCTAATCAGCAGGGCAGTGCAAAATCGTCAGATCTTGCAAGTGGGGGCTCTGATATTGTGGATTTAAGTAGTCGTGAAGCCCAGGTTGAGAAGAGTTCGAAAGCTATAGTGAATAACACTATCCGAGTTAATAAAAACAGAGCTCTATTAAATTCATCGGCCTCTTCATCTGAAGAAAAGGGGCGGTCGGAGAATTCATTTAGTCAAAATAGTAATGAATTTAAGGAAGAGGTTTCTAAAGCCATTCAAAATTCAGAGTCCTCTTTAACTGCAGATATCATAAGAACTACAGCCTCTTCTACTGAAGAAGAGAAAGACAAAGAGGATAACAGCTTTTTTAAATATAAAGAGAAGAAGAAAGAAAGGGCCCCTAAAGAAAGAAAAATTCGAAAGGGTAAAGCTCATAAAACAGGATTTCTAAACTCCTATCCGAGAAAAGCTATTTTTGCCTATCTCTGGGAGGCTCTAGTTCCAGAGGCAGGGGCAGAAATAACAGGAATAGTAGGAGCAGTAGTAGGAGCAGCAGCAGCAGGCCGCATCCCACCACCAACAACTACAACAACAACACATCCCCCCGGAAACCAACCTTGTGCTGAAGGCGGTGGCGGTGGAGCAGGTCAAATTCTATTTGGTTTAGCGGCCATGATCGCAGCGGCGGCTCCGATGGTTGCAGCCTCTATTCAATCTAAATCGGACCAGAAAATTGCTCAGATCAATGCCAATACAGCGATAACCAATGCGAATACGCAATCGACTCTTCAGAAATATTCAATTGATCAGCAAACGGGCTTAGCTAAGTTTAATACTCAGGCCACTGAAAAGATTGCGGATGAGAAAAATAAAAAAGAGATGACTCAGCTTCAATTACAACTTCAAGAGTTGGCCTCTTCAAGACAACAACAAAGCGATTTAGAGCGTGAAAAGAGATCTATCGAACAGGCTAATTTAGATCAGGAGTTAAATTTAAAGGAACAGCAGGCGCTACAAACAATTCAATTGGCTCAGCAACAACGTTTAACCCAGGAGGTCGCCCAGGGGCTATCAACGGGTCTTCAAAATGTCAGGGATGCGGGCTCTAGATTACAGGTCAATCAAGTTCCTATTACGGGTGGAATTGGTATTAATGCCAATTCGCAATTGGCTCGTCGTTCAACGACTGCCTTAAGTGCTAATCAGGCTAATGCCGCAGGGGCCGGTACAGGGGCAGGAATCACTAATGCTTTCGGTTCAGCCTTTAAATCTGTGGCAGCAATAAACTCTACAGTCGGCGTTTCAACTGAAAAACCGAATCTTAAAGCAGCTAAAGCTTTGATTACATCAGCGACACAACCTGCAAATAGTGTTTCAGTAATCTCTCGAGGTATCGCCTCTGTGAATAGATTAGTTAAGCCCCCTTTTCGAGGCTTGGCTCAGTTAGGTCAGGGCTCCTCTCGAGGTTTTAAACAGGTTATTCAAGTTGATGAGAATGATCTTAATAACCCCTTACTACCCAAAACGAAGTTGAATAATAATGGTATTTTGAAAAATTATAATCAACAAGAGATTGCAGTTCCAGTTACAAGTAACCATACACAGTCAGCTAATTCTCAAGGATTTTATTCTTACTCTAGAGGCATTAGAGGCGGATCTGTAGCTTATGGGCAATAATTGAAGTTTTAAGTTTTTCGAGGAGACGGTTTCTTTGGGGGAAACTAAAAAGGTGTGAGTCCCTTCCGTAAGGAAAAGGGCTCACACCTTTTCATTTAACGCGAGTCATTATCCACTGGATTTAATGCGCTTAGCCACTGCCGATATCATAGTACAATAATATAGCACTAACCCATTAACCCCGTACCCGCTGGGCGGTTGCTTTTGCTTAAACTTTAAGGGAGTTTTTTAAATGAAATCTTTTCTCTCTCTTGTTTTTCTAATAGGGGCCTCCTCTCTTTTTGCCAGCGATCTTTTGGTGATTCGTGGAGGCAGAGAAATTCGTGGCCGATTTTTAGAGGAAAGCAAAATCTATGTTTCGTTTTACACCGACTACGGGAAAAAAATTCAAATTCACAAGAGCCGTATCTCAGTCATTGTTAGAAACGGAGAGGTCTTGGCAGTTAATCCTGCAGTGGGAACCCTGTCCGGGATTAAAGCTGAAAATGATGTAGTTAAAGATTCCCCTACTTCAACTGAAGTTCCTAAGGCAAACGAGAGATCGAAAACGATAGAGCCGGTAACCCAGAATAAACTATTAGGGATGAGTGCTCCTCGAGAGGTTACAAATGTAGTAGAGCCTGAGAGCCTTGCTTCGCAGAGGCTTGGATTTAGAGTTGGAGCCACCTTAGGTTTAACTCAAAGTTATGCTTCTGCAGCTTTTCCCACTCAAAGTCGTTTGGGGGCGGAGGGGGGGGTAATGACTGAGTTCCCTTTCTTAGCAGAGACCTATTTGCAATCGGAATTATTATTGAGTCAGTTAGGTTATAGGAATGGAGATACTGTTTATAAATATAATTTTGTAAAGATTCCAATCCTAATTAAATACCGCCATCTTCTAAATGAAAGTTTTTCTCTTGTCGGTATGGCGGGGCCTAGTCTAGGTTTTAGAAGTGAGTCTAAATCGGAACTGGCAGGAGTTTCAACGGATCTTAAATCAACGACAAAATCCACAATCATTGGAGCTGATTTAGGATGTGGAACAGAATATCTCTTTTCTCCTAATTTAGAGTTTTTCTTTAATGTTCGATATTCAATGCAGCTTAATAATTTAGATACCACTATCGGGGCTACAACCTCGGTTAAACTTCGTCAGTTTAGTTTTCTTACAGGCTTTTTGTTTGCTCTATAGGCTAGCTTAGTTGAAGTTAGTTTTTTCTGAATTCTCAATTCCTTTTTTGTCACATGAGAGATGGCTCTCTTTTTAATGATGGGCTGAATCCTCTCTTGTGATTTTGCGATAACTGCAGTTGTTTTTTTATCTGTTTCAGCTAAAGCCTTTTCAAAGGCTATCCTCTCCTCTTCCTCAATGCGAGTTATTGACTTAGGAGCTGCGTATCCCTTCGGAGTTTCAAAGTTTGAAGCGATAGAATCATTAAACACAAGTCGATAAATTAAGGCCGAAAAAATTAGGGTGGCTAAGCCCCATTTAAATTTGGAGTTCATACACTGGGCTCCTCAAGTTCCTTGCTCTCTCAATGGCTACGTTGTGAGCAAGCCTAGTGCCATAGGCTTTAGCTTAGGAGTGTTTAAAGGTTCGACAAATTTGGGCGGTGTAAGTGATGTAAACCGTAAGAGGGGCCCTTTTTTGCCCCCCCCCCCCCCCTTAATATACTGATATACTACTTATATAAGGTTTGCTTTTTGGTGGTTATTTTGTGTGGAAAGATCAGTTTTTAATTAAGGCTCTTGCAGGTTTTCTTGGGGTGATTCTTGGGCTTTTTCTTGTTTTCGGATCTGTTTGTATCTCTAGAGCTCTCTCTTTAGAACACCCCCTCTTATTTAACCCTCAGAGTGGTTTTGCTTTAGCCGTTTTGTTGTTTGGAGGCATGGCCTATTTTCTCCCTCTGTTTTTGGGCAGTTGGGTTCTGAACTATCTTTTCTTTAAGTATTCCATTTTAGTTTCGGCCCTCTTGGCCTTTGATGAAGTTCTAGCGATGAGCGTAGCTGTTTTCTTAATGAAGAGGCTTTGCAGCGGAAGAAACCCGACATTAAAGCCTAAGGACTGGTTCCTTTTTATAGGTGTGATTATTCCGATTTGCTTGGGGATAAGATCTGTTTTTGATGCGATTAGTTTAACAATATTGAATCCGAGTTATCATTTAGATTGGACCAGTCTTTACAAAAATTGGATTTATACTGATGCGATAGGGATTATTATTTCTGTTCCATTTTTTTTGGAGCTTTCCGAATCTTTTTCACAGAGAGAAAAGTTTAAGAAATTGTTTCATGAGATAGTTCCGGTGCTCTTGGGAAATGGAATAATTATTTCACTTTTTTTAAATGGCTATTTAGAAAGATTGGGTTGGGGAGACTACTTTCCAAGGTATTTATCCCTACTTGTGATGATTGTAGTGGCTTATTATGTAAGTCCTTTAGGGTTATCTATTTCCATTCTATTTCAAGGGCTTTGGACCGCTTGGAGCTGGAATGGGCTTTTTACTGGACTTATCAGTTTTCAGACACTTTCCTTGTCGGATCTGCGTATTTTTTTAGGGGTTCTGGGAATAATTGTCCCCATATTAGCCATTTTTTTCAAAAACCAGAATGATGAAGAGTTTCAAAAACAATTTTATTTAATTAGAGATGAGTTAAATTTAGAAAATATTGAAAGTAATTTTATCAGAATCGCATTTCAAAGCGATTCAGTTGGAGTTGCTCTTTTTGATCGCAGTTATCGTTGCCTACAATGCAATCAAATATATGCTAAGACTCTAAACCTCTCCGTTGAAAATGTTTTAGGGACTTCTATAGAGGATAGACTAGGGCCTAATGCGAAAATGATTCGAAAGATTTACGACCAGATAGTAAAGACAAGAAAACCTATTTGGAATATTAAGACCGAAATGAGAGCTTGGGAGTTGCGTCCCGTAGTAGACCTCTACAGTAATTATATTCCTGTTTTTTTTAAAGATAGAGAGGTGAGAGGTATCATATTAATAATAACGAAAAATAAGGTAATTGATATGAACTACGGGAGTGTTTCAGGGGATGAAAATAAAATTAACGAGCCCGTTTTAGAGAATAGAATGTTTGCTTTAGCTATATCGCATGACTTACAAGAGCCTATAAGAAGTGTGAGTCAATCGCTTGAAATTATAAATGAGAAATTTAAGCAGGGGTCTGATGATTCGGAGACCTCCTATTTTATTGAAAATGCTCTGAATGCGACAAAGAGAATTCAGGGAATGGTGCAAGGAAACTTAGAACTTTCTAAATTAGATCGGGTTAAGATTAATGAGAGTGAAATTGACGCTCAGGAGCTTATTCAAGATTGTTTACGGTCTTATCGAGATGATTTTCAAGGTTTTAAAGTTAGGGTTTCAATGGATTTAATTCCCAGGATTAAAGGTGACAAAATATTATTGAGTCGAGTGATTCAAAATCTCTTAAGTAATTCCTTGAAATACAAAGGTGAAAGTGAACTTAGTGTGGTTGTTTCGGCAAAGATTGAGGGACGGATGTGTCAGTTCAGTTTTTCAGATAACGGAAGTGGATTTGATCCGAAGGATGCCGAAAGAATTTTTATGCTTTATCAAAGATTACATACCTACCAGGAGAGACCAGGCTATGGAATAGGGCTTGCGATATCAAAGAAAATTATTGAGCTCCATGGAGGTAAAATATGGGCAGAATCAACTCTGGGTGAGGGAGCTACTTTCCATTTTACTTTACCGATAGCATTAACCAGTTAGGGCTCTAACAGAAAAGTGAGATGCCTAGCAAAGCTGTGCAAAGCTACGGGACCAACTTGGGAATAGAAAAATTAGATCGATGCCACTCTTCAAATCGGGCATGATTTTCAAAAGACAAATAAAGTGCCTAGAGAATTCTTTGGTGAAGAAACCTGTGATGTTGCCGGCACAGAGTAATAATATTATTAAGGCTATGCTCTCCACCATTCGCAATGCTTTTTCTGTGGTGAAGATCTATCCAGATTTTATTCTGACATGGGGTAGCTACTTTATCTTTAAAAGTACATTGGCCACGGTCCCGTTTTATGACTTCGTGTCGGATTTGGGCTGGGATTGTAGTTCGCTTGCCTTGGGAGTTACCTACTCTCCTTAAGGATAAAAAATAGGAGTCCTCTCTTTTTGCAGAAGGAGAATAGGAAATTTGTTCTTTTCTGAGAACTCGTTCGGCCTTTTTAATAGGATCCTTTCTTTCAAGATATAAAGTGGCCATGGCTTTAAGGGTCTCTTCAAGGTTTGCTGGCCTTCCCGTATTTTGAGAGACAATCTCTTTTACTCGTTCAATCTCTTTCATAAGCTCTTCTGAAATACCACACACGAGTTTTACTTGGGTGGGCTGTAGATAGGTCATTTTATCTCTCACTGCCTCTTTAGGTCTTTCTGCCACAATTT